>Ga0209053_1000067_pt1 | contig 143382 bp, 136 predicted proteins | sample EBPBio152010_DNA_FD_185864 | JGI IMG/M metagenome (GOLD analysis project Ga0209053, IMG submission 185864) | Wastewater treatment Type I Accumulibacter community from EBPR Bioreactor in Madison, WI, USA - Reactor 1_7/15/2010_ DNA (SPAdes)... | ecosystem: Engineered > Bioreactor > EBPR >... | reverse complement strand
GCGCCTGCAGTAGGGAAAATGAGGGGAAAACCCTCGGAAAAGCCTGAAAACCGACGAAATTCGGCTTTTTTGTTGCGTATGGTGAAACGCGCCGGCCAGGCCGGCGGTCAGTCCGACAGGCTGCTAGGCCTTGGCCTGCCGCTGGCGCTGGGTTACGCTTCACCTGTCGCCACCCCAGCACGGAAAGGCCAAACCATGCTCTCCTCATCACCTTCGCGCCCTGCCATGGGCCTCAAAATCGCCTGCCTTGGCCTCGCCACCCTGCTGCTGGCGGCCTGCAGCAAGGAACCGGAAGTTGCCGCGCCGCCGGCAGCGGTTGCCGCTGCTCCCGGCGCCACCGACGCCGAAAAGGTACTCAATGTCTACAACTGGTCGGACTACATAGACCCGGAGACAGTCAAGAACTTCGAGGCCCGGTACGGCATCAAGGTCAACTACGACGTCTTCGATGCCAACGAAGTCGTCGAAACCAAGCTGCTGGCAGGAAATACCGGCTACGACCTGGTGATGCCCTCGGCACAGTTCATGGAACGTCAGATCAAGGCCGGCGTGTTCCAGAAGCTGGACAAGGCCTTGCTGAGCAATCTCGGCAACATGGATCCGTCGATCATGCAGCGCGTCGCCCTGCACGATCCGAACAACGAGCACGCCATTCCCTATATGTGGGGGACCGATGGCATCGGCTACAACGTCGACCAGGTCAGGCAAATCATGCCCGACGCGCCGCTGGATTCCTGGGCCCTGGTGCTCGATCCGAAGGTCGCCGCCAAATTCAAGGATTGCGGCATCTCGATCCTCGATGCTGCGTCCGACATTCGCAGCATTGTCCTCATCTACCTCGGCAAGGATCCCAACAGCCAGGACGCCGACGATCTGAAGCGGGTCGAAGAGCAGCTGATGAAAATCCGGCCCTACGTACGCAAGGTCAATTCATCGCAATACATCGAAGACCTGGCCAACGGCGACCTGTGCATTGCCGTCGGTTACAGCGGCGATGTGTTGCAAGCACGCGATCGCGCCAGGGAAGCCGGCAAGGGCGTGCAGGTGGCCTATTCCTTGCCGAAGGAAGGCAGCATCATCTGGTTCGACATGATGGTCATCCCCGCCGACGCCAGGCATCCCCGTAACGCGCATCTGTTCATCGACTACCTGATGCAGCCGCAGGTGGCGGCGAACAACTCGAACGCAGTTCACTACCCGAACGGCAATCTTGCTTCAGAGCAATTCATCAACCCCGAGGTAAGGAATGACCCGAGCGTCTTCCCCGGCGCCGAAGTGAAGGGCAAGCTGTCGCCTGAACTGGCAGTGGGTGACGATTACAACCGCCTGCTGACACGTACCTGGACGCGCTTCCAGACCGGCCAATGAGGCAGGGGAAATGGCCGCCGACCGCTTGCCGGCCCCTTCGCCAGCCTCTTTCGCGCGCGCCTGCTCGCCTTTTCGGGACCCTTCAAGCGGGACTCTGAATGGCTTCTTCATCTGCCCTTGAGTCAGCCGGCCCGGGTCGACCGTGGAACGATCCCGCAGCCGAACCCTACATCCGCATCGAGCGGGTAAGCAAGAGCTTCGCCGACTTCGTTGCCGTTGATGACGTCTCGCTGAACATCTATCGCAGCGAACTGTTTTGCCTGCTTGGTGGCTCGGGTTGCGGCAAGACGACGCTGCTGCGCATGCTCGCCGGATTCGAGGAACCGAGCAGCGGCAAGATCTTCATCGACGGCCTGGACATGAGCGGCATCCCGCCGTACGAACGGCCGGTCAACATGATGTTTCAGTCGTACGCCCTCTTCCCGCACATGACCGTCGACCAGAACGTCGGTTTCGGCTTGCAGATGGAGAACCGTTCCCGCTCCGAGATCGCCGACCGCGTGGCGCACATGCTGAAGCTGGTGCGCCTCTCCGAGTTCGGCAAACGCAAGCCGGACCAGCTATCGGGCGGGCAGCGTCAGCGAGTCGCGCTGGCGCGGGCGCTGATCAAGCAACCCAAACTGCTCCTGCTCGACGAACCGCTGGGCGCGCTGGACAGGAAGCTGCGCGAGCACACCCAGTTCGAACTGGTCAATCTGCAGGAAGATCTCGGCGTCACCTTCGTCGTCGTCACCCACGACCAGGAAGAGGCCATGACTCTCTCCTCGCGCATCGGGGTCATGGACCACGGCAAGATCGTGCAGGTGGGGACACCGCAGGAGATCTATGAGTCCCCGCGCAGCCGCTTCGTCGCCGAATTCGTCGGCTCCGTGAATCTCTTCGCCGGCCAGCTGACGGCCAGCGAGCCCGATCGCCTGCGCATCACCTGCCCGGAACTCGAACAACCCGTCCATGTAGAGGTAGACGAGAGCTCCGTTGCCGCGCCACTAACGGCGCTCTGGGTGGCGATCCGCCCGGAAAAGATCCAGCTCTCCGTGCAACCGCCACAAGCAGCGGCCAACTGGACGCGCGGACTGGTGAAGGAGATCGCTTACCAGGGAAATCTGTCGGTACTCCTGATTCGGCTGCCGTCGGGCAAGACCGTCCGCGTCACCCGTCCCAACGTCTGGCGTCACGAAGAAGAGAGCATCACCTGGGAACAGGAGGTCTACCTGCATTGGCACGCCAGCAGTCCGCTCGTCGTCAGCGCCTGAAGCAGGACATGCGCTCGGGCGATGCGACGCCATCCGCGGCAGGGCGATTCGCTGGCCGTAGCCGCCGCTTGCTCGCCGCAATTGGCGGGCTGCCGCTCTGCCGCCGGACGCAAGAGCGTCTGACGAGGTGGGGAATGAGCGGTCGCACGGCAGTCATTGCCCTGCCTTACCTGTGGCTGCTGCTCTTCTTTGTCATCCCCTTCGTCATCGTGCTGAAGATTTCCTTTTCGGAAACGCAGATCGCCATGCCGCCTTATCAGCCCTTGCTGCAATGGGCTGGCGAGCGGCTGGCCGATATCCGGCTGAACGTCAATTTCGGCAATTTCCTGTATCTGTTCGAAGACCGCCTCTATCTGCTCGCCTTGGTCAATTCGCTGCAGGTGGCAACCGTGTCCACCCTGCTGGCGCTGTTGATCGGCTATCCGCTGGCCTACGCCATCGCCCGCAGTGATCCCCGCTGGCGCGGGATTCTGCTGATGCTGGTGATTCTGCCCTTCTGGACGTCCTTCCTGCTGCGCGTCTACGCCTGGATCGGCATTCTCAAGAACAACGGCCTGCTCAACAACTTCCTGCTCTGGCTGGGCGTCATCGATCAGCCGATCGTCATGCTGCAGACCGATTTCGCCACCTATCTGGGTATCGTTTACTGCTACCTGCCGTTCATGGTCATGCCGCTCTACGCCAATCTGGAGAAGATGGACGTGACCCTGCTCGAAGCCGCCGAAGACCTCGGCTGCCGGCCGTTGCGCGCCTTCGCCAGCATCACCCTGCCCCTTTCCCTGCCTGGCGTCGTTGCCGGCTGCATGCTGGTCTTCATTCCCGCCGTCGGCGAGTACGTCATTCCCGCCTTGCTCGGGCCATCCGATTCGCTGATGATCGGCAAGGTGCTATGGACCGAGTTCTTCAACAACCGCGACTGGCCCGTGGCGAGCGCGGTGGCCATCGTCCTGCTGCTCATCCTGGTCGCACCGATCATGTATTTCCAGCGCGCACAGGGACGCGAAAGTGGCGGTCGCCGATGAACGGAAAGCGCTCGCTGGTCAGGCTGTCGTTCCTGGTGTTCGGCTTTGCCTTCCTGTACATCCCGATCCTGTCGCTGGTCTTCTACTCCTTCAACAAATCGCGCCTGGTGACCGTCTGGGGAGGCTTCTCGACCGAGTGGTACGGCCGACTGTTCGAGAACACGCAGATTCTCGATGCCGCGTGGCTGTCGCTGCGCATCGCGGCGATCAATGCCACCGGCGCGACAATTCTGGGCACCCTGGCCGGTCTGGCGCTGGCGCGCTTTGGCCGCTTCCGCGGACGCACCCTATTCGCCGGCATGATCACGGCCCCGCTGGTGATGCCCGAAGTCATCACCGGCTTGTCGCTGCTCTTGCTGTTCGTCGCCAGCGAACACGCCTTCGGCTGGCCCGAGGGCCGCGGCGTCAGCACCATCACCATCGCGCACATCACGCTGACCCTGTCCTACGTGGCGGTGATCGTGCAATCGCGGCTGTCGTCGCTCGACGTCTCACTCGAGGAAGCGGCCATGGACCTCGGCGCGCGCCCCGCCAAAGTGTTTCTCCTGATCACCCTGCCGATCATCTCGCCCGCCCTGATCTCGGGCTGGCTGCTGGCGTTCACCATTTCGCTCGACGACCTGGTGATCGCCAGTTTCGTCTCCGGACCGGGGTCCAGCACCTTGCCGATGGTAATCTTCTCGAAAGTCCGCCTGGGCGTCAGCCCGGACATCAACGCCCTGGCGACGATCATGGTTTCGCTGGTCACGCTGGGCGTACTCATCGCCGGATTCGTGATGCTGCACCGAGACCGCGCACGTCAGCGGGACATGCAACTGGCGCTTGGCTCGGACTGATCAACTGGACCGTTGATGGTGCGGGAACCACCTCCGGAACCGTCAGGGCCTCTTGAAATCCCCGCCCCGCGAGTTCCGCGCGATCAAACGCGCCTCATCATCGCCGCGCGCGACACTGCCGCGCTACCGCGCTGCCCGCATTCAAGGCACGGACAGCGTGGTTTCCTTCAGGCAGACGAGACCTTCACCCGTCACCCTCGGCCAGCCAGGCGCTCAGAGCGCCTGATACCTCGACGGATCGGACATCTTTTCCAGGACCGCGTCCAATTGCTTGAGGGTCATTGTTTCGTCATAGATCCCGGCGCTTACCTGAATGCCGCTGGCGAAGGTGATATCCGCGGCCAGTGCATAGGAGATTTTCCGCGACAGCGCGCCCGCGCCCGGCTTCGACCACGCGTACTCCACCCAGTTTCCATGCGGTTCGCTGCCCGCCTTGCACAGTTCCTTGAAGATGTACTTGCCCGAGTTATCGGTAATCTGCATGATCGGCTTGCCGACCAGATCCGGTCGCATCGGGTGGGCAATCATCCTGTCTTGCCGGCAATCATAGACAAAGACATAACTATCCTTCCACACCCAGTTGCCGTCCCGGTTGTTGAACTCGGCATAGCCGGAAGTTCCCTTGTTGTGCAGAAAGCGCGCTGCCGCCCGCACCTTGCTGATTGCTTCTTCGGCGGTAGCCGTACCTGATTCTGCCGCCATCGCTACGCGGCCAGTGCCACAGGCAAGCAGGACCACCAGCCAGCCAATCGTCTTCCCAGCTCTATTCATAACATCTTGCTCCGTCGTCAGTTTTGCTCGGGTGCGCAGCGCTGCTCTGACCGAATCGTCGTGCCAGAGAGCAGCCGCGCGGGTTTCAGTTGATCCAGGGCTTGCCAACCGGAAGGATATCCCGGCCAAAGACGTCCGCATAGATGATGTGCGCCATGATGTACCACGCCATCGCTGCCGTCGCCATCAGCTCGTAGCCGGCGACAACGGTCAGGGCCGGATAACCGAAGTGCGCGAGATCGAGCAGGATGAAGCCGATCAAGAGGAGCGTGAAGGTCAGTGCCAACGCGCCGTGAATGCGCATCGACCCAACCCACAGGATGGCCGTGAACGCTGTCCAGGCGACGAGAAACCAGCCGATGTCGGTCTTGCTGGAAGTATAGATATCGTAGTGGTTACCGATCAGGAGCAGGGTCAGGGCAAGCCAGAAACAACCGTAGGCGGTAAACGCGCAATAGCCGAAATTATTCCCGGTCTTCATCTCCTGCAGCCCGGCAATCATTTGCGCCAGGCCACCGAAAATGAGCCCCAACCAGATCACCGGGCCCAGGCCCATCCAGCCAACGTTGTGAAACTGCAAGATCATGGTCGTCAACCCAAACCCCGCCAGACCGACAACCGCTGGATTGCCCAGCTTCTGCTCCGCCATACCCCACCCCCCTGAAAAGACCTAAGAAAAGGCGGTCGGGTCTGCCACCCGACCGCTCGCTATAAGAAGCCTGTCGTGCCATGCCGTTGGCAACGCCGCGCGCCCGGCGATGGCAACCGGGCGGGATTATATACGCTCGCCGTGGCCGCACAAGAGGCCGTCAACCCGCCGGTTATTATACGTTTCGCATGGTAAATCCCAGCCCTCCAGGAATCGGCGATTTGCCATCACGATACGGCGTTGCGCACAGGATCTCCCAAATGGCGTACTGCCCACAGCTTGGTTTTCCGTAACAAATCAAAGGCACAGCGAAGGACGAGCGGCAGTCCGCAGGGCCGGGAAAACGAACCCATCCCTCACCAGCCGAAGATCGCGGCCAGCCGCCGGCGATACTCTGCAACGCTTAGCCCGTGAGCCATCGATAGGCCACGGTGGCAGGCTCAGCGCGGACACCGGGCAGCCGCAGCAGCCCTATCATTTCAGGTGAATTGGCGCCAGATCGTCAGCGGGCGGTAGAACCCGACCAATGCACGCGGCTTTTCCGTAGCCCAGCGAGCGCAGAGCAGCAATGCAGGCCGCCGCCCGCTCTGCCGGCACACTGGCCAGCAACCCGCCCGCGGTTTGCGGATCGAAAAGCAGCGCGTAGTTCGGATGACTGCGTGCCGACTCCGTGCCACGCAGGGCGCGGCGCAGGCGCAGGTTTGCCGGCTGCAGCGAACTGACGATTCCCGCCGCGCTGGTTTCGGCGGCACCGTCGAGAACCGGCAAGGCGGCCAGATCGATCTCGGCGTCGACGCCGGAAGCACGGGTCATCTCAACCAGGTGACCGAGCAGGCCAAAGCCGGTGAGATCGGTGCACGCCGTCGCACCGTGCTCGCGCAGGCAACTGGCGGCAAGCCGATTAGATTGCTCCATCGACGCCAGGACATCGTCGATCCAGCGGCCCTTTGCCTGCAGGCGGGCGTGCGCGGCGAGCAGTGTGCCGGTGCCGATCGGCTTGCCGAGAATCAGCTGGTCGCCGGGGCGCATTCCCCCTTTGCACATCACGCCCGCTAGCCCTTCGTCGATCAGGCCATTGATGGCAAAACCCAGCGCCAGCTCGCGGCCCTCGCCGCTGTGACCGCCGACCAGCGCGCAGCCGGCTTCATTGAGCACTTCGACGGCACCCGCCATCATCTGCAACAGCGTCTCCTCAACCTGGCTTTCGAGCCCCGGCGGCACGGTGGCGATCGCCGTCGCCGACTGCGCTTCGCCGCCCATGGCGAAGATGTCGCCGAGCGCGTGGTTGGCGGCGATGCGGCCGAACAGCCAGGGGTCGTCGATAAGAGCACGGAAGAAATCGACCGTGTGCACCATCGCCCTGCCCGGCGGCACGCGCACGACGGCGGCGTCGTCGGGAGCGTGCAAGCCGATGAGCACGTCATCGCGCTCGACCGGGTGCACGCTCGCCAGCGCGCGCGACAGCACCGTCGCACCGACCTTGGCACCACAGCCGCCGCAACGCATGGCCAGCGCGGAAATAGCTTGCGCCGATTCGGCCTCGTCAAGCGGGACGGCACTTTCCTCGCCCTGCGGCCGGGCGATCGCCATGCGCTGCGCCGGCAGATCGTTGAACCTGGCCATGAAGCGACGGTCGATCCAGTCCTTCCAGCGCCATACCCAGGCGCCTGCCGTATGCAGGCCGCCGCGCGAGGCAATGGCATAGCGGTCGCCGGTGCTGATCAAGGCCAGCCAGCGCGCTTGCGGGTGGTAGGCGCGCAGCGGCTGCCCGAGCACCGAGCGCCGCAGGTTGTCGGCCAGAGGTCGACCCTGGCGAACGGCAAAAACGCCGGCCTTCTCCAGCGCTCGATCGATCATCGAAGCGCAGTCGCCAGCCGCGAAGATGTGCGCGTCGCTCACCGTCTGCAGACTGTCGCGCACCTGGATGAAGCCACGATCGTCGAGCGCCAGGCCGGTGTCGCGCAACCAATCCGCACCACCGGCCTGCGTCACCCAGACGATCTCGTCGACGGCCAGCGTTTCGCCGCCGGCGGTGCGCAGTTGCCCGCTCGCCACCGCGCTCACTTTGGCGTCACGGTGGACGACGACGGCGCGCTCGGCCAGCACCTGCTCGAAGGCGCGCCGCACACGGGCATTGTGCGTCGGCAGAATCTCGGGCTCGGCGGAAAAGAGGTGAAAGCGCAGTTCGCCGGGGTCGCGCCCGAGCCGGCGAAGCTCGTTGCGCAGGCGATGGTGCATCGCCAGCGACAGCTCGACACCACCCGCACCGGCGCCGACGATGGCGATGGTCTTCGCCCCGCGGTGCTGGCGAACGCGCTCCAGCAAGGCCAGCCAGTGCTCGTTGAAACGACGGATCGGCTTGACCGGAATGGCGTGCTCGGCCGCACCTTCGACCTGGTTCACCGCCGGCATCGAGCCGATGTTGATCGACAAGCGGTCGTAAGCGACCGGCGGGCGACGCGCGCAGAGTACCTTGCGCTGCACCCGATCGAGACCGATCACCTGCTCACGAAAATAGCGTGCGCCCGCGAACTCGGCCAGGCGGCGCAGATCGATGTGCACTTCGTCATGGCTGTAATGACCGGCGATGTAACCCGGCAGCATGCCCGAATACGGGGTGTGGGTATCGCTGCAGATCACTGTCAGGCGAACACCGGGCAAGGGTCGCATGGCAAAGCGCCGGAGCACCACGACGTGGCTGTGTCCCCCGCCGACGAGGACGATATCCCTGAACACCGCTTGGTCGGCAGAATGCATCGCGAAGACTCCGTTCTAGGCTATGGCGATAAGGTCGGCGACCAGTCGTCGCACGGCGGCGCGTTCGGCAGCCGGCGCAAACAGGGCGGCGCGCTCCCGGCACTGGTCGGCGAGACGGGCCAGAAGACCGTCGCTGCGTCCCTGGCTGGCCCGACAGCGGACGAGCAGTTCAACCAGGCCCGGCGCGTCGCCGCAGCAAAAATAGCCCGCATAGGCATCGCCGAGCATGCCGATGTTGCCGTCGATCGCCGACGCAATCACCGGTGTGCCACTGCACACCGCTTCCATCACCACGTGCGCACCGCCTTCCATGCGGCTGGCTTGAATCAGCAGGTCGGCGCGCTGGATGCGCTGGCGGGTGGCCGCGTGCGGCTGACCGCCAAGCCAGCGATAGCTGGCCGACGCGGCCATCGTCGCCCTTGCCGCTTCGCCGAGCCGCGGCTCGAGTGGGTCTCCGATGTGATCGATGCGGATGTCGTCGCGCCCGGCGAGCAGGCGGGCGGCGGCGAAGAGCGTTTCGGGATCCTTCTCGGCGCGCAGGTGGCCGACCATCAGCGCCCGCAGGCGCCTTTGGCTCTTCGCCAGAGTTTTCCGCCGGCTCGTCGATTGGAAGATCACCCGCGTCTTGGCGTGCAATGCGCCGGGCAAGGCCAAGGGACCGCGTTCCTGCAACACCACCAGCGCATCGGCCAGGTGCAGCGAGCGCTGCGCGCCGACGTCACTGCCGATGTCGCGGTAGAGGTCGGTGCCGGTCAGGATCACGGCCAGACCCGCTGAGCGACGCATTTCCCGCCAGGCGATAATCGACGGCGACGAGCGGCGCGCATGCAAGGCGAGCATGACGCGATCCCGATCGGAAAACTCGTCCGGCCATTGCTCGATGATCCGCGGCGGCCAGGACAGAAAGCGCTGCCAGCGCCGCGCCGTCCGCCAGTTGCCGTTGTTGGCAGCGGCGAGCGCCGGGCTCACAATGACCACCTGGGAAAGTTGCTGCGACCTGTCTTCTTTCACCGAGGCGAACCAGGATGATGAAACCAGCCGGGCAGTGGGCAGCGGCCGACGCCGCCCGCGAAGGCGATCGGCAGCCGCTGTTCGCGGCTTTGCTGGCGGCGCGTCAGCGCACCCTGGCCTTGTTGACCGCCTACGAACAGGCGCTGGGCCCGGCGCTGCAGGTCCCATTCTCGCCGCAGCTGAATCCACCGCTGTGGGAAGTCGGACATATTGGCTGGTTTCAGGACTACTGGATCGCGCGCAACGCGCAGCGCCCGCTCGGCGATCGAGCCGATGGCGATGCGCCCCGCCCAGCCGGGCGCCTGCCCGAAGCAGACGCGCTCTACAACTCCAGCCTCGTCGCCCAGCCGACGCGCTGGCAGCTGCCACTGCCCGATCTGACCGCGACCCGAGCCTACCTCGAGGAAGGTCTGCGGGAGACCCTGGTGCTGCTGGCGCAGACCACTGCGGCCGCGGCCGATCTGTACTTCTTCCGCCTGGCCCTGTTCCACGAACAGATGCACGCCGAAGCGGCGACCTACATGGCGCAGGCGCTTGGAATCGCACTGCCGGCGGCGCTGCCAGGCGCGGTGCGCAGTGGCTTGCCACGCGCCGCGAGGCGAGCGCAGGAGGCGCCGCCGCTGCACCTGCCGGGTGGCGCGTGGCTGTTGGGCTACGAGCGGCCAGGCTTTGCCTTTGACAATGAGCTGGCAGCGCATGCTGTCTGCTTGCCGGCGTTCGAGATCGACGCCCGGCCGGTCACCTGGGAGCGCTACCTGCCCTTCGTAGCCGCCGGTGGCTACCGTGACGCGCGTCACTGGTCGACCGCCGGCTGGCGCTGGCGCGAAGCCGGGGATTTCGCCGCACCGCGTTATCTGCGCCAGCGCGGCGGACAGTGGCAGCAGCGCCGTTTCGGTCACTGGCGGCCGCTGTCGATCGCTGCCCCGGCCGTTCATCTCAGCTACTTCGAGGCCGATGCCTGGTGTCGCTGGGCAGGACGGCGGCTGCCAACGGAAGCCGAATGGGAGTGCGCAGCGCTGACCGAATTTCCGGAGCTCGTCACCACCGCCCCGCTCGCTACCGCGGGCAACGGCCGCTACGAATGGGGCCAGGTCTGGGAATGGACGGCCAGTCCCTTCCTGCCGTTCCCCGCTTTTCGCGCCCACCCCTACCGCGACTACTCGGCGCCGTGGTTCGACAGCCACCAGGTGCTGCGCGGCGCCAGCCTGGCGACGGCGCCGGAAATGGTACACCCACGCTACCGCAACTATTTCACGCCGGAACGCAACGACATATTCAGCGGCTTCCGTAGCTGCGCGATCGCCGGCTGAGCGCGGTTGGCCAAGCGCTATCGGGGGTGCCGCTCTCTCGCCCGCCGAGCCCGGCCCAAGGCGGCGAACGCCGGCAGGATGCTCGCCAGCTGACGGCTCATGGCCATGCTCGACCACCGCCGCTCCCTACGCCTGCGCCAGAAAAACGGCAAACCAGCATCGCTCGTCGGTCCACTGCCGGATTTCCGAAAAACCCGCCTCGCCGAGCAGGGCCGTGAAGTCGTCGACACGCCACTTGTAGGAATTCTCCGTATGAATGCGTTCGCCGGCCGCGAACGCCCGCTCGCCACCAGGCCAGCGCACGCAGAGCGGGCGCAGCGCTTCGAGGTGCATCTCGATACGTGACTGTGCCTCGTCGAAGAAGGCCACATGCCGCCAATCGGCCAGGAAAAAATCGCTGCCGATCAGTTGATTGAGGTTACGCAACAGATTGCGGTTGAACGCGGCGGTGACCCCGAGGGGATCGTCGTAAGCCGCTTCGAGCACCGCGACCGGTTTGCACAGGTCGACCCCGATCAACAACACACCACCCTGCGCCGCGTCGCGGAGCTGGCGCAGGAAGTCGAGCGCCTGCGCTGGCGTGAAGTTACCGATACTCGAACCCGGATAGAAAAGCAGGCGCTGTCCGTCACCGACCTCCGCTGGCAAAAGCAGCCGCTGCGAAAAGTCAGTGCCGACGCCGAGCATTGGCAGTTGCGGGTGCTGCAGCTGCAAGCGGGTCAACGAATCACCCAGAAAGCCCACCGAGATATCGACGGCCACGTAGCGGCCCACCCGCAACGGAATCAGGAGAGCGGCGGCTTTTTCGCAGTTTCCCGCTCCGATGTCGACCAGCGTCAAGCCCTGCGCAAGCTGGGCGCCAATGTCATCGACATGGCGCGCGAAGATCGCCGCTTCGGTGCGCGTCGGGTAGTACTCGGGCAAGCGGGTGATCGCGGCGAAGAGACTTGAACCAAGCTCGTCGTAGAAGTACTTCGGCGAGACGCGAGCCGGACATGCCGACAGTCCGCGCAACAAGTCGCCGCGAACCGCAGTCGTCGACTCCTGCCGATCGATCTCGATCAGTCGCGGCGAGCGCACCGTCAGCACCCCCACCGCGCCTGCCGCTTGCGAGTGCTCACCGCAATACCATAGCGGATGGATCGTAAAAGCCTGATCACGGTTCTTGGCTGGCGCTGGCGCCGCTCCCTATGATGATCATCAATCAAAACCTGGCCAAGGACCCACTCCCTGGATGTCCCCATGATACCGCCTGATCGCGAGCACGGTCATGGACCGGCTCGCACCAGCACGCTCATCGCTTCCGCTGCACATGGCTACGACACCGAGGCCGTGCCTCCGGCCGCCAAACAAGAGTGTTTTCGCAGCCACGCTATCCCTCGGGATACGCCCCAATGAACAAGCCTGCAGCCGGCAACTTCGGAACCTCCCTTGCGCAAGCCTTTGCGCTTTGCATGCTCGCGCTTGCCCTCCTGACCGGCACTGCTCATGCAGCGCCTGGCCAGCCGGAGATGGTCGCCATCGGCTTCCCTGCGACCAGCGAAGCGACGATTTCACTGACCACTCTGCGCGCCATCTTCGGTATGGTCCAGCGAAAATGGCCAGACGGCACACCGGTCAAGGTTTTCGTTCTGGCCGACGGCACGGTCGACCATCGTCAGTTCAGCAAGGGTGTGCTCCGGGTCTTTCCGCATCAGTTGCGCCACGCCTGGGAGCGCGGCGTCCTGTCCGGCAACAGTGCCTACCCCGAGCAGCTGGCTTCGGCACAGGAGATGCTGCGCCGAGTTGCTTCGACGCCCGGCGCGATTGGCTACCTGAGGGCCAGCGAGGTGGATGAAACGGTACGCGTGATCAGGGTCGAGATCGTCCCGGCTTTTACCATCCCCACGCAGTCCGCACGTGCGAGCGCGCCCGCTTCCCGGCAGGCGAAACCGGTTCGGGCCGAGAGGGCCACGGCCGACCCGGCACAGATCCGCTGCGCGCAGCCCGGCGAACAGGTGCTCGCACCCGCCGGGCTGCTGACGCGCTGAGCCGCGACAACAACGCGTCCTTGCGCACGCTCACCGTGACCTGGCTGGGCAAGAAAAGCGACCTCGTGAAATAGGTCACAGCGATTTGTAAAAGCTGTGTAACGCTTGTTGTGCGGCTGACGGCTGCTATTTACCATGGACACCGTCAATCGCCTTCTTGATGACCACTTCCGAGGTTTCACATGAGCACATTGCGGTTTCCGGCACCTCGCAAGCTGAAGGCTTGGCGCACCCTCGACTACCTGATGTGCGGTACGCCGAGGAAACCCGGTCGCCAGCGACCGTTCGCCGACGTCCCTCGTCTCAGGCTCCTGTTTTCCGGCCTCGACCAAGGCCATTCAGGCCAGCCCATTGGCCAGCGGCAGCCAGAGCCCGCGGACGACCCACTCTTCGACGCCAACAAGCAAAGGTCCGATGGATCATGGTGGCACACCGGATTTCCCAACTGGTCGACGTTCTGACGCCTGGAGCACTCTCCCTGAAAGAGTTTCTGCCAGCGGCGCAAGCAGCGTCCCCATGGCAGAATGACGGCATGCCGACCTGTCCAGGCCGCCAGAATTCAAGGAGATACCCCATGGTCACCAACAGCCGGCCAGAGCTTCGCCATAAAGCGGCACTACCGTCGCTGGGAGTGGCTGATCGCCGGTCGGTGCCTGATCGACGTGCCGGCAGTGACCGACGCCACAATGCCGAGCGCCGCAGAAGCGTCGACGGCGAAGCCTTGATCAGCGAACTCGAGAGGCGCGTCGCGGCCGCCATTCGCCAGCAGGGCGATCGCCTTGAAGGGAACGGTTCGGGCTGGGACAAGCTGATCGTTCCCTTCGCCTGAACATCCGCTGCTCGCGCCGGCGGCAGTCGGCGGAACTCGCGGTGTGAAGCGCGCTCAGGCAAAGCGCGCCGACAAGCCGCCATCGACGAGAAGTTCGGTGGCGGTAATGTACTTGGCCTCGTCGGAGGCCAGAAACAGCGTCGCATACGCGGTATCCCAGGCGTCACCCATGTGGCCCATCGGGCACTGCGCGTCACGCGTACGGATCAGGTTCGGGATATCGCCTTCCTCGCCATAGACGCGGGTCAGCGCGGCATGCACCAGCGGCGTGTTCATCAACCCCGGCAGTACGCAATTGGCGCGGATGCCTTCGGGCGCGTGGCGGATGGCCATGGTCCGCGTCATGGCCACCATCGCCCCCTTGCTGGCGGCGTAGAAACCGTAATTGACGCCCGCCCAGCCGCGCACCGCGACCGAGGCGTTGTTGACGATGGCTCCCGACTTCTGGCGCATCATCACCGGCAGGACGTGATGGCAGGTGAGGTAGGCGCTCTTGCTATTGACCGCCATCACCCGGTCCCAGGTCGCCTCGTCGAGTTCGGCCGGCCCGCCAACGATGGCCATGCCAACGTTGTTGATCAGGATGTCGATGCGCCCGTAGGCGTCCAGGGCGGCCGCGACCAGCCGCTCGACGTCGGCGGCAAGGCTCACGTCGGCAACCACGGCAATGCTTTCACCGCCTTCGTCGCGGATCATCGCCTGCGTCGCCGCGGCAGCGTCGGCGTCGATGTCGGCGCCAACGACCTTCGCGCCTTCGCGCGCGAAGAGCACCGAAATCGCCTTGCCGTTGCCCCAACCCGGCCCGACCGAGCCGCTACCGGTGACGATCGCCACCTTGCCCTGCAAACGTCCGCTCATTTTCCTTCCTCCCCTTGTTCCGCCCAGTGGCGTCGCAGCTCGGTCTTCAGCACCTTGCCGTAGTTGTTTTTCGGCAAGGCGGCGACAAAAACGTAGTCCTTCGGTCGCTTGAAGCGCGCTATCGATTGCCGGCACAACCGATCGAGATCCACCTCTGGCGCAGCCAGCCCCGGCCGGCAGACGACGAAAGCGACGACCTCCTCGCCCCACTCGGCGCTCGGCCGCCCGACCACCGACACCTCGTCGACTGCCGCGTGCTGCAGCAGCACTTCCTCTACCTCGCGCGGATAAATGTTCGACCCGCCGCTGATGATCACGTCCTTCGAGCGGTCCTTGAGCGTCAGAAAGCCGTCGTCGTCGAGAACGCCAACGTCGCCGGTATGTAGCCAGCCGTCGCGCAGCGTCGCTGCTGTCGCTTCGGGGTTTTGCCAGTAGCCCTGCATCACGGTTTCGCCGCGCACCAGCACTTCACCGGCGACGCCAGCGGGAAGCGGTTGACCGTCGCCATCGGCGACGACGACTTCGACGACGCTGTGCGCAACACCGACCGAGACAATACGTTCCAGATAGCGGGGATGGGTGCGATCGGCGAGGTGCCGCCGGGCCAGCGCGGTGATCGTCATCGGGCTCTCGCCCTGGCCGTAGATCTGCACCAGCCGATCGCCGAGCACATCGAGCGCGCGCCGGATATCTTCGAGATACATCGGCCCACCCCCGTAGACGATGGTCTTGATGCCGCTGCAGTCGGCGCCGCGCGCGGCGACATGCTCGACCAGTCGCCGCAGCATCGTCGGCGCGGCAAACAGCGAAACGTCGCCGAAGTGCTGCGCCAGCGACACGATCTCACCGACGTCAAAGCCACCCGACCCGGGAACGACGTGCCGCGCGCCGACCAGCACGTGCGCGAAGTTGTACATCCCGGCGCCGTGCGACATCGGAGCCGCGTAGAGGATGCTGTCCGCTGCCGTGGCCTGGTCCACATCGGTGAAATAGCAGAGGGTCATGGCCAGCAGGTTGCGCTGCGAAAGCATCACGCCTTTCGGCTGACCGGTGGTTCCCGAGGTGTAGAACAACCAGGCCAGATCGTCGGGCGCGCGCGCAACGATGTCGATCGTCTCGCCGTCGGCAAGTTGCCGGTATTCGCGCGAGTCGATTGACAGAACACGCGGCCCGCCCGTGCCGTCGGCGCAAGATGCCCGATCGCCGTCCGGCCCACACGGCTCACCGGCGACAACAAGCAGCGCCGCCGCCGAATTGTCGACAATGAAGGCGACTTCGCGCGGGTGCAGCTTGTGGTTGATCGGCACGGCGACGAGCCCGGCGTGCCAGACGCCGTAGAGCAATTCGAGGTACTGCGGGCAATTGGCCATGCACAGGGCGACCCGGTCACCCGCCTGCAGGCCGTGAACGCCGCGCAGCGAGCCGGCGATCGCCGCCGCGCGCCGGGACAACTCGCCGTAAGACCAGAGCTCGCGCTCGGCGAGCGTGACCGCGTTGCGCTGCGGAAAAACGCGCGCCGTGCGGGCAAGCAGGTGAGCGAGATTCATCGCCGGGAAACGCTACACGGCCGGCGCGTCAGCCTCGGTCGGCGAGGAGGAAGTCCTGGACGGCACGTACCTGCGGTTCGTCGAGAAACATCGGCGCATGGCCAACGTCAGGCACTTCGACGAGCTTTGCCTTGGGTCCACGCAGGGTCATCTCGACCGCCGTGTCGTGCAGCAGGATGTCCGATTGAGCGCCGCGCAGCACCAGCGTCGGGCAGCGAATGGCATCATACATCGGCCACAGGCTGATTTCCTTGGCTTCGAGGAAAGCCTTCTGGTACGGCTGCGCAAGCGCACGGTCGTAGTTCATCTCGAAACCGCCCTCCGCTTTCGGACGCGTGCCGACGACGGTCATGTACCGCCACTGCGCGTCGGAAAGCTTGCCGAAGGGCGCGCAGACGGTACGCACGTACGCTTCCGCCTCGCCGAGATTGGCAAAGTCGGGGGCCTTGCCGAGATACTCGCCGATGCGTTGCAACGCATCGAGGGCGATCAGCGGCCCGACGTCGTTGAGCACCATGCGCGCGATCGGCGAACCCGGCAGGCTCGCCAGGAACATTCCGATCAGCCCGCCCATCGACGTCCCGAGCCAGTGCACGGACTCGACACTGAGGCGAGCAATCAGCGTGACGATGTCATTGGCGTAGGTAGGCAAGGCGTAGTCGTCGGGAAAGAAGAGACGATCGCTGCGCCCGCGGCCGACGATGTCCGGACAGATCACCCGGTAGTCGCTGGCCAGGGCGTTGGCCAGGACGTCGAAATCGCGCCCGTTGCGGGTCAGACCGTGGACGCAGACCAGGACGCGCGGATTGGCCGCATCGCCCCACTCGGTATAGGCCATCGTATGCAGGCCATGCGGCCCAAGACAACGCACCGCCTTCTCGCGCATCTCGTTTACGCGCACGCCGCCGGATTGCCCGGGTCGCGATGTGACGAGCAGTTCGTCGAATTCCTTGAGTATCACCATGATTGAACCCCGATCTCGTTGATTATTTGGCGCGAAGAAACGCCGTGACAAATGCCGACGACCAGCCGACCACCAACCGGCGGCGAGCGGGCTTTGCCAACGAACTCTGGCGCCAGCACGCTGGCCAGATGGGCGGAATGTTCACCCTGCCGAGCGAAGCCCTGCGGAAATGGCACAAGCCTTGCGCCGAGAACATGAACCCATGCCTCGCGGAGGCTCCCACAGCGGCTCGTGTTTTCCCCTTTCTGCCGCGGCGCCTCGCTGCGACATCGTCGTCAGCGCCTGCCGTCATCGGCAAGCGTCGCCGCCGGCTAATCGAGGACTCGACAATCGATCGACGTCTACGGCCGATTCGATCCCGCGCTCAGGCGGCCAGCGAAGCTTGAACGGTACCCGTGCGAGTATCCACGCAAGCGGCAGGGGAAGTCAAATAGCGCCCTGCCCGCAAATGCGCGCGCCGGCATCCAGAGCGAATGCGACGACGCGTTTCAGGCGCGCTTGCGCCCGGTAAGCATCGCCCGGACGAGGTTCTCGCGGTGCAACAGGCTTTCCCAGACGACGCCGAGCAGGTGTCCGACCACCAGCAACAGGGTGAAGTTTGTCGCCAGCTCGTGCGTCTCCTTGATGGCGTCGATCATCCCCTCGCCGGCGTCGGCGAGCCAGCCGGCGAGGGGTCCGAGCCCCTTGTCGGCACCGTACAGCGCCAGCCCCGAAACGATGGTCAGCGACAGGCTGAGCAAGAGAATGACGATCATCGCGCCGCCCGCCGGATTGTGGCCGAGGTGGCGCGGCGCACGCCAGGACAGCACCGCTTTGAGATACGCGAGAGTCTCCCCCGGGCGGCGCACGAAGTCACTGAAACGCGCGTAACGCGGACCGACGAAGCCCCAAAACAGGCGAAAGAGCAGGAGCGCGGCGATCGCATAGCCGGCCCAGACGTGCACCTCCTGCAGCAACTCGCCGCTCAGGCGGTCCTGGAGGCTTTCGAACAATTCGCCTTGCGAAAACCAGGCAGCACAGAAGCTGCCGAGCAAGGTCCAGTGAAACAGCCGCAGCAAGGGATCCCAGACCTTGATTTCTTTCGCCTTCATGGCCCGCATGTGGCTACCCCGTGGCAAGCCTGCCGACGGCAGGCGAGTGGTTGTGCATGGCGCAAGCGATCGCGGGTCGCCTACTTGCTTTCTTCGGACACCAGCGCGCCGCTCTTGATCTCGTAGTGCAGCTCCCACCTCTTGCCATCCTTGCCGAGGACCTTCACCTCCCAGGTCTTCTTGCCTTTCTTGGTGTCCTGGTAGACCTTGGTGACTTCGCCCGGATGCGCCTTTAGGGCCATCTCGACCGCCTGCTCCTTGCTGATCTCAGTCGCCGGTGCGCGCGTGCCGGTGCTCATCGGCACGGCTGCCGGGGCCGGACTGGCGGTGTCGGCGGCCGTTGCAGCGCCGGAGAAGGTGCTGAAAATCGCCACCAGGGCGGCGGCGGACAACGCGATAGGCTTTTTCATACGCTTGATCTCTCGATAGGAATTGTCGGATTTTCGGAAGAAGCCGCTGCTTGCGGCCTGCAACGGCCTGCGTGCCAGACCGGCAAGCGCGGGCGCCAGTCTAGAGTGGCATCCTTAATTCAGTCTTAGGAGCCCTGGCCGCGCCCCCGCCACCAGATTCGCGCCAGCGCACCACAGACGAGAAGAACGCCAGCCCACCCAAGCAGACTGACCAGTGCGGCCAGGCGGGTATCGAGATGAAGCACCTGCCAGCGCGTGAAGATCTCGGTCCAGTCGTGATCGCCGCCGACCAGCGGCAGCATCTGCGCGCGTGCATCAGCCATGTATCGCGCGATGTTGAAAAAGTTCTGGAACAGCCAGAGCAGCGCGAACGAGGTGGCGAAGGCGTCGCCACGGCGCCAAAAGCTCGCCGCCACGAGCAGCGGCAGCGCGAGTTGGCCGAGCGTCCCGCCGTAGACACCCAGACGGCTGTTGAGCAGCCAGAAGAGCGGGTGCCCGGCCTCGTGAAAAGCAAGGTTGGCCGAGTCGAGGACGGGAATCCAGCGCTCGCCGGTATTGCCCAGGTAAAGGATCAGCACCCCGAAGACGACGACGGCGATCACCTGCCAGCCGGCAAGCGGCTGCCAGGCAGAACCCTGGCCTACGGCGCCAGCACGCCGGACCTCGTCGTTCCCGGTGATTCCCTTCATTCACCTTCCTCCTTACTCCGGCAAATCGTGCTCATGAACCGGAAGGCGAAGCCGGCCGGGGGCTTGCCATCAGCTCCAGCAGCCTTCGCGCTAGCAGCGCCTTCGGCCAGCACGGTGGCAAGCAGCAGCAACGGTTCGCAGTCGGTTGCTAACGGCGTGTCGCCACCAGATCACACCGGACCGGCGCTGCCGACGCGGGCGCGCAGTTCGTCGAGTTCCTCGAGCAGGTCGGCAACCAGTGCCGCCAACTCGGGAACCGCGTCGAAGTCGCGTTCCAGTTGCCGCATGCGCCTTGCCCGCACCAGGCTGGTGCTCGTAAAACACCATACGCCGGCGACACTCCCGGCGTGCGGAATCAGCCCTTCCTCGAGATGGTGGCGCAGCCAGGCGGGTTCGACGGGGCACGCGGCGGCAAGTTGTTCTAGCGTCAGCCAGCTCTCTTCAAGCGGGCTTCCAGTCAGGATCTCGTCGTCACGCATTGCTCATGTCCTCCGCTGCGAACGCGGGTCGAAGGCCAGCTCCCGCGCCATGGTTTGATAGATTTCCCGTGCCTTGGCGGTGTCGGCGGGCGGCAGCAGCACCTGGATGTCGAGCAGCAGATCACCCGGTGACGTGCCGGGAATTCCCTTGCCGCGCACCCGCAACTGCCGTCCGCTCTGCGTCCCTTCGGGAATGCGCACTTTGACGCCACCTTGCGGGAGGTCGACCTGCACCACCGCTCCCAAGGCCGCCTCCCAGGGCGCAACCGGCAAGCTCAGGTGAAGGTCGCGCCCCTGCGCGCGGAAACGCGGATGGGGTCGAAACTGCACCTCCAGCATCAGGTCGCCGGCGGGCGCTCCGCCGAATCCCGGCTCGCCCTGCCCCGCCAAACGAATGATCTGGCCGGCATGCACGCCTTGCGGGATTCTGACGTTCAGCGTCCGCGTTTCCAGCGTCACCCGACCCTGCGCGTCGCTCTTCGGCGCGCGCAGCGAGATCTGCCGCGTGGCACCGCTGAAGGCGTCTTCGATATCCAGTAGCACCTTGGCGTGATGGTCTTCGCCGCGGGCCTGGAATTGCGTCCGCTGACCGCCAGCGAAGCCCCGTGCACCGCCCATGCGGCCAAACAGCTCGGCGAAGAAGTCGGAGAAATCGGCGGCTTCTCCCGGCGAAGCACCGCGTCCCGAGAACTCGAAACCGGCATCCCAGTCCGGTGGCGGACGAAAATCCTGGCCCGGCTGGTAACCACGTCCCAACTGATCGTAGGCCACGCGCTTCTCGGGGTCCGAAAGCACCGCATTCGCCTCGTTGACCTCTTTCATGTGCGCTTCGGCGTCGGCTTCCTTGGAAACGTCGGGGTGGTACTTGCGCGCCAGTTTTCGGTACGCCTTCTTGATCTCGTCAGCCGTCGCATCGCGCGAAACGCCGAGAATCTTGTAATAGTCCTTGAATTCCATACCTGTTCCTCGATCTGCAGCGGTGGTCGGATAACGATAGCAAATGGAGGCGATTTGCGCCGAAATCAAGCTATTGAAGTGCGCGGAAAAATCCCCAGTTAGGTGGGGAAGCGCCGAACCCGGCGCCCTAGAAGCAATCGTATGGAGGATTGAAGATGATGTACCGCTCTCTGTTTCCCCGCGATGTGTTATCGGAACTCGATCGGCTGCAACGTGAGATGCAGCAGGGTCTGCACCTTTCCCCGAGCATCCGCGGCATAGCCCGCGGCGGTTTCCCGGCGATGAACGTCGGCGGCACCGCCAAGTCCGTCGAAATCTATGCTTTCGCCCCGGGAATCGACCCGGCGACACTCGACGTGCAAATCGAAAAAAGCGTGCTGACGGTGGCCGGCGAGCGCAGGCTCGAGCCACCCGGCGAAAAGGCAACCGTGCATATCGACGAGCGTTTCGCCGGCCGTTTCCGCCGCGTCGTCACCCTGCCCGACGACATTGACCCTAACGCCGTCGAAGCAAAGTACCGCGACGGCGTGCTGCGCATCACCATCGCCCGCAAGGCCGACGCCCAACCACGCCGCATTACCATTCAGTAAGGAGGATCGAAATGTCCGAAAACACTGCGGTCAGCAAACCCGACACCCGTGACGACGCCGCGCTGCTGCCGCCCGTCGACGTCATCGAGGATGCCTCGGGAATCACCCTCTACGCCGATCTCGCCGGGGTCCCGAAAGACAAGCTGCATCTGCACGTCGAAGGCGACGCTCTGACCATCGAAGGCGATGTCGACCTGGAGATACCGGCGGGGATGGAGAGTAACCACGCCGAAGTCAGCCTGGCGCGCTACCGGCGTGTGTTCACCCTGTCCAAGGAACTCGACTCGAGCAAGGTCGGCGCCGAGTTCAAGAACGGCGTCCTCAAGCTCAGCATCCCCAAGGCCGAGCACGCGCAACCGCGCAAGGTGCAGGTCAAGGTCTTGTAACCCTCGCGGGCGGGGGTTCTCGCCCCCGCCCCGGCGACGAACGACACGTGCGTAGCGGTGCATGCAGGCAACGCTACGGCGTTCGACGGAACCGGCAGCCAGGGAGGGCTGCGCAGACCCCGGCTTGAGCGCCGGGGGCCGCCCCCGCCTTGCGACAAGGGTCGTCGCCCGCCGCAACGGCGGCGTCGCCGACAGCTGTCGACGTTCTTTACATCTTTTCCCGCCCTTTCTCGGCAAAAATCCCTAACACACTGTTTTTATTCACACATACAGCTTCGGCTCGGATCTTGCTAACGATACCCGCGTGGAGCATTCGCAAAGGTAGGAGCCACATGGAAACCGAAGCCGCATTTGCCACTCGCATGGTCGAGCAGGTCCAGCATATCAAGCACTATCGCCAGGAAGTGCTGCTCGTCGAAGGACGGGTACTCGACGACGATACCGCCGCGCTGGAGTGGATCACACGCCACGCGGCCACCTTCCCGCCGATCGAGGCCTTCACCAGCCACTGAACGCCGGTGCGCTCCGGCCACTACGGCCGCGCCTGGCAGCATAGCGGCCCTGCCCGCCGCCGACACGGGCGATATCTCTCGTTCACTGGCCTTTGCACGTAGCTGACCTCCCAAGACCCGCAGCTGAAAGGCAGCCTCTCGCTTCCCGAGCCCGTGCAGCAGCCAACTTGTCGACCGACAAAGAAACCCAGCCCGACTTGACCCGGTTTTCTTTTCTCGTCCGTTTCACTCTCACGCATCCGCCTCTTGCGTCAACAAAAGAGCGGGAATGCGTCAAGAGATCGCGCCTCGATGCGCACCGAAACTTGGACCCGGATACAGGAGCCTGATCATGAACCATCGCACCCCATCCCGCCTGCTTGCCATCCTGCTGGCCGGCCTGCTCGCCGCCTGCTCACCGACGCAACACGACGGCACGCCCGCGCAGCAATCACAGCCACGCAGCGATCAGGCTGTGCCCGGACGCGTAGCCGAGAGCGAAACTCGCCCGACCGCGCAAGCCGCCGCAGGCGCCCCGACAGAGCCCCGGACGCTGGCCAAGGTAGCGCCACCAATCGCCGAGACGACGGCGGCAAACGCCCCGCCCGGCGCGGCGATCGGGAAGAACGAGGCGAAGCGCGAGGCAAACACCAGGGTGGCCGCCGACACCATGTCCGCCGCCGTGCTGCAGCAGCCGACTGCCTATCCGCTTCCACCCATGCCGCCGGAGGCACGCGAGCGCTACACGCAGCTCACCGACAACCCGGTCAAGCAGGTCGCCGAAGCGCCGGTGTCCACCTTCAGCATCGACGTCGATACCGGCAGCTACAGCAACGTACGGCGCATGCTCAACGCCGGCCATTTGCCGCCCGCCGACGCGGTACGCGTCGAGGAGTTGATCAACTACTTCCCGTACGACTACGCGCTGCCGAAGGACGGTCGTCCGTTTGCCGTGCATACCGAGATGGCACCCGCGCCGTGGAACGCCGATCGCGTGCTGCTGCGCGTTGGCATCAAGGGGCAGGACGTCGCCAAGCAAGCGCTGCCTCCGGCCAACGTGGTTTTCCTGGTTGACGTCTCCGGCTCGATGAACAGCGCTGACAAGCTGCCGCTGCTCAAATCGTCGATCAAGTTGCTGGTCGCCGAGATGCGCGCGCAGGATCGGATCTCGCTGGTGACCTACGCCTCGGGGACGCGGGTCATCCTGCCACCGACGCCAGGCACCGAAAAAGCCACCATCAGTGCCGCGATCGACGCCCTGCGGGCCGGCGGCAGCACGGCCGGAGCCTCCGGGATACAACTGGCCTACGCCGCCGCACAGCAAAGTTTTATCAAGGGAGGCATCAACCGCATCCTGCTGGCCACCGATGGCGATTTCAACGTCGGCATCGCCGACACGCGCGAGCTCAAGAGCATGATCGAAGAGAAGCGCAAGTCCGGCATCTCGCTGTCGACCCTCGGCTTCGGTACAGGCAACTACAACGAAGCGATGATGGAGCAGATTGCCGACGTCGGCGACGGCGCCTATTCGTACATCGACAACCTGATGGAAGGCCACAAGGTACTGGTCAATGAGATGACTTCCACCCTGGCGACCATCGCCCGCGACGTGAAAGTGCAAATTGAATTCAACCCCGCCGTGGTCAAGGAGTATCGCCTGATCGGCTACGAGAACCGCCAGTTGGCGCGCGAGGATTTCAACAACGATCAGGTCGATGCCGGCGATATCGGCGCAGGCCACACCGTCACCGCGCTCTACGAGCTGACCCTGGCCGGCAGCAAGGCCAGCGTCGACCCGCTGCGTTATGCCTCGCATAGCGGCGGTGAAAGCCCGCGCGGCGATGAACTCGGCCACCTCAAGCTACGCTACAAAGAGCCCGAAGCCAGCGCCAGCCAGCTCATCGACTTCACTCTGCGACGCCAGGCGATCAAACCGCTCGACGCGGCGAGCAGCGAATTTCGCTTCGCCACCGCCGTCGCCGCTTACGGCCAGCTTCTGCGCGGCGGCAAATACACCGGCAGCTGGGGCTATGGCGACGTCCACAAGCTGGCGCTGGCCAACACCGGCAGCGACAGGTACGGCTACCGCGGAGAGTTCCTGCGCCTGGTCGACCTGGCGGCAGCCCTGGCGACCAGACCCGGGCGCTGAGCCGCGTCGTCGGCCCGGGCCTCGCCGCCGTTGGCTCCAGTTTTCCCCCGCTCCGCGCGCACTCCACCGGCAGGCGGGGACGGGGGCAGCGGCCCCCCGGGCGGGGCCGCCGGTCTATACTGCGCGCCATGAACACTGCCGCCGAACTTGCCGCGCTGCCCGACGAAGACCTGATGCTGCTGGTCGCCAACGGCCTCGTCGAGAAGCCCGCCACCGAGCTCTTCCGCCGCCACAACCGGGCGCTCTTCAACTTCATCGCCTGGCTGTGCCAGGGCAATACGGCCCAGGCCGAAGACATCGCCCAGCGCGCCTGGGAGAAGCTCATGACGCGCTGCGCCGATTACCAACCGCGAGCGGCCTTCAGAACCCTCCTCTTCCAGATTGCCCGCAACCTGTGGCTCGACCTGCGCCGCTCTTCGCCCGAAAGCCGGCGCGCCGAGGTCGACGAAACCCGCCCGGAAACGCCCAGCGAGGATCTTGCGCCGGAAGCCGAACTCGCCCTGCGCCAGAACCTCGACCGGGTGCACCAGGCCTTGCTCGCCCTTCCCGCCAACCAGCGCGAAGTGGTGGTGCTGCGTTTTTTCAGCGAAATGAGTCTGGAAGAAATCGCCCACACCGTCGGCGAAGGTTTCGAAACCGTAAGAAGCCGGCTGCGCTACGCTTTCACGCGCCTGCGCCGAGAACTGGAGACTCAGGCGTGAGCCAGGCCTTCGAGAAGTTCCTGCACGGCGAAGACCGCCTGGCCCGCTTGCTTTGCGAGCTGCCCGTCTACAGCCCCTCGGCCGAATTCGAGGCCGCTTTTGCGCGCGCGGCACGTGCCGCACAGGCTGCACAGGGCGCGCGCATGGCGACGCAGACTGCCGCTGCTGCCACGCAAACGGAATCGACCACGCCTCCTGCCGCGCCAGGAGCCACGCCTTGCGAGGCCATCGCGTCGGCTTTTGAACCGTCCGCCAGTCTGGAAGCCAGCTTCCTGGAGATGGCCGCGAGGATTGACTCTGCGCAGGCGCCCCGGCGCGAGGCCGTGCTCACCGGCATCGCCAAAGGGGATAGCCCGCAGGCCCTGCTGGGCACCGCGATTGCGCCCGCCAGCGAAGAATGGCTGCGCGCGCAGGCAGCTGCCGTGGCGCCTGCCCAGCCCGCCCCGCCATCGCCCGCCGTCGAGAAACGCGCCTTCCTCGGCTTTCGCTGGTTCGATCTGCGTCTGGCCGCGCTGGCTTGCCTGCTGGCGGTGATCGGCACCCAACTCGTGCTCACGCACTATCCCGACGCGCAGCAGGTCGCCAAGCAAGAGGCTTTCCAGACGGCAATGGCGTGGAAACAAGCGCCGAGCGAAGCACACTTCGCCGCACGCGAGCCCGAGGCTGCGCCCTCCCCGCTCAAGAAAAGCACCGCAGCCGCTTTGCCACCACACCCACACCCCGCTGACTCGGCAAACAGCCCACCGCCCGACAGCTTCTCACCGCCACCCCCGCGCACAGTCGCCGACGCCGTCGAGGCACCCGCACATCCGCTCCCCGGCAAGGCCGCCGGGCCGGGCACTCTCGCCAGCGGCAATATCGCCCTGCCGGAAGCCGGTCAGGCGGAGCGCAAAGCAGCCGCTGAAGACGCTGTGAGCACTGCAGCAGGCAAGCCGCGGCCGGCCATGCTGGCCGCTTCGCCGAAAGTGGCCCCGGCCCCGACGCCGATGGCCCGCCAGCACGCGGCCGAGACCAGCACCAGCGCGACGCTCGCCGACGACCCGGCGCGCATCGCCAGCCGGCTGCCGGCCCGCCCGGCGGGCGTGGTGTGGACAGTCTACAGCAGCCGGATCGGCCAGCCTGAACTCGAGCGCTGGCTTGAAGCGCTGCGCCGGCAGATACCGGAAACCAGCCGTCCGGCGCGTTTCGAGCTGATCCAGGATGACGCCAGCGGCGGCCCGAACGATCTGCGCATCGTGCCGCCGGCACTACCCGAGAGACGATAGCTTCCCGCTCAGCCCCAGCGAATCAGTGTCCAAGGTCGCGTTGGGCGAGCGCGTGGTATGGAAGCGAGCGCGCCGAGCGTCCTGCGGCGCAAGACGGCGCAGTGGAAGGCGCAGTCCGACAAGCCGGAGGATTCGCCGAAATGGGCAGATTCGGGTACGCGGCCGCGTGTTTGGCAACAAGCAAGGTTCCATCGGCAAGCCTCTCAACATTACCGAGACCATGTCTGGCGCCAATCGCTCAGCCGCTCCCTTCCAGCAACCGGGTCAGTCCGCCACGAACGATAGCGGTATCGACAGTCGAGAGTTTTCCTATTTCGCCCCGCACCAGTCGATCGTCGAGCGTGAATAGTTTGAATCGGACCACCGAGGGCGCCGGTAGACCCGCCGCATTCAGGTCGGCAATCGGGCAGTCCAGCGGCCACGGGGCGTTGCCGAGCGAGGTAATCATGGCCATCACCGAATGACCCGACGGGGTGTTGAAGGTGGCCGCACCCGAGAGGACCAGCGCCGGGCGATTCTTGGTGGCGTTACGGTCGGTGAATGGAAAGGGCACGCGGACGACGGCGAAGCGTTCAAAGCTCACGATAGGCATCCTCGTCGGCACTGCTCGCCCATTCCGAAAGCGTTCCTTCGACGGCGCGCAGGTATTCGATGTCCAGCGGCTGCACACGGCGCACGGTCGCCGTGCCGTCGGCGCCAACTTCCCAGGCGATCAGATCGCCGGGGGAGACGTGCAACGCCGCACGCACATTCTGCGGGATGGTGGTTTGGCCTTTGGCCGTGATCTTGGCGATGGCAAGCATTTTGCTCTCCGGTAAGGCGCGCATTACATTCTTACTTTACTGCGGAGCTTCGGAAATATCAAGGCGATCAGTTGTTATCTCATCGGGCTGACGATTCAATCAGCGCCACGCCGACAACCCTGTCGCGTCGGAATCGCTTGACCCGATCGAAGTTCCAGAAGCCGTGTGCTTTCGGCGACGCTGCAAGCCCCCCCCGCAACCCGACTCGGGGCAGGGATCGCCGTGCTTCAGGCGCGCATGGGCGACCGCAATGCGTGGCGCGCGGGAATAGTCCTCGGCCTCGGGTTGCGACCGTGTCCGGGGCCCTTGGTCTTCTTCTCCTTACCGGGCACCGCGGCCGTGCGCTCGCTCGGCGAGCCGAAGACGATCCGCTGTACCCGCGCCAGCGTGGTCTGCGTCGACTCGAGCTCGGCGGTCACCCGCGCGAGGGTGTCCACCGCCGCCTTGAGGGTGGCCTGCTCGGCCTCGGGCAACGCGCCGTCGCGGGTACGTTCGACAATGGCGTTGAGCTCCTGAATCGGGATCTGTATCCGCCGGGGCGGTTTCTGCCGGCGCCGGCTCATGCCAGAGCACCGAGGCGGCGACGGAAGTCCGCGTGCAACGGGTAAGCGAGGACTTGCTTGCGGGAACGGTTCGGGCGATGGCTCAGGTCGTCCTTGCCGCGACCGGTGGTCAGGCCCAGTTCCTGCCAGTTGGCCGCCCGGTAACAGGTCCCCGCGTAGCGCTCGGGATCGACGAAGGTCTCCAGATAGTGAACCGGATGGCCATAGAGCGTCTGCCAGTCGGCGCCAATCCGGCGCGCGACTCGGCCCAGGAGGTGCGAGGCCAGATGCGGGACACGCACCCAGGGCAGGATCAGGAAGCGGCTCTGGTAGGCGATCTCATGCACATGCGCCCGGCGCACGGCCGGCGACCAACCGATGAAGCCGTCACGCGGAGCGAGGTGGCGGGGCGCCGAGGTGAAGCCCAGACAGGCGAGCGGTCGCCCTTGGCTGAACGCCAGGTACTTGAGCTGCTCGCCGACACCCTGCATCGGGCCGAGGTAATGCGCCTCGGCGATCAGGTGATCGAAGAGTCCTTCCAGTGGCGTGCGGCGGACCGCCACCAGTTCGACGGGGCGCAAGGCGCGAAGAGGCTGTTCCAGCGGCGAGCGGTCCACTGCCACCGGCGGCGGCCGGCGGCGGACAATGGCGTTGTTCGGTGGGCGGTGGCGGACTTCTGGCAGGCAGATGTGCTCGGCCCGGTGCAGGACGAGCAGCAGGCTGCGGCAGACCATGTCGCGCAGCGCGCCATTGGGCTGACGCCAGTCCCAGTGTTCGCACAGGCGTTGCGAGAAGGCCCGGCGGCTGGCGTCGGGATGCGCCTTGAGCAGGGCGCGGATGGTGTCGAGGTCGCCGGTAGTGACCGTGCGGCCGCGGTAGCAAAGGATCGTGGACACGCCGACCGTTATACCGGCTCCGGGCGTGGAACGCAAGCGTCAGGCGAGTACCCGCCAGGGCGGCATCCCCCCGGCCGCCGCGTAATCGCCTCCCGAGAGCAGTACCGCCAGGGCGTGCGGGGCGAGCAACTGTCCCGGCGAGTCCCCGGGCCAGCAGCGGAAGCGGCCCTGCGACAGGCGCTTCTGACACAGCCAGAAGCCTTGACCGTCATAGACCAGGAGCTTGACCGCCGTGTGCCGGCGGTTGCGAAAGACGAACAGGGCACCGCTGAAGGGGTCTTCGGCCAGGACCTGGCGCACGCGCCGGGCCAGGCCGTCGATGCCGCAGCGAAAGTTGGCCGGCTCGGCGGCGACCCAGACGCGCAGGCGCGGGGTCAGCGCGATCACGACCTCGTCTGCCACGGGCTGCGCGATCTCGGCGATGTCGCGCGGGAGGCTGCGCTAAAACCCAGCCTGCCGCGCACAGCCGTGGAAGCCGCGCGGTTGCAGGGCGAGCTGACGGCACTTCAGAAAACGCGTCCAAGCGTTTGACGCTGGCGAAGAGGTGCACGTCAGCGGGCTGCTTTCTCCGGAGATCGTCGTCGCGAGGTCCGTTCGGTGGCCGTAAGAGGGCCACGACGGAATCATCAAGTCGGTGATGACGTGCTACCGGTCGCCAGCCTTACTGCACATCGCGAGTGTGCCGGCCAAGAACCGGCGATTGACGGCTGAACTCGGCGCCCGTTATGCTCATCGAAGGATGGTTGAATTTCCGATCCTTCAACATAGGGCTGCTTTTTTTTCGCTCTGAATCGGGGCACGTAGAGAAGGGACGACGACATGCATCGCTTCACTAGATACCGACTTGCGAAAGGCCAGGGGCTTGCGGTGACAGCCCTGTTCCTCGGCCTTGGGCTCGGCACGGTCCAGGCCGGGGGTTCGGGCGACAGCACGCCGCAAGTGACCGGCAAACTCGGCTCGCCCAGCGCCACCACGACCATCCCGGGCAATCAGCTGCCCGCACCGGCGCCGAAATTCGGCGGCGTGATCAAGGAAACCGTTGATGGATCCAAGGCCTGGTGGCCCCCGCGTGTCGTGCCGCCCAAGGGCGCGCCCAACGTCCTGCTGATCCAGATCGATGACTCCGGCTTCGGCACTTCCAGCACCTTTGGCGGTGTGATTCCCAGCCCGACTCTGGACAAGCTCGCCGCCAGCGGCTTGCGCTACACGGCCATGCACAACGCCGCGCTCTGCTCGCCAACGCGGGCCGCGACGATCAGCGGTCGCAATCATCACACGATGGGCTTCGGCGTGATCGCCGAGGCGTCCACCGGCTTCCCGGGCTATGACGCCAACATCACGCCGGACCGCGCGACGGTCGGACGCATCCTCAAGGACAACGGCTTCGCGACCTCGTGGTTTGGCAAGAACCACAACACGCCCGGATGGGTCACGACCGATGTCGGACCATTCGACCAGTGGCCCTCGGGCTACGGGTTCGAATATTTCTACGGCTTCCCGGTAGGCGAGACCAACCAGTGGACCCCGTATCTCTTCCGCAACCACACGGCGATCTTCCCCTAGCGGGACCAGCCCGAGGGTACCTGGAACCTGACCACCGCGATGGCCAACGAGGCGATCGACTACCTGCGCCGGATCGACGCGACGCACCCCGACAAACCGTTCCTGCTCTACTACGCGCCGGGAGGCACTCATTCACCCCACCATCCGACCAAGGAATGGATCGACAAGATCAGCGCCTTGCACCTCTTCGACGGAGGCTGGAACAAACTGCGGGAGACGATCTTCGCCAACCAGAAGAAGCTCGGTGTGATCCCGCCCGACGCCAAGCTGACGGCCTGGCCCAAGGGCCCACCAGCCAACCTGAAGGAATGGGAGGAACTGTCGGCCGATGAGAAAAAAATGTTCATCAAGCAGGCGGACGTGTTCGCCGCCTACCACGCCTACACCGACCACGAGGCCGGTCGCGTGATCGCCGAGATCGAGCGCCAGGGCAAGCTCGACAACACGCTGATCATCTGGCTGCAGGGCGACAACGGCAACAGCGCCGAGGGCACCACGGTCGGCACCCCCAACGACTACGCGGCGTACAATGGCATCGACGTCCCGGTGAAGGATCAGCTGGCGCTCTTCTACGACAAGTGGGGCGGTCCCGAGACGGCTCCGCACATGGCAGTGGCCTGGACCTGGGCCTTCGACACCCCTTACAAGTGGACGAAGCAGGTTGCGTCGTACCTCGGTGGCAATCGCAGCGGCGCGGTGATCTCCTGGCCGGCTCGCATCAAGGACAAGGGCGGCATCCGCAATCAGTTCCACCACGTCATCGACGTCGTACCGACGATCCTGGAGGCCACCGGCGTCCCCGCGCCCGAGTATGTTGATGGCATCAAGCAGCACCCGATCGAGGGCGTGAGCATGGTCTACACGTTCGACCAGAAGAACGCCGACGCGCCGACAACACACAAGGCGCAGTACTTCGAGATGATCGGCCAGCGGGCGATCTATCACGACGGCTGGTACGCCAACACCAAGGTGGTGATCGCACCATGGGATAACAACCCGGGCGTCAAGGTGCCGGACGTGCTCGATTACGAGTGGGAACTCTACGACCTCACGACGGACTGGACACAGTTCGAAGACGTCGCGAAAAAGAATCCCGCGAAGCTCAAGGAACTGCAGGCGGTCTTCGTTAAGGAAGCGAAGAAATACAACGTGTTCCCGCTCGACAACGAGGGGTTCCAGCGCTTTTTACGGCCGCGGCCGAGCGGTTCTCCTGGCATCACCGAGTTCAGCTATGTCGCGCCGATCTCGATCGCGCTCGGGGCGATGCCTCCCTATCTCGCCCGGGACTTCAAGGTCACTGCCGACATCGACATCCCACAAGGTGGTGCCGAGGGCATGCTGATCACCGAGGGCGGCCGTTTCAATGGCTGGGGGCTCTACCTGTTGAAGGGCAAACCGGTCTTCACCTACAACCTGGTCGATCTGCACCGCTTCCGATGGGAGGGCGCACAGGCGATTCCCTCCGGCCGACACACCGTGGTGTTCGACTTCCAGTATGACGGCCCGGGGCTCGCCAAGGGTGGCACCGGCGTGCTGTCCGTGGATGGTGTGGAGGTGGCGAAGCAGACGATTCCCCACACGGTGCCCGCCGTCGAGATCATGGACGAGTGGATGGACGTCGGCTACGACACACGGACCGGCGTCGACGATCGCGACTACAAGCCGCCGTTCCACTTCTCCGGCACGATCCACAAGATCACGTTCAAGCCGGGGCCGCCGGAGATGACCGAGGAGCAGATGAAGCGGGTCGCGGAGATGAATGCCAAAGGGAGAGATTGATCGTCGTTTCGGCGGTTGACAGAGACGTCAGCAACGAAGCACGACAGGGCCTGGATTCCGATCCCGCTGTTCCGAGACGGGATCCGGGCCGGACAGGATGGCCGGATAGATGTAGCGGTTCGCGAACGTAACTGCGTATTCCACACCAAAGTGGACAGGGCTTGTTGACTGGAGGCGCAGGCGGCAAACACGAGGATGACCGGGAGCGGATGGCGCACCGTCACGCTTGATAGAAGAACTTCTTTGTAGCTGTATTGGCCGCCTTATAGGCGGGGCCCGTGATGCCTGGCCGTACGACAGGCCATCGAATTAGAACAGTCGCGTGAGCCCTTGACGCTGTTATCCGGCGGCGCAAGCGGCTATTTTCCTTAGGAGAGATTGCGATGAAGTCGAAACGAACCTACCGAGCCCGATCGATACTGACGCTTGCGGCGCTGAGTGCGGCGCTGACTGCCTGGGCCGAAGAACCCAATCCCAATCGCAACGCCTATTTCGGCGAGACGCACCTACATACCAGCTGGTCGTTGGACGCGTGGGTATTCGGTAACAAAATCACAGGTCCTGCCGACGCCTACAAGTACGCCAAAGGCGAGACCATCAAGCACCCGCTTGGCTACGATATCCGCATCACCACGCCAATGGACTTCATGGGAGTTACGGATCATTCCGAGTATGTCGGGGTCACCAAGCAGGCGAACACACCGGGGTCGTACACCAGCAAACTGCCCGAGGCCCAGGGTTTAATCGTCACCGACCCGAACAGCAAGGAGCAGCAGCAGCGGGCCTTCCTGGCTGTCGTCAAGCTGCTGTCGAGCCCGCCCGTCAAAGCGTTGATGTCGCCGAAGGTCGCCGGCACGGTCTGGAAGGAGAACAACGACATCGCCAACGCGGCCAATGAGCCGGGAAAGTTTACGGCCTTCTGCTCCTATGAATGGACATCGATGCCCGACAACCGCAACCTGCACCGCAACGTGTTTTTCCGTGACTGCGCGAAGGTTCCGGAGATGCCGTTTTCCGCGCTGGATTCTGTGCACCCCGCCGAGCTGTGGAACTGGATGGATGGACAGCGCAAGGCCGGTAACGAACTGCTGGCGATCTCGCATAACGCGAATCTGTCTGACGGCTGGATGTACCCGACCGACGTGGACAGCCTGGGCCGGCCGATTGATGCCGCCTGGGCCGAGTCGCGCGTGCGCAACGAGCGGCTCATCGAGATAAAGCAGATTAAGGGTCAGTCCGAGACCCACCCCTTGCTCTCGCCCAACGACGAGTTCTCCAGTTTCGCTATCTGGAGCGTGCTGCTCGGACTGCCCGCGGAGTCGGGTCGCGTCGACAAGATCGTCGGTAGCTACGCGCGCCAGGCTCTGAAGGACGGTCTCGCGATGCAGGATACGCGTGGCTTCAACCCCTACAAATTCGGGTTCGGGGCGGCGGCCGATTCACACAACACGGCGACCCCCTATCGTCAGGAGAACTTTTTTGGCGGCCATGCGCAGGAAGACGGCACCATCGAAACACGCATGAGCGGCCATAACTTCGCCGGCATCGACGTGCGCTACGAGGAGCCCGCCGGCCTCACCGGTGTATGGGCGGAGGAGAACACCCGCGCTTCCCTGTTTGATGCTATGAATCGCAGGGAGACCTTTGGCGTCAGCGGCCCGCACATCAAGGTGCGCCTGTTCGGTGGTTGGGACTACGACCAGCATTTGCTGAACGATGGCGACTGGATCACGAAAGCCTATCGCGGCGGAGTGCCCATGGGAAGCGATTTGCCGCCACTGCAAGGCAAGGCACCAAGCTTTGTCGTGTGGGCGGCGAAAGACCCGACCGCGGGCAATCTCGATCGCATCCAGATCGTAAAGGGCTGGACCAAAGATGGGCAGAGCTTCGAGCATGTTTACGATGTGGTCTGGTCGGGCGACCGCAAGCCCGACAAGTGGAGCAAAAAGATTCCCCCCCTTAAAAGCACGGTGGATATCGACAAGGCAAGCTACAGCAACAGCATCGGCTCGGTCGAGTTGAAGAAGGTCTGGACCGACCCGGCTTTCGATCCGAGCCAGCACGCGTTCTACTACGCGCGCGTGCTGGAGATCGAGACGCCACGCTGGACCACCATCCAGGCAAAACAGCTTGGCATAGCGCCACCCGACACCGTGCCACCAACGGTGCAGGAGCGTGCCTGGAGTTCACCCATCTGGTACACCCCTACCGACAAGGCCCGTAAGGCCGCGCAGCCGGGGCTCACGGTCGCGGCGCTCAAGGGCAAGGGCGCCACGCAACTGACCCAGCAGCAGCTCGAGGCGCTGCTTATCGGCAAGGCGCACTGGTACCGCAACAACGTGACGGGCGAACTGTTCAAGGTCAGCTATAGAAAAGAGGGGCAGCAAACGGTCTACCACGTCGGCAGGAATATTCACCAGCCTAGCCTGGTCGGCGACGTTGCCCGTAACGGCTACGAGGGTATGAGCGCCGGTTATTCGATCAAGGACGGCAAGGTGGTGACCTTGCTGCAGGATCATCCCTTGGAGGCGACCTTCTACAAGCTCGGCGATATGGTCTACGCTGCGCGTAGCAACGAGTTCGGTTACGCCAACTACGAGTTGCTGGCCAAACCACCGCAGCTGATCGACCCGCTACCCAAGGCGGTGGCCGAGAAGATTGCCAAGAAGAACCAGGCCGATTTCCTTCATTACGACAGCGAGGTAAAGTAGTCCAGTTGCGGTCAATCCAGAGTTGCGTCGCAAGACATGTGAGCGAGCCCGGCGTAATCTCTGGCGCGGCCGACAGCTACGGCCCTTCCGCATCGCTCAGACGAAGCGATTGAGCAACTGATTCGGCCAAGTATTCTGGAGGGTCCGCAAGGGCCCTTCGTTTTTGCGGGAAGAGAGTGAGTCTGTGAATCCAATTTCGATCAAGCGCCTGCTGCGCGAACCGCTGCTGCATTTCATGGTGCTCGGTGCGGTTCTGTTTGTCGGTTACGCGTATCTGGAACCTGACGCAGAGGCAGGGTCATCCTACGAGATCGCGCTGACGCTTGAGGAGCTCACCCAATTGCACACGATCTACGAGTCGCAGTGGCGTCGCTCGCCAACGCCAGAAGAATTTTCCGCCATGGTCGAAAACAAGGTTCGCCAGGAGGTCCTCTATCGGGAAGCTTTGGCCATGGGCCTCGACAAGAACGATGAGATCGTGAAACGTCGGATGGCGCAGAAGATGCAGTTCGTCGCCGAGGATCTGGCGGCGGCCCAGGAGCCTACCACCGAGGAGTTGCGGGCCTGGTACGCAGAGAACAGCGACAAGTTCGCGATGCCGAAACGGCTGAGCTTCCGGCATCTGTATTTTTCTCCGGACATTCGCGGCGCAAAGGCCTACGACGACGCCGTTCGCTCCCTGGCCGAGCTGGATGGACAAGCGGTGGACTCGCAACTTGCCGAAACACTCGCCGACCGGTTCATGTACCAAGGCTACTACGCCGACCAGACATCAGTATCGCTGGCGAAGGAATTCGGGCCGCAATTCGCGGTGGCTGTCGAGGCGCTTGCGCCTGGTTCCTGGCAAGGACCGATCGAGTCCGGCTTTGGCTGGCATCTGGTCTACGTCGACTCCCTTGTTCCGGGCCGGGTTCCGGCCTTCGAAGAGATAGAGCGGGACGTAAAGACAGGCTGGCTCGGTGTCCAGAAGGAAGTCGCGTGGCGGAAGGCTTACGAGGAGATGCGCGCCAAGTACACCCTGCGGATACCGGTGTCCGTCGATGGCGCAGCGGTTGCGGACACCAAGGCAGTGCCGGTTGGCGCGGAGCCGCTTGCGCAAGGCAAGGGGGCGCCCCTTTGAATCGTTCATTGAGCCATTTCTGGTACGTCGCTGCCTGGCTCCTCGCCGGCCTAGTGGTCTGGGCTGCGGCCATACCGGTCGCGATGGCGCACGAGTCCCGTCCAGCCTATCTGAAAATAGACGAGACGGCGCCCGGGCAATACAGCATGGTTTGGCGCACCCCTGTGAAAGCCGGCCAGCGTTTGCCGGTCGTGCTGCAGGTGCCGGACAACGCGAGAAATTTGCAGGACCCCGTGATCATGGAGCTTGCCGATTCGCGGCTCGAACGGCGCCGGATCGATGCCGGTCCCGAAGGCCTTGGCGGCAAGCGCATTGAATTCCCCGGCCTGCAGTACACGATCACCGATGTCGTGGTCAAGGTAAAACTGCTGGATGGGCGCAGCTGGATGGTGATCGCCAGGCCATCGGAACCCTGGGTGACAATCGAGGCGTCTCCAGACGTGCTGTCGCTGGTGGGAGATTTCCTGTGGCAGGGCATGCATCACATCCTATCGGGGCCGGACCATTTGCTGTTTGTGCTGGGCTTGTTGTTGCTTGTCAGTACCGGCTGGATGCTGGTGAAAACGGTTACTGCCTTTACCATCGCCCACAGTATTACCCTGGCCGCGGCAACTCTGGGCTACGTGCAGCCTCCGGGGCCGCCGATCGAGGCCGCCATCGCGTTGTCGATCGTGTTTCTCGGCCTGGAAATCATCAAGGCACGCCGGGGCGGGACCAGTTTTAGCATTCGCCACCCCTGGGTCGTCGCTTTCGCCTTCGGCCTGCTGCATGGCTTCGGCTTCGCCAGCGCTCTGTCGCACGCAGGTCTGCCGCCCGGCGACGTACCGCTCGCCTTGTTGTTGTTCAATATCGGTGTCGAGCTGGGTCAGCTGGCGTTCGTCGCCGTGGTGTTGCTCTTGATTCGCACAGCTCGCGCGTTCCTGAAGCGCATGCCGCCGCGCGCCGAGCTGCTGCCTGCCTATGCGATCGGCTCGCTCGGTGCGTTCTGGCTGATCCAGCGGCTGGCTACTTTTTAGCGCGGAACTCGAGAGCTACGGCCCACGCTACCGATACGTCGATTGCACACCCGAGCTAATTGTGAATACGGTCACTGTCCGTGATGGTGTGTGGTGGTTTTCTGGCCACGCAGCGTGATGGAGAGCAGGTGACCGGTAGCGGATGGCGCACCGTCACGCTCGATGGAAGAACTTCCTTGTAGCGGTATTGCCGCTACGGGCGGGGCCCGTGTTACCTGGCCGTACAACAGGCCATCGAATAAGAACACACCATGGCAGCTCGCGTGAGCCCTTGGCACTAATTTTCCAGCGGCGCAAGCGGCCAAAAAAAACGGGTGCGGAAGCAGCTTTTGCTTCACACGCAGCTGGAAGCGCTCCCCCACGTTTTTCGATGGACGCCATGAGGAGCGCAATTACACTCAGCTACACGCCCCGCACGATCCGCTTGTTGGATAGCACCGCTACCCGGGCGAGGTAGCATGAAGCGGCTACCAACCGATTTCAAGCACCAAGGGCACCAAATTGTCCTTGGGGAAAACTTTTAATTTATTGATTTTATTTATCTTGTTATGGAGGCGCGACCCGGAGTCGAACCGGGCTGAACGGATTTGCAATCCGGTGCATAACCGCTTTGCTATCGCGCCGTGCCTGCCTGATGGCAGGAACTGCCGTTGAGGGCGGAAAAACTGGCCACTCGGCAGGAATGTGGAGCGGGAGAAGAGTCTCGAACTCTCGACCTATACCTTGGCAAGGTATCGCTCTACCAACTGAGCTACTCCCGCATGAAGCGAAGGCGCATTATAAAGGCCTGCCCGAACCTGTCAATGCCTGGAGCACAATCCGCGCGTCACCGCAGGTGCCCTGGCCACGCTATCGCATTCGCGGCTAACGCTTTCTGTCCTCTTCGATCAGGTGCGGCCAGGCCATGCGCATGTAGTAGCCCATCGACCACAGGGTGAGTACGGCGGCGACGTAGATCAGCCAGGTACCGGCCTGGAAGACGTCTAAGCCCTTGAGCGGCGCGTGATAGAGCAGAAAGGGAATGGCCATCATCTGGGCGGTGGTCTTGATCTTGCCGATCATCGAAACGGCGATGCTGCGGTGGGCGCCGATCTGCGCCATCCATTCGCGCAGGGCGGAAATGGTAATCTCGCGGCCGATGATGATCGCTGCCAGGATGGCGTCGAGCCGCCCCAGTTGCACGAGCACGATCAGCGCGGCGGCGACCATCAACTTGTCGGCGACCGGGTCGAGGAAGGCGCCGAAAGCCGAGGTTTGCTGCCAGCGACGCGCCAGATAGCCGTCAAGCCAGTCGGTGACCGCAGCGACCACGAAGACGACTGTCGCCGCCGGATCGCGCCCGACGAACTGCACCCAGGACTCGGGAACGTAGTAGATGGCGATCAGCAGCGGGATCAGGATGATCCGTAGCCAGGTCAGCAAAATCGGTATGTTCAGTGGCATCAGTGCAACGCTGCGTAAATTTTCTCGGCCAGCTCTCGGCTGATCCCTGGGACGGCGGTCAGTTGGTCGACCCCGGCATCGGCAATACCCTGCAAACCGCCAAAACGCGAAATCAGCCCCTTGCGACGCTTGGGCCCGATGCCGCCGATTTCTTCAAGTCGCGACGACTGCGCCGCCTTGCCGCGCCTGGCGCGATGGCCGGAAACGGCGAAACGATGCGCCTCGTCGCGGACCTCCTGGATCAGATGCAGCGCGGGATGCTCAGACGGTAATTGTAACGGCTCGCGGCCATCCGCGAATATCAGCGTTTCCCGTCCCGGCTTGCGCGCCTCTCCCTTGGCAACACCCAACAAGGGCAGATCCGCCAGAGCAAGCTCCTCGAGTGCCGATAACGCCGAGCCGACCTGGCCGCGACCACCGTCGATCAGGATCAGCGTGGGTACGGCGCCGTCAGTGGTTAGTAGCTTGGCGTAGCGCCGCAAGACCGCCTGGCGAATCGCCGCACAGTCGTCGCCGGCCTGGATACCGTCAATATTGAAGCGACGGTAGTCCGTCTTTCGCATGCCGCTCCCCTGATAGACGACGCAGGCAGCGACCGTCGCCTCGCCCTGCGTATGGCTGATGTCGAAGCACTCGATACGCGCTTCCTTACCGTCCTCGACGTCAAGGTCCAGTACCTCGCAGAGCGCTTCAAGACGATCGCCCTGCCGGCACAGCGCGCTGTTCCGCGCACCGATCGCCAGACGGGCGTTCTGCTCGGCCATTTCCACCCAGATGCGCTGCACCGTCAGCCGTGGCTGGGCGACCTTGACCGGCCGACCGGCCGTTTCGCCGAGCCAGTCGGCAAGCTCGTCATCGCCTGGCGGCAGGTTTACGAGCACGCGCGACGGAATGGGGTGCACAGCGTAGTGCTGCGCAAGAAATGCGCTCAGCGCTTCGCGTGGCGACGAATCCGCCGAGTTGCGGGGAAACTGCGGCCTGTCGCCGAGATGGCGCCCACCGCGAACCATCGCCAGATTGACGCACAGCGTGCCCGCTTCCTCAATGGCGACGACGACGTCGACATCGCCGCCCCTGCCGCTCTCCACGTACTGCTTTTCCTGTACCTGCCGCAGGGACTGTATCTGATCGCGGCAGATCGCCGCCTGTTCGAAAGCTAGTTTTCCCGCCGCCTGATCCATGGCCGCCGACAGGCGTCCGATCACATCCTGCTGGCGCCCCTGCAGGAACATCGTTGCCATCTCGACGTCCTCCGCATAACGCTCGGGCGCCACCAGGTCGACGCAAGGCCCCGAACAGCGGTTGATCTGGTACAGCAGACACGGCCGCGAGCGGTTGTTGAACACCGCATTCTCGCAGGTGCGCAGGCGAAACATCTTCTGCAGCAGATGAATGCTCTCGCGCACGGCCTGCGACGAGGGAAAGGGACCGAAATAGTCGGCCCGCCTGTCGGTCGGGCCGCGAAAGAAGCCCAGACGCTGGTAGCGGTCACGCGTCAGGACGATGTAGGGGTAGGACTTGTCGTCCCGAAAGAGGATGTTGTAGCGCGGCGCCAGGCTCTTGATGAGATTGTTTTCGAGGAGCAGTGCCTCGCCCTCCGATCGCGTCACCATCGTCTCGACAGCGGCAACCTGCGCCACCATCAGCGCGATCCGTGGACTCGGGTGGCGATCACGAAAATACGAAGCGACGCGTTTTCTGAGATTTTTTGCCTTGCCAACGTAGAGCACCGTGCCGCCGGCATCGACCATCCGATAGACGCCGGGCAGTTCGGTCAGCGTGGCCAGCAGAGGTTTGGCGTCGAAGGGGGTCATGGGCGTTCGCGGCGGCCGCCGGCTGGCGTAGGATGGCGAGGGGCGGCTAGAGGTAGCAAAACCCGGCACTTTTGATGTTACCACGCCCGCTCGCCCCGCTTCCACAGCCCCCATTTCTGCGCCCCACGGCGCGCCTTCGCCCCACTCGCCCGCCCTCATGCCGAACAGCGTTACTCGACCCGACTGGGATATCTTCTGCAAGGTCATCGACAATTTCGGCGACGTTGGCGTCTGCTGGCGCCTGGCCAGGCAGTTGACCAGCGACTGGCAGCTGCACGTGCGCCTGTGGGTCGATGACATGGAGACCTTCCGGGCGCTGCTTCCGGAAGCGGACCCAGTGCTGTCGATCCAGGAGTTGCACGGGGTGCAAGTCCGCCGCTGGGAAGCGCCTTTCGTCGCCTCGCCCCCTGCGGCGGTGGTCCTGGAAACTTTCGCCTGCCGAATCCCCGACGCTTTCATCGCCGCCATGGCGCAGCAATCGCCACGCCCTGTCTGGATCAACCTCGACTATCTGAGCGCCGAAGCCTGGGTGGCTGGCTGTCATGCGCTGCCCTCGCCGCACCCGCGACTGCCGCTCAAGAAGTTCTTCTTCTTTCCCGGATTCACCCGCGACACCGGCGGTCTGCTGCGCGAGCACGACCTTCTCGCCCGCCGCCAGCAGTTCGCCGCCAGCCCCGACCAACACACCGCCTTCTGGCGCCAGGCGGGCGGTGGGCCACCGCCTGCGGGCAGCCTGCTGGTGTCGCTGTTCGCCTATGAGAATCCAGCCATCGGCGAACTGCTGCGGCTTTGGCAGGACGCGCAGACGCCTGTCTGCTGCCTGGCGCCACTCTCGCGCCCACTGAAGGCGATCGAAAACTACGCCGGCCACCCGCTCCGGGCCGGCGATGTCGTGCGCCGCGGCGTGCTTGAACTCCGCCTCCTTCCCTTCCTCGAACAGAGCGCTTACGACCACCTGCTGTGGCTCTGCGACGTCAATTTCGTCCGCGGCGAGGATTCCTTCGTGCGCGCGCAATGGGCAGCGCGGTCAATGGTCTGGCACATCTACCCGCAGCACGAGAGCGCCCATCTTGCCAAGCTCGACGCTTTCCTGGACCTCTACTGCACCGACCTGCCCGCAGTGAGCGCGACCGCCGTGCGCGAATTCTGGCAGGCGTGGAACGTGGGGCACGTCGACGGCGCGCACTGGCAGAACTTCGCGTTGTGTCTGCCGACGCTGCGCGAGCACGCGCGACGGTGGCAAAAGGCACTCGCCAGAGAGGATGATTTGAGCACTCGCCTGCTGCGCTTTGCCCGTTCCAGGCTATAATTTTGGGTTTTCCCCAACCGTTTTCTGGAATGCGCTATGAAAACAGCACAAGAGCTTCGCGCCGGCAATGTCTTCATGGTCGGCAATGACCCGATGGTGGTTCTGAAGACCGAGTACGTCAAATCCGGTCGCAACGCATCGGTGGTCAAGATGAAGATGAAGAATCTGCTCACCGACTCCCCCAGCGAAACCGTCTATCGCGCCGACGACAAGTTCGACGTCATCCAGCTCGAGCGCAAGGAAGTCAGCTACTCGTACTTCGCCGATCCGCTCTACGTTTTCATGGACGCCGAGTACAACCAGTATGAAATCGAAGCCGACTGCATGAGCGACGCGCTCAACTATCTCGAAGATGGTATGGCCTGCGAGGCAGTCTTCTACAACAACAAGGCGATCTCGGTCGACCTGCCGAGCAGCGTCGTTCGCGAAGTCGTGTATACCGAGCCGGCAGTGAAAGGTGACACCTCGGGGAAGGTCATGAAACCGGCCCGTCTGGCCACCGGTTTCGAGCTGCCGGTCCCCGCTTTCGTCGAGATCGGCGACAAGATCGATATCGACACCCGCTCCAACGAATACCGCTCGCGCGTTCGCTAGCCATCCGCCACGCGGCGACCGCTTGCCATCGGCGAGAGGCCCCCGCCTCGGCTGCCCGTTCTCTTCCTCAGGCCGACAGTTCTCGCGCGGCCTTGATCCCGGCCTGATAAACGTCTTCCTGCTGCAGGCTGGTCCAATCGACGGCCCGGGTCAGCGGGGACAGGCGCTCGACCCGTGCGGCGCGCTGCGGGTCGGCGACCGGTCGCCAGCGGGCCAGCAGGTCGCCGACCGATTCCGGCGTATTGCACACCAGCAACATGTCGCAACCGGCGTCCCAGGCGGCCGTGCAACGCGCGACGATGTCGCCAGCGACGCTGGCCCCGGCCATCGACAGATCATCGCTGAAGATCACCCCGTCGAAACCCAGTTCCTCGCGTAGCAGACGTATCCAGACCGGCGAGAAGCCCGCCGGGCGGGAATCGACCTGCGGGTAGATCACGTGCGCCGGCATCACCGCATCGAGCGGCAAGCGCCGGTACGGTTCGAGGTCGGGCGCCAGCTCGTCCAGCCGACGCGTGTCAACGGGCAGGTCGACGTGCGAATCGGCCTCGACCCAGCCGTGCCCGGGAAAGTGCTTGCCACAGGCGGCCATGCCGGCACTGCGCAATCCGGCGATGAACGCCGCCGCCAGCTCGACAACAACCGCCGGGTCGCCATGCAGGGAACGATCACCGATGACGCTGCTTCTCCCCCAGTCGAGATCGAGTACCGGCGTAAACGACAGATCGACGCCGCGCGCACGCAGTTCGCCAGCGAGAACATAAGCCAGCTCGCCGGCTGCCGTCAGCGCAGCCCGCGGGTCGCGCTCCCACAACTCGCCGAGACGGCGCATCGCCGGCAGGGGCGTGAAGCCGTGCCGGCAGCGCTGCACCCGGCCCCCTTCGTGGTCGATGGCGATCGGCAGTGCCGGTTCGCGCAGGGCGTGGACTTCGCTGGTCAGCTGTTCGAGCTGCTCTGGCGATTGGTAGTTGCGGGAAAAAAGAATCAGACCGCCGACCAGTGGATGACAGAGACGCTGGCGTTCGAGCTCTGACAGGCCAAGCCCGGCAATGTCGATCATCAACGGGCCGAGCGGCCGTTGGATGGGTGAGTTCGTCACATTCATGGTGTCCCCGCCTGCTCCATGATCACAAAGGCAACAGCATAGTCGTTCTCGTCGCTTATCGAGAGGTGGGCGACCAGCCCACGCTGGGCGAGAAGCGTGGCCAGCGGTGCTGCGTACTCGAACAGGGGGCGGCCCAGTGAATCATGAACGACCGCGATGTTCGGCAGCGTCACCGGCGACCTCAGACCGATCCCGAGCGCCTTGGCGAATGCTTCCTTGGCGGCGAAGCGCTTGGCGAGGAAGCGCGCCGGCTGGTGGGCACGCGCGAATTCCGTGCATTCCCGCGCCGACAAGAGCTTGGCCAGCGCGCGCTGGCCGTGTCGCTCGTAGAGCCCACCCAGGCGCGCCACGGCGACGATGTCGGTGCCGATACCCGCGATCATGTGGCCGTTGCCTGCGCCTGCGCCTCGCGCAGCAGGCGTTTCATCTCCCGGACCGCCTCGCGCAATCCGACGAAAATCGCCCGGCTGATGATCGCGTGGCCGATGTGCAGCTCGCGGATGCCGACCAACTGCGCCACCGGCTGGACGTTAAAGTAGTTGAGCGCGTGCCCGGCATTGAAACGCATGCCGAGCTCGCGCGCCACCGCCCCGGCGACGCTGATCTTTTCGATCTCGGCCAGGACCGCAGGGCTTTCGGGGTCTCGCCCCTGGGTATAGAAAGCGTGTGCATAAGGGCCGGTGTGGATCTCGCAGACGCGCGCACCGATGCGTGCGGCGGCTTCCACCTGCGCCGGGTCGGCGTCGATAAAGACGCTGCTGATGATGCCGGCGTCCGCCAAACGGGCCACCGTCCGGCGCAGCGCGGGCTCTTGCGAGAGGACGTCGAGCCCGCCTTCGGTCGTCACTTCGTGCCGACCTTCCGGCACCAGCATCGCCATCTGCGGCTTGACGCGACAGGCGATGGCGATCATTTCCTCGGTCGCCGCCAGTTCAAGGTTGAGCTTGATCTGCGCCAGCTCACGTAGCTTCTCGACGTCGGCGTCCTGGATGTGTCGCCTATCCTCGCGCAGGTGGATGGTGATCCCATCGGCCCCACCGAGGTGCGCTTCGACCGCCGCCCAGACCGGATCGGGCTCGTAGGTACAGCGCGCCTGCCGGATCGTCGCCACGTGGTCGATATTGACGCCAAGTTCGATCATAGTTCCTGTAGCTCCCTGAAGATCCGGCGGCTTGCCAGGGGCCTGCCTCCGGTATAGTGGCCAATCAGCGTGCGCATCAGCTGCTTGGCTTCGGCCAGCGAGCGAGGATCGGAAAAATCCTCCCGCGCCAGGTCGAGCAGCGTCCTGCCGCTCACCGCGAGCAGCGAGTCGCCCGGCCCGGCAAGGCGTACCGGGCCGCGCTCTATCTCGTAGCCGTAGTGCGCGTTGCCCTCTACCATGACACCGTCGGCGTCGGTGTCGAGCATCAGCCCGTAGCCGAGTTCCTGCAGGAGCGCCCGTTCGAAGCAGCGCAGGTCCGCTTCCTGCGCGCCAGCGGCAAAACGGCGCAAAGTCTCCGCATAGACCGAGAAAAGGCGAGCATGCGCATCCTCTCGCGGCAGCAGGTGCATCAATAGTTCGTTGAGGTAGTAGCCGCAAAACAGCGCTTTTCCCGCCAACAGGGGCTGTCCGCCCCGCCACTCGGCTTTCATCAGCGTCAGCACCTCGCCCCGACCCGCCCAGCCGACTTCAAGCGGCTGGAAAGCCAACAACACGCCACGCAAGGCCGAGCGCGGCCGGCGCGCGCCACGCGCGAGCAGCGCCACACGCCCGAAGTCGCGCGAAAAGACATCGACGATGAGGCTCGTTTCGCTGTAAGGGTAGGCATGCAGCACAAACGCCGGCTGTCCATCGACCTTGTGCCGCGGATTCACGTCCCGGCCTGCTCGCCGGCCAGCATCGAGCTCTTCGGCGCGTCTTGCCGCGAGGCACGATGCTTCCTATTCGTAGCCCAGGCTCTTGAGCAATTGCGCATCGTCGGCCCAACCCGAGTTGACCTTGACAAAAACTTCCAGAAAGACTGGCCCGCCAAACATCCGCTCCATGTCCTGTCTCGCCTCGGAGGCAATTCGCTTGACCACTTCGCCACCCTTGCCGATGACAATTGACTTGTGTCCGGCACGGTCGACGACAATCGCCGCGCTGATGCGGCGCAGCTCACCGTCGACGACGAAGCGCTCGACCTCGACGGTGGCGCCGTACGGAAGTTCGTCGCCAATCAGGCGAAAGAGCTTTTCACGAATATACTCGGCAGCCAGGAATTTCTCGCTGCGGTCGGTAATCTCGTCCTCAGCGAAGAGCAGCTCGTCGTTCGGCAAGTGCTTGCGCACTTCGCCAAGCAGCGCATCGAGCTGCGCGCGGCGCGTCGCGCTGACCGGAACGATGGCCGTAAACTCAGCCTCGCCAGCCAGTTGCGTGAGATAAGGCAAGAGCTCGGCCTTGTTCTTGATCTGGTCGATCTTGTTCACCACGATGATCACCGGACAGCCTTCGGGCAGCAGTTTGCGTACCGCGCGATCACGGTCGTCTAAGCGGCAGGCTTCGACGACAAACAGGATGACGTCCACTTCGGCAAGCGCCTGCCTGACGCCACGGTTCATCGCCTGGTTGAGCGCGTTGACGTGCCGGGTCTGGAAACCTGGTGTATCGACGAAGACATACTGCGCATCTGCCGCGGTGAGGATGCCCATAATGCGATGGCGAGTGGTCTGCGCGCGGCGCGAGACGATGCTCACCTTTTCGCCGATCAAAGCGTTGAGCAGCGTCGACTTGCCGACGTTTGGGCGACCGACGATGGCGATCCGTCCGGAGCGGATTTCACTCATCCGCCGGTCACCGCGTCGAGCGCTCGTTCAGCAGCCACCTGTTCTGCCGCACGGCGCGTGCTGCCGCTGCCTTCGCTGCAGACACGCAGGGCGTCGATGGTGCACGTAACCGTGAAGTGCTGCGCGTGCGCTTCGCCCGCAGTATTGGTCAGCGCGTACTGTGGCAAAGCCAGGCGTCGGCCCTGCAGGTACTCCTGCAAGCGCGTCTTGGCATCCTTGATCCCTTCTCCTGGCGCCAGTTGCGCGAGCATGTCCTGGTACAGGCGAAGGATCACTTCGCTGGCCGCGGCGAAACCGGCGTCCAGCCACACGGCGCCAAACAGCGCCTCGAGGGCATCGGCCAGGATCGACGGGCGTCGATGCCCGCCGCTCTTCTGCTCACCCTCTCCAAGCAGCAGGTAGTCGCCCAATGAGAGCGCCAGCGCTTGCTGGTGCAAGCTGTCCTGCCGTACGAGATTGGCCCGCAGCCGCGACAGATCGCCTTCGGGAAGCGTCGGGAATTGTTCGAACAAGCGCCGTGCGATAACCGCATTGAGAACGGCATCACCGAGAAATTCGAAGCGCTCGTTATGCGGAGAAGAGTAGCTGCGATGCGTCAGGGCCGTCTGCAGGAGTTCGCCATCCCGGAAGCTGTAACCGAACGCCTTTTCGAATCCGCGCTCGGTCATTGTCCGGAGTCGCGTGCCGACGACGAGCCGGAGAAATCGATCAGAAGGCTGACATTGCCTACGAGCGGGATACGCCTCTCGTAGGCAAAGCCAACGACCACCTGGTTGTCCTCCTTGAAGACATCCAGATCAGCCGGGCCGAAGGTCTTGATATGCTCGACTTCAGCATAGCGGCCATACGCCTGCCGAATCTCGGGGACGGTCTTACCCGACGACTCAGCGGCTACTACCTTGACCGCGTGCCTAATCTTGAAATACTCGATCACGTCGGGAAGTACTCGGATGACGAGGATGGCGACCAGGCCAATAACGATGCCCCACAGCAGGAGAGCGGAAAGTGCCAAACCACGCTGACGCTTGATAGTCATAGTGTGAGTCCTCAACCGAACGAGCCAATCCGTTTGAAATCACTGAAATTCAACCAGATAAAGAAAGCCTTGCCGACAATATTCTCTTCGGGCACGAAGCCCCAGAAGCGGCTGTCACGACTGTTGTCGCGATTGTCGCCCATCACGAAATACTCGCCCGGCGGCACGGTACAGATCACGCCGACGCTATTGTAGGTGCAATTCCCGCGGTTCGGGAACTGCGCGGGATGGGGAATGAACGCCGGCGCATCCCGATCATTGAGCACTCGATGTCCCTCGTCGCCCAGTTTCTCGATGAATTGCTCCGAGTAGTACAGCCGTTCCGGATGCAGATAATCCTCAACCTCCTCCAGCGGTACGGGCAAACCATTGATCGTCAGCTTCTTGTTCTGGTAGGCGACTTTGTCTCCGGGGATACCGATCACGCGCTTGATGTAGTCGAGCGAGGGATCCTCCGGATAACGAAAGACCATCACGTCACCCCGCTGCGGACTGTTAATGTCGATGATCTTCAGGTTGGCAACCGGCAGACGAATTCCGTACGTATATTTGTTGACGAGAATGAAATCACCGACCAGCAGCGTCGGAATCATCGAGCCGGACGGGATCTTGAATGGCTCGACGATGAACGAGCGCAGCACGAAGACGACCAGAATGACCGGAAAGAAACTTGCCCCATACTCGACCCACCACGGCTCGCTGGCGTCGACCGCCCGGCGCTTGCGAAAAAAGAAGGCATCCGCCGCCCAGACAGCACCGCTGACCAGCAACAGGATCAACAGGATCAATGCAAAATTCACTGGTTCACTCCCCTCTACTTGCCGACACGCAACACAGCAAGGAAAGCCTCCTGTGGAATCTCGACTGACCCGACCTGTTTCATGCGCTTCTTGCCTGCCTTCTGCTTCTCGAGCAGTTTCCTCTTGCGCGAGATATCGCCGCCATAACACTTGGCGGTGACATCCTTGCGCATCGCCTTGACGTTCTCACGGGCAATGATGTTGGCGCCGATGGTGGCCTGAATGGCGACATCGTACATCTGCCGCGGGATCAGCTCACGCATCTTGGCCGCCAGTTCACGCCCGCGATAGATGGCGTTGCTGCGATGCAGAATCACCGACAGGGCGTCGACTTTTTCACCGTTGATCAGAATGTCGAGCTTGACCACGTCGGCCGCACGATACTCTTTGAACTCGTAGTCGAGCGAAGCGTAGCCACGCGAAACCGACTTCAGGCGGTCGAAGAAATCCATCACCACTTCGGCCATCGGCATCTCGTAAACCAGTTGCACCTGACGACCGTGATAGGTCATGTCGACCTGGTTGCCGCGTTTCTGGTTGCACAGCGTAATGACATTGCCCAGGTAGTCCTGCGGCACGAAGACGGTAATGGTGATGATCGGTTCGCGGACTTCCTCGGTCTTCGACAGATCCGGCAGCTTGGCCGGGTTCTCCACCTGAACGACGCCGCCGTCACGCAGCAGTACTTCATAGACGACCGTTGGTGCCGTGGTGATCAGGTCCTGGTCGAACTCGCGCTCAAGACGTTCCTGGACGATCTCCATGTGCAGCAGGCCGAGAAAGCCACAACGAAAACCAAAGCCGAGCGCCTGCGAGACCTCGGGTTCGTAATGCAGCGAGGCATCGTTGAGCGTCAGCTTCTCGAGGGCGTCGCGTAGCGAGTCGTACTGATTGGACTCGACCGGATAGAGGCCGGCGAAGACCTGCGACTTGATTTCCTTGAATCCCGGAAAGGCCTTGGCCGTCGGCCGATCAAACAGGGTCACCGTATCGCCGACCTTGGCGGCCTGCAGTTCCTTGATCCCGGAGATGATGTAGCCGACCTCGCCGGCGCGCAGCGCGTCACGGGGCACCGCTTTCGGGGTGAACACGCCGACCTGATCGCAGAGGTGCGTCGACCCGGTGGCCATCAGGCGTATCCTCTCCTTCGGTCGCAGCGTACCGTCGAAGACGCGCACCAGCATCACCACGCCGACGTAGTTGTCGAACCAAGCGTCGATCAGCAGTGCCTTGAGCGGCGCCTCCGGGTCACCCTTGGGTGCGGGAATGCGCGCAATGATCGCTTCCAGGACGTCTTCGACGCCCTGGCCCGTTTTTGCCGAGGTCAATACCGCTTCGCTGGCGTCGATGCCGATCACATCCTCGATTTCCTGACGCGCCTTGTCCGGCGTCGCTGAAGGCAGATCGATCTTGTTCAGAACCGGCATGACATCGACGCCAAGCTCGATCGCCGTGTAGCAGTTGGCGACGGTCTGGGCTTCGACGCCTTGTGAGGCATCGACGACCAGCAAGGCTCCCTCACAGGCGGAGAGCGAGCGTGACACTTCGTAGGAGAAGTCAACGTGCCCCGGGGTGTCAATGAGGTTCAGGTTGTAGATCTCACCACTGCGCGCCTGGTACTGCAGCGCTGCGGTCTGGGCCTTGATGGTGATCCCGCGCTCGCGTTCGATGGCCATCGAGTCCAGCACCTGCGCCTCCATCTCGCGATCGGAAAGTCCGCCGCAAAGGTGGATGATGCGATCGGCGAGCGTCGACTTGCCATGATCGATGTGGGCGATGATGGAGAAATTGCGGATGTGTTGCATGGACCTCGTGTCGGCGCCGTCTCGGCCGCGCCGCCCCTGAAAAAAAGGGTGCCGGTGGGCACCCTTGGTCGAACTGCCTGAAGGCGCGGATTCTAGCCGATTTCGCTCAAATAATCACGGACTTTGCTGACCTCGAGGAAGTAGTGGCAAAGCTCGCGGCCATCGTGCAGGAGGACCGGCACCAATTCGTCGTAGCGCTTTTCCAGCGCCACGTCGGCGTCGACATCGAGCACCTCGACGGCAAAATCCAACTCCTCCGCAAGGACTGCCAGGGCCGCTTCCATGTCCTGACAAAGATGACAGTAGCGCCGCGATATCAGCGTCAGGCGGGTCGTCGGCTTCACTCGGCGCGCCTGTCGCTGAGGCCCTTGATGGTGACGAAAGTCTGCATCTCACCGCGCCGCACCAGCAGGGTGACGTTGGCCGATTTGTCAAGCGCTGCCAACAGCTTGTTGAACTGCTCGACGCCGGTCAACTCGGTACTCGTGCCGCGCGAGATGATGGCCAGGATGACGTCGCCGGGCCGTAACTCGGCGCGCGCCGAATTTCCGCGGACATCGTCGATCAACAGGCCGTGGTTGAGCTTGAGCTCGCGCTTCTGCTCCGCGGTCAGTTCGGAGACCAGCAGGCCGAGCCGATTGGCAGCGCGCTCGGCCGGCTTGCCACTTCTGGTCGCGCGACCGGCAAGCTTTTCCTCAGGAATCTCACCGACCACCACGGTCACCTCACGGCTGGCCCCCTTGCGCCACAGCTGAATCTTGACCTTGCTACCCGGCGCGGTCGCGGCGACGATGCGTGGCAGATCGCTGGAGCTATTGACGGTTTTGCCGTCGAATTTCAGGATCACGTCGCCCGCGGCGACACCTGCCTTGTCCGCCGGCCCGCCGCTCTCGACGGCGTTGACCACGGCGCCCATCGCCTGATTCAAACCGAAGGACTCGGCCAGCTCCTTGCTCACTTCCTGGATGACAACCCCGATGCGGCCGCGGCTGACCTTGCCGGCCGTGCGCAGCTGGGCCTGCACATCCATCGCCACGTCGATCGGAATGGCAAACGAAATGCCCATGAAGCCCCCGGAACGGCTGTAGATCTGGGAGTTGATGCCGACCACCTCGCCCTGGAGATTGAACAGCGGTCCGCCGGAATTGCCCGGATTGACCGCCACATCGGTCTGGATGAAGGGCACGTAGTTCTCCTGTGGCAGCGAGCGCCCCTTGGCACTGACGATTCCGGCAGTCACGCTATTGTCAAAGCCGAACGGCGAACCAATGGCCACGACCCACTCGCCGACCTTGAGCACATTCGGGTCACCAAGACGGACCGTCGGCAGCGATGTCGCCTCAATCTTTATCAGCGCCACGTCGCTACGCTTGTCGGCACCAATGACTCTGGCCTTCAGCTCGCGCTTGTCGGTCAAGCGAACGAGGATCTCGTCTGCGGCATCGACAACGTGCGCATTGGTCAGGATGTAACCATCGGCGCTGACAATGAACCCGGAGCCAAGAGAACGACTCTGGAACTCGCGCGGCTCACCCGGAACGCCCGGCATACCCGGGAAACCGGGCACTCCCGGCTGGCGGGGAATGAAGCGCCGAAAGAACTCGAACATGGGGTCGTCTTCATCAAACGGGAACGGCTGCGCGCCGCGCCCGTTGCTACGTGCCGTCTGGGTGGTACTGATATTCACCACCGCCGGCCCCTGCTTCTCGACCAACTCGGTGAAGTCGGGCAAGCCGCGACTCTGGGCTTGCCCAAGCAGCGAAAAAACGCTCAACAAGAAAGCCGCAAACAACTGTTTCATGGCACCAAATACCTCCTGAGTGTCATTGCCGATCAAACCGGCAGCAATACAACGGATCTGGGGACGGCGGAAAGGAAGATCAAGATGTGATCGATGGCTGGCAGCGCGGGTCGGCAGCATCACGCCGTTGCGCACGGCGCAAGCCCAGCCAGCCGACCAGCAAACCGGCAAGCGCACCACCGATGGCACCCAGCTCGCCTGCCCAGGCCGAACCGGCCAGCGCCCCGATCAACAGCGCCAGCAAGGGGAAGACATAGGCAGCAAGGGCACTGCGGCGAAGCGAGCCGGCGCCGATACGCACGCGAACGTGCTCACCCACCGCGCGCCGTTCAGGGTTGGGTACCCGGAAAGTGCGCGGCGTGGCGCAAAACAGCTTGGCAAGATGGTTGCCACCGCAACCGCCGACTTCGCGGCAGCGACCGCAGCCGCTCTCGTCCATGCGTACCAAGGCGTGCTCGCCCTCTACCGCAGACACCGTCCCCCACGCAGCGGCCATTGTCCAATCACCTCCCGCTCACGATGATGCCCGGCACACGTCCACGCTGCCGCCGGGCATCGGGCAAAACGCAATGCACGCAAGATCCGTCGCCAGGCACCCGCGAAAGCCCCGTAAAATGTCTGTTGCGCATGACTACCACCTGCGGTCGGCAGCGGTATCGAGCAGCGGTCGCAACTTCTCGGCTACCGCCTCGCGAGCACGGAAGATACGTGAGCGCACGGTGCCGATCGGACAGCTCATCGCCACCGCAATTTCCTCATAACTCAAGCCGTCGATCTCGCGCAGGACGATCGCACTGCGCAATTCGTCGGGGAGACCGTCCATTGCAGCATTGATCGTCGCGCCGATCTGCTTCGACTGCAAGAGGCTTTCCGGCGTGTTGATGTCGCGCAACTGGCTGGCATCCTCGAAATTTTCGGCGTCCTGGACATCAAATTCGGTCGATGTCGGTGCGCGCCGCCCTTGGGCGACCAGATAGTTCTTCGCCGTATTGATGCCAATTCGATAAAGCCAGGTGTAGAACGCACTATCACCGCGAAACGACGGCAAAGCGCGATAAGCTTTGATGAACGCCTCCTGCGCAACATCGTCGACCTCAGCCGCGTCACGTACGAAACGCGACAACAAGCGTGCGAGCTTGCGCTGGTATTTCGCGACCAAAAGCTCGAAAGCGTGCTTATCGCCGGCCTGTGCGCGTTCGACCAGCAACTGGTCAATCTCGCGTTCACTCATGCTCTCTGCTTATCCTGTCGAAGACAATATCGTTATTTGCGCAAAAGTATAGCGCAAGCGTTCAATTGTCATCGTAACAGTGCGTGAGCAGCGACAGCCGCCCGCGCCTGCCTGGAAATGGCCGGGATGCGCGGAGTTATTGCACCACCACGCACATGCTATAGTTGCACCCCCTTACTGGCAGGATCTCCAGCGTGGCGCTTTGCTCCGACGTTCTCATCATTGGCAGTGGCCTGGCTGGGCAGGCGGCTGCCCTACGGCTGGCACCGTCGCGCAAGGTCACGCTGATCAGCAAGCGCGCACTGGAAGACAGCGCTTCGAGTTGGGCACAGGGCGGAATCGCAGCCGTGCTCGACAATCGCGACTCGATCGAAGCGCACATCCGCGACACGATTACCGCCGGCGCGCTGCTCAACGACCCCCGGGCGACGCGCTTCGTGATCGAGAACGGGCGCCGGTCGGTCGACTGGCTGATCGAACAGGGAGTCCCTTTCACCCGCGACCAGGATGGCTACCACCTGGCCCAGGAGGGCGGCCACAGTGCCCGCCGGGTGATCCACGTCGCCGACGCCACCGGCCTGGCCGTTCAGACCACCCTGACGCACAAGGTTCGTCAACATCCCAATATCACGATTCTCGAACAGCACATCGCCGTCGATCTGATTACCGGTGAAAAACTGGGGCTCAGCGAACGGCGCTGCTACGGCGCCTATGTGCTGGATACCGCCAACGGCGACGTACTGACACTGGCCGCCCGACACACCCTGATCGCCACCGGCGGTGCCGGCAAGGTCTACCTTTATACGACCAATCCAGACACTTCCACCGGCGACGGTATCGCCATGGCCTGGCGTGCCGGCTGCCGCGTCGCAAACATGGAGTTCATCCAGTTTCATCCGACCTGCCTTTACCATCCGCAGGCCAAGTCCTTCCTGATTTCGGAAGCCGTTCGTGGTGAAGGCGGACGGCTGCTGCTCCCTGACGGCAGGCGCTTCATGCCCAGACACGATGCACGCGCCGAACTCGCACCACGTGACGTGGTCGCGCGAGCGATTGATTTCGAAATGAAGAAGCGCGGCCTGGACTGTGTCTATCTCGACATTTCGCACAAGCCAGCCGCCTTCCTCGCCGAGCATTTCCCGAACATCATGGCCCGCTGCCAGGAACTGGGTATAGACATTACCCGCCAGCCAATTCCGGTGGTTCCGGCAGCGCACTATACTTGCGGCGGAGTGCTTACCGACCTGCGCGCACGCACCGATGTCGCCGGCCTGTATGTCGCCGGAGAAGCCTCCTGCACCGGCCTGCACGGCGCCAATCGCCTGGCCAGCAACTCGCTACTCGAATGCCTGGTGTTCGCGGAAGCGGCGGCCAATGACATTCTTGAACAAGCCGAAGCCCCGCTGCCGGAGCTGCCGCCCTGGGACGATAGCCGGGTCAGCGATCCCGATGAAGAAATCGTCATCGCCCACAACTGGTACGAGCTGCGGCGCTTCATGTGGGACTACGTCGGGATCGTGCGGACGACCAAACGCCTGCAGCGCGCCCAGAACCGAATCCGCCTGCTGATCCGGGAAATCGACGATTTCTACTCGCTTTTCCGGGTCAGTCACGATTTGATCGAGTTGCGCAACCTGGTGGTGACCGCCGACCTGATCATTCGCTGCGCCCTGCGGCGGCACGAAAGCCGAGGATTGCACTCCAGCCGCAATTATCCCGCCACGCTGGAGCGCGCGCGCAACACGGTGCTCAGACGCCGCCTTCGGACTGACCGCTAGCGTCCGCCCGCCAACGTAGCCACAGACGCAGCAGACGAAACTGCGCGGCCGGCATGCTGTCCGGCAACAGCACCAGCGTATCAAGCCGATCCGTATCGCTGTCGCGAACGCGCAAGACAACCAACTGGCTGAAGACAACGGTGTCGGGCTGCACGCGTACGGAGTTCTGCTCACCGTTGGCGAATCCACAGGCCAATGCACCGCTTTCCGCCAGACTCAGGCCGATGACTCTCGACGGCCGCCATACCTGCTGCCACAGCGACCAGGCGAGCGGCGCCAACAGCAGCAAACGGACGCTCGGCGGCCACGGCAAGAGCAACACAGAAGCCGCAGCCAGGGCATGCAGCACAAGATTCAGGACAAACAGGAGCCGCGAACGGCGCAAAGCGATGAGCACCGGAAAATGCATGCCATGCGCACGCCGCCCGTCAGGACGCCAGAATCCTAGATCCGCTTGAAGACGACGGTGGCGTTTGTACCGCCGAAGCCGAAGGAGTTCGAAATTGCCGCATCGATCTTGAGTTGACGCGCCTCATTGGCGCAATAGTCGAGATCGCACCCTTCTCCGGGACTGAAGAGGTTGATGGTCGGCGGCGAAATCTGATGGTAGACCGCAAGCACCGAAAACAGCGCCTCGACGCCGCCCGCAGCGCCGAGAAGATGGCCGGTCATCGACTTGGTGGAATTGACGACCAGCTTCTTCGCGTGTTCGCCGAAAGCGCGCTTGACGGCAATGGTTTCCGCCTTGTCGCCCAAGGGCGTCGAAGTTCCGTGTGCATTGACGTACTGCACATCATCGGCATTCAGCCCCGCGCTACGCAAGGCATTGGTCATGCAACGCGCCGCGCCCTCACCGTCTTCGCACGGTGCAGTGATGTGGTTGGCATCGGCGCTCATGCCGAAGCCCGCCAGCTCGCAATAAATCCGGGCACCGCGTGCCTTGGCGTGCTCGTATTCTTCCAGCACCACGACGCCCGCGCCTTCACTGAGAACGAAGCCGTCACGGTCCCTGTCCCACGGACGGCTGGCAGTCTGGGGATCGTCGTTGCGCGTGGACAAGGCGCGTGGAGCGCAAAACCCCCCCAGGCCAAGCTTCGACAGGCAACCTTCGGCGCCACCGGCAATCATCACGTCGGCATCGCCGTACTCGATCAGACGGCCAGCATCGCCGATGCTGTGCGTCCCCGTCGAACACGCGCTGACCAGCGAGATGTTGGGGCCCTTGTAGCCATACATGATCGACAGGTTACCGGAGATCATGTTGATGATCGAGCCAGGCACGAAGAACGGCGACACCTTGCGCACGCCACCGGCGGCAAAGTCGTCGCAGGTTCCTTCGATCATCGGCAACCCGCCAATCCCGGAACCAATCGACACCCCAACGCGCTCGGCTTGCGCCGGCTGCGCCTCCAGCCCGGCGTCGCGGATCGCCTGAATGCCGGCCGCCATACCGTAATGGATGAAAACGTCCATGCGCCGCGCTTCCTTGACCGAGAGGTACTGGCCAATGTCGAAGTCGCGCACTTCGCCGGCGATCTGCACGGGAAAGCTGGAAACATCAAAACGGGTGATCCGGTCAATGCCAGAGCGTCCAGCAATGATGTTCTGCCAGGCCGTTTCAACGGAATTGCCAACCGGAGAAAGAATTCCAAGGCCAGTGATAACGACTCTGCGACGTGCCAACTTATGCTCCGAGAGTAGAAAATGCGGAAGCGGGAACGCTCGCCATCGCTCCCTGCCGAGGGAGCGCTTTGCAGAGCCTGACCGCAGGGATCGTGGGTAGCGTCGAGCGGGAGACTTACTTCTTGTGCGAAGTCACGTAGTCGATGGCCTGCTGAACGGTGGTGATCTTCTCGGCTTCGTCATCCGGAATCTCGCACTCGAACTCTTCTTCCAGAGCCATCACCAGTTCGACTGTATCGAGCGAATCAGCGCCAAGATCATCGACGAACGACGATTCATTCTTGATGTCCGCTTCATTGACCCCGAGTTGTTCGGCGACGATCTTCTTGACACGCTGCTCAATATTTTCCATAAAAGTGCTCCTTCTCAGAGTTCATAAGTGAAACAGAAATGCGCCATTCTAGCAAAATGGCCCAAACTTACCAATCATCAGTCCGTCCCACAGGACGCTGTCTCGTCCACAAGCGATATCAGCCGGTGAACATGCCGCCGTTGACGTGAATTGTCGTGCCGGTAACGTAGGCAGCCCCTGCCGACGCCAGGAAACAGACCGCCGCCGCAACTTCCTGCGGCGAGCCAAGTCGACCGAGCGGAACGCCACTGAGCAGCGACGCTTTCTGCTTGTCGTCCAGCGCGCGCGTCATGTCGGTATCGATAAGACCTGGCGCAACGCAATTGACGGTAATGTTGCGACTACCCAACTCGCGCGCCAGTGAGCGGCTCAAGCCAGCGACGCCGGCCTTGGCCGCGCAGTAATTGGCCTGCCCCGGATTGCCGGCATGACCGACGACCGAGGTGACATTGATGATTCGGCCATGCCGGGCCTTCATCATTCCGCGCATCACTGCCCGGCAAAGGCGGAAAACCGCTTTCAGGTTGGTATCGAGCACGCTTTCCCACTCGTCGTCCTTGAGACGCATCGACAGGTTGTCGCGCGTAATTCCCGCGTTATTGACCAGCACCGAAACCGCTCCGTGGGTCTTCTCGACCTGCCTGATCAGCGCCTCGATCTGCTCGCCATCGCGGACCTCAAGGACAGCGCCCTCCCCCTTGCAGCCGGCAGCCGCGAGGGCCGCGGAAATTCTCGCAGCCCCTTCGCCAGTGGTTGCCGTACCGATAACGGTGGCGCCAAGCCGCCCCAGTTCGAGCGCAATCGCCTCGCCGATGCCGCGTGAGGCGCCGGTCACCAGCGCCACTTCCCCGTTGAGCATTGCCATCGTGCCTATCCCAGGTTTTCGACGGCCGCTTCGACAGCCGTCAGATCAGCCAGAGCGACGCCCGCCAGCGTGGCTGCGCAGCGCTTGGTCAAGCCCGCAAGAACCTTGCCAGGCCCACATTCGGCGACCGTCGTCACGTCCATTCCGGCCATTTTCTGGATGGTCTCAACCCAGCGCACGGGCGAGTATGCCTGCCGAACCAGAGCATCCTTGATGCGGACAGGATCCGACTCGATTGCCACATCGACGTTGTTGATCAGCGGAATCTGTGGCGTCGCGAACTCCACTTCGGCGAGCCGGGCTGACAACTTGTCGGCTGCCGGTCGCATCAGCGACGAGTGAAACGGCGCCGAAACCGGCAGCAACAGCGCACGCTTGGCGCCACGCGCCTTGCAGCCTTCGCAGGCAAGCTCGACCGCAGCCTTGCTGCCGGCGATGACCGTCTGTCCCGGGCCATTGAAATTGACCGGTTCGACGACCTGACCACCGCCTGCCGCGGCGACTGCCTCGACGCAGGCCTCGGCAATCTTGTCGTCGTCGAGACCGAGAATCGCAGCCATCGCTCCGGCGCCCACCGGCACGGCTTCCTGCATCGCGGCTGCACGCAGCCGAACCAGCGGTACAGCATCCTTGAAGGCGATGACTCCGGCAGCGACCAGCGCCGAATACTCGCCAAGGCTGTGCCCGGCGACGACGGTCGGCAACTTGCCACCACGGTCGAGCCACAGACGATAGACGGCGATCCCGGCGGTGAGCATCACCGGCTGCGTGTTGACCGTCTGCGCCAAGGCTTCGCTCGGACCATCGGCGAGCAATTGCCAGAGGTCCTGCGAAAGCGCCGCCGATGCTTCGTCGAACGTCGCCCGCAGCACCGGCGAGTCGCCATAGGCGGCCATCATCCCGACCGATTGCGAGCCCTGGCCCGGAAAAACAAACGCAAAACCCATCTTGTACGGTTCCTCTTCTAGAGTTCGAGCAGCACGGCGCCCCAGGTGAAGCCGCCACCGACGCCTTCGAGCATGATTTTCTGGCCCGCCTTGATGCGCCCGTCTCGAACCGCTTCATCGAGGGCCAGTGGAACGGACGCCGCCGAGGTATTGCCATGCCGATCGACGGTGACCACCACCTTGTCCATCGGCATCTTGACGCGTTTCGCGGTCGCTTCGAGGATGCGAACGTTGGCCTGATGAGGAATCAGCCAGTCGATCTCCGACGGCGCGATGCCGGCGGCCTGGCAACACTCGTCCGCGACTTCCGCGAGCACGCGCACGGCAAATTTGAAGACCGCCTGCCCATCCATGCGCAGGAAGGGATCGCCGGTCACCTTGCCACCGCAGACGCTACCAGGAACCGACAGGATCCCGTGATGGGCACCGTCGGCATGCAAGGCAGTGGCTAGAATTCCCGGCTTGTCCGAAGCTTCGAGCACGACCGCCCCGGCACCATCACCGAAGAGCACGCAGGTGCCCCGATCAGACCAATCGAGAATGCGCGAAAACACTTCCGCGCCGACCACCAGAGCCCGTCGATGACTTCCCGAACGAATGAACTTCTCGGCCACCGTCAATCCATACACGAAACCGCTGCAAACCGCCTGGACATCAAACGCGGTCGCGCCACGATTGCCCAGTTTGCCCTGCAGCAAGCACGCCGTGCTCGGGAAAATGAAGTCCGGGGTCGAAGTCGCGACAATGATCAAGTCCAGATCGGTGGCATCCAGGCCGGCGGCGAGAAGCGCCCGTCGACTCGCCTCAAGGGCAAGGTCGCTGGCGTTCTCGCCGTTCGCGGCGAGATGACGAGACTTGATTCCGGTTCGACTGACAATCCACTCATCGCTGGTATCGATACCCCGACCCGCGAGATCGTCGTTGCTGACCGGCGGACCCGGCAGAAAGCTGCCGATACCGGTAATGCGGGAGAACATGCTATGCGATCTCCAGAAGCGGTTGTTGTTGTTGCGCGACACGCTCACTGATCCGTAGCAGAACGCCACTGCGCGCCTCTTCCGCGGCACGCTGCAGCGCCTGCCCGAAGCTGAAAGCATCGGCCGAACCGTGACTCTTGACGACAATGCCCTTCAAACCGAGCAAGGTGGCGCCGTTGTACTTGCGATGGTCGACGCGGTTCTTGAAGCGGTTGACCACCGGCAAGGCGATCACCGCCGCCAGCTTGGTCAACAGATTGCGGCGGAACTCCTGGCGCAGGAAGGTTGCCAGCAACTGCGCCAGACCTTCCGAGGACTTCAATGCAACATTGCCCACAAAGCCATCGCAGACAACCACGTCAGCCTGTCCCTTGTAGAGACCGTCGCCTTCGATATTTCCAACGAAATTCAGCCCGGAATCCCAGAGTAGTTCGGCTGCGCGCTTGACGACATCGTTACCCTTGATCTCTTCCTGGCCGATGTTCAGGATGCCGACCGTTGGTCGATCGCGATGCTCGACCGCCGAAACCAGCGAAGCGCCCATGATTCCGAACTGCAGCAGGTGTTCAGGGCTGCAATCGACGTTCGCACCAAGGTCAAGCACATGCGTATGCCCATTCATGGTCGGCAGAATGCCGCAGATCGCCGGCCGATCGATGCCGGGCAACATCTTGAGCACGAAACGGGAAATGCCCATCAAGGCGCCGGTGTTGCCCGCCGACACGCAGGCATCGGCCTCGCCGCTCTTGACCAGACTGACCGCCACGCGCATCGACGAATCCTTCTTGGTGCGCAGCGCCACCGATGGCGCCTCGTCCATGGCGACGACCTCACTGGCATGATGAATGACCACACGACCGATGGCCACATCGCCGATCAGAGGGCAGATACGCTCGGCAAGACCGACCAGGATCACACGCACGTCTGGCTGATCACGAACGAACTCGAGCGCTGCAGGAACAGTGACTTGAGGGCCGTGATCCCCGCCCATGCAGTCGATGGCGACGGTAATGGTCATCAGAAGACAGACGAAAGAAAAGGCAGGCAGCTTCCCATCACGGGAACCTGCCTGCCCCATCCGATGGCATCACTCGCCCGCGCCCTTGCCGACTTTCTTGCCGCGATAGTGGCCCGATGGGCTGACGTGGTGGCGCAAATGCACTTCGCCGGTGGTCGGCTCGACGGCCAGCGGCGGGCTGCCCAGGGAGTCGTGCGCGCGATGCATGCCGCGCTTGGACGGGGATTTCTTGTTCTGCTGAACAGCCATGACAAACTCCTAAAATCAAACTCACTAAGCGCGGCCCTTGAGGCCGGCCAAAACTGAAAATGGCGACTCTTTCGTCAACTCGCGCGCACCACCGGGCGGCACACAATCGTCGTGGCGAGGCACCGAGGGAAGCCCAAGAAGAATTTCATCCTCGATCAGAGCGAGCACATCAAGCTCCTTCTCGGCCGGAAGAAAGTCCCTGGAGTCATCCTCCAGTTCCTCCTGCGACAGGTCGCCGTCACTCGCGACAAATTCGAGCAAACTACGCAACGCCAGCGGGTACCGCAACGGCTCCAGACAGCGCTGGCAGCACAGCGACAGCACGCCGTCTACCTGAAGCACCAGCAGCGAGCGGCCACGAGACCCCATACCACCTTCGACCCGATACCTCAGACAACCCGTCGAGTCCGCCAGCAAGTCAGTCAAACGTGCCAGCTTCGCCACGGGCACTTCGCCCTGCAAAGAACCTTTCTCGAGCCCGAAGGCCAGGCTATCAATGAGTACGCGTCGCGACATAAGGGCGGCATGATATTATTTTCGGCTTTTGAAGTCAAAGCGGTGGCGCCGGAAAACAGGCTATTTCGCGATTTCTTCGGTGGCGCCCCGGATTTCATGCCGCGATCGGCCTTCAGATGCCCGGAAAACAGCTCATTCTCGCCTCCACCTCGCCCTTCAGACGCGAACTACTGACTCGCCTCGGAGTGTCATTCGAAAGCGCCGACCCGGCCGTCGACGAAACGCCACTGCCAGGCGAGGCGCCTGAAGCCAGCGCTTTGCGCCTGTCCGAAGCGAAGGCGCGAGCAGTCTGCGCGCTTTTTCCCGACGCCCTGATCATCGGCAGCGACCAGGTAGCGCACCGTGACGGCCAGGTCTTCGGTAAACCGGGAAGCCACGCCAACGCCGTACGGCAGTTGCGAGCCATGCGCGGCCGCAGCGTCAACTTCTTTACCGGCCTCTGCCTCCTGGACGCCAACAGCGGCCGAGCACGGCTGCGCGGCGTAAACACAGTGGTCAGCTTTCGCGAGCTGACAGATGAGGAAATCGAAAACTACCTGCGCAAGGAGCAACCCTACAATTGTGCGGGCAGCGCCAAGTCGGAAGGGCTGGGAATCGCCTTGATCGCCAGGATCGACGGCCACGACCCCAACGCGCTGATCGGCCTGCCCCTGATAGCCCTTTGCGATCTATTGCGCGAAGAGAACATATCTATATTATAATCAGCGTTTTATACGTAAAATGTAAGGTGATCTATGAACATGGGGCGGCTCTATCTGATCCCTGTTCCGCTCGGCCCCACCGCCGTCGCTGCGGTCCTGCCACAATCCGTACTTGCCCGCGCACAAGGACTTCGTCACTTCGTTGCCGAGAACGCCAAATCGGGGCGCGCCTTCCTCAAACTGCTGCCGTCCGACCTGCCAGTGCAGCAGATCTCGATTCAGGAACTCAACGAGCACACGCCGGCCAGCGAGCTGACCGCCCTTCTGGCACCGTTGCTCAACGGCAACGACGTCGGTCTGATCTCTGAAGCGGGATGCCCGGCGGTCGCCGACCCGGGAGCCGCACTGGTCGCCCTGGCGCAACGGGAAGGCATCCAGGTCGTGCCGATGGTCGGTCCGTCATCGATCCTGCTCGCCTTGATGGGCTCCGGGCTGAGCGGCCAGAGCTTCGTCTTTCACGGCTACCTACCGAGCACGCCTGGCGAACGAGAAAAGCGCCTACGCGAACTGGAGAAGGAATCGCGACGGGGGCAGCAGACGCAGATCTTCATCGAAACGCCTTACCGCAACCAGCAATTGCTTGAATCGGTACTCAAGACCTGCGCCCGCGAGACGCGCGTCTGCATCGCCACCGACCTCACGCTGGAAAGCGAGCAGATCACCACCCGCCGGGTCGGCGCGTGGCAGCGCCAGTCGCTACCGAAGATCAATCGCCGACCGACGGTATTCCTGCTGCAGGCCTAGACGCTGCGTGTCAACGCAAGTCCGGCATGCCGATCGCGCCAAGCATAGATCCCACGCCCAGCGTGGCGTCGGCACGCAGGCGCTTGGCGAAACGCTCGGCGATATTTTCCTTGATCGTGAAGTCGACGATTCGCTCGGCCTTGATCACGTCTCGGGCCACCGAGCCGACGGTACCGAAACCGTCTGCCAGCCCCAGTTGAACGCTCTGCGTACCGGTCCACATCAGGCCAGTAAACATCTCCGGCGTTTCCTTCAGCCGCGTACCGCGCCCCTTGCGCACGACCTCGATGAACTGACTGTGGATCTCCCCCAGCAAGACCTGCGCGTGTCGCTTTTGCTCCGCATCCTGCGGCGAGAACGGGTCGAGGAAGCCCTTGTTCACCCCGGCCGTCAGCAAGCGACGCTCGACCCCAAGCTTGTCCATCGTCCCGGTGAAGCCGAAGCCGTCCATGAGCACGCCGATAGACCCGACGATGCTCGCCTTGTCGACGAAGATCTGGTCCGCTGCCACAGCCACGTAATAGCCACCGGAAGCGCAAAGATCTTCGACCACTGCGTAAAGCGAAATCTGCGGATGCTTGCTGCGCAGGCGACGAATTTCGTCGTGGACAATACCCGCCTGCACCGGGCTGCCGCCGGGACTGTTGACGCGCAGCACGACGCCGGCAGTTCCTTTGTCGCCAAACGCAAAGCGCAGAGCTTCGGTGATGCTCTCGGCGCTGGCTTCACCGCCGCTGGCGATCGTGCCACTGAGATTCACGACCGCCGTATGCCGCCGCCCATCGGTAAGCGTCTCGGTATCACCCCAGTCAACCAGCAGGACCAGCACGGCAACCAGGTAGGACAAGCCAGCCAATTTGAAGAAAATTCCCCAGCGCCGTTTCACGCGCTGCTCCTGCAGCATCGCCAAGGCCAATTTCTCCAACAACTGCCGCTCCCATTGGGGTTCGTTTTCAGGACTCGTCACGATTCTTGCTCGCTTGGGGTGTAGTAGATGGCGCCATTGCGCTCTTCGATGGGTAGCGGTGTCAGGCCCCTACCGTTACAGCGGCCGCCCAGACAGCGACCATCTTGCGGTGCGTACAGCGCGCCATGGGTGGCGCAGATCAAGTATAGCTTGGAATCATCAAAGAATTCGCCGGGCTGCCAGTCCAGTTCGACGGCTACGTGGCCACAGCGATTGAGGTAGGCGGCAACACGACCGCGAAAGCGCACGGCAAACGCCGGTTCTTCGACACCCTGCACCCGAACGGTGAAACGAACGCCAGGGCCAGCGTCGATCAAATCGGCAGATCGGCAGATCAGGCGTTCATTCGCAGCCATTGCGCCACCTCCTCTATCGCCTGCAAGCGAGCCAACGGTCCGAGCGCATCCAGCGCCGCCGCCGGGTGCGCGCCGTAGCCCGCGGCCAGGCTGGCTACGCCGGCATTCCTTGCCATCAGCAGGTCGTGTGTCGTATCGCCGATCATCAACGTTCGCTCCGGGTCGACGGACAGCTCAGCCATCAACTCGTCGAGCATCTGTGGATGCGGCTTGGAGAAACACTCGTCGGCGCAGCGCGAGGCATGAAAATAGCCGCCCAAGCCACTGCTTCGCAAGGCGCGATCGAGCCCCAGCCTGCTCTTCCCGGTCGCCACGGCAAGCAGGAAGCCGGCCGTGGCAAGTTCGCCAATCAAGGCCGCCGCACCGTCGAACAACTGCAACTCGTGATCATGCTGGAGATAGTGGTGGCGATAGCGTTCAACCATCAAGGGATAGCGCTCCTCGGGCAGATTCGGCACCGCGTAGCGTAGCGCATCGTGTAGACCGAGCCCGATTACGTGCCGTGCCCGTTCGTCGGCCGGGGTTGGCAGGCCCAGGTCAGAGCACGCCGCCTGGATGGCGGCGACGATGGCCGCGGCCGAATCGAGCAGGGTGCCGTCCCAGTCGAAGACCAGCAGCTCAAATCTGCTCGCCATAGTCCTGCCTCTCCTTTTTTGCAACGCTGCCAATGAACTGCGCCAGTGCGCTCGGCAGGGCGGCTTCGAGTATCAGTTCGCGACCGTCCTGCGGATGCGCCATGGTCATTTTCGCGGCGTGCAGAAACATGCGCCTGAGCCCCTCCCTGGCCAGCGTTCGATTGCGCGCAAAATCGCCGTATTTCTCGTCACCAGCGATGGGAAAGCCGAGGTGCGCGAGATGAACGCGAATCTGGTGCGTCCGCCCCGTTTTCAGTTCTGCCTCGAGAAGACTGAAATGCTCCCAGCGCGCCAGGAGCCGAAACACGGTATGTGCTGCCTTGCCGTCCTCGGCGACACGCACCCGACGTTCGCCCGACGGCAACAGATACTTGAGCAAGGGCAAGCGGACGTTGCGCAAGGGGTCCATCCAGCGCCCGATGACCAATACCTGATAGCGTTTGTCGGCGCCACGCTCGCTGCCCCCGCGGGCACCGGCGCGGAACATCTCGTGCAGGACCAGCAACACTGAACGCTTCTTTCCGATCAGCAGCAAGCCGGAAGTCTCGCGGTCCAAACGGTGTGCCAGCTCGAGGAAGCGTGCCTGTGGCCGCTGCCGGCGCAGCGCCTCGATTACGCCGAAGCTCTCCCCACTCCCCCCGTGCACGGCAAGACCCGCCGGCTTGTCTACGATCAGCAAGCCCTCGTCTTCATAGACCACCGGCAGCTGCGCCTTGAGCGCTGCCCCGTCCACCACTTCCTGCTCGACCTGGGCCGTGCGCATCGGCGGAATGCGCACCACGTCGCCGATTTGCAAGCGATAGGAGACCGCCGTCCGCCGCCCGTTCACGCGTACCTCGCCGCTGCGCACGATCCTGTACACGTGGCTCTTGGGCACCCCCTTGCACTTCTTCAGCAGCAGGTTGTCCAAACGCTGTCCGTGTTCGTTCTCGGTGATCAGCTCCTGAATCACGGAGCTTTTGCTAACTTCGGCCATTTTGAATATACTTCTCTCGTTTTGCGTCTAGAGTTGAAAGAGGCGCTGACCCGTGAGACCGTCCAGCGGCGCCGATTCTAAAGCAATTGCGACGCACTTTCCGGCAGGCAGCAGCCGCCTCGCTTGCGCCAATCTGCGCAAGATCACTCAACGCGATTCACCTGGTTAAGTACGCTCACCACTAAGTAGCGATACTACTTGAACTGCGCGCGCCCAGCACCTGCGAACCGCCCCAGGCAGATTCCGGAGTCCTTGAATTTCAAAGGCCAGACGACTAAGCAAGTCGGCGAGCTAGCCCTATTAGTTGCCCTATCGGAGAGCCCCTCAAGCAACCCACCAAACAACTAATCCGTCGCTGCCTGGAGCAGGCAATTCCCCCGTGAGAGCGCGTGGGAGCCCAATTTATTATGAAACGCATGCTTTTTAACGCGACACAGGCCGAGGAACTGCGTGTCGCCATTGTCGACGGTCAGAAACTCATTGATCTGGACATTGAATCGGCCGCCAAGGAACAGAAAAAGAGCAACATTTATAAAGCAGTCATTACCCGCATCGAGCCCAGCCTGGAAGCGGCGTTTGTCGATTACGGCTCCGAACGGCACGGCTTTCTGTCGTTCAAGGAAGTATCCCGCGCTTTCTTCCAGCCGGGTGTCGAAGCAAGCCGCGCGACAATCAAGGAAGCGCTTCGCGAAGGCCAGGAGCTGATCGTCCAGGTCGACAAGGACGAGCGCGGCAACAAGGGTGCGGCGCTGACGACCTTCGTCAGTCTCGCCGGCCGCTATCTGGTCCTGATGCCGAACAACCCCCGCGGCGGCGGCGTCTCGCGCCGTGTCGAGGGTAACGAGCGCGCCGAGCTGCGCGAGGTAATGGATCAGCTGGAAGTTCCGCCCGGCATGAGCCTGATTGCCCGTACGGCGGCAATCGGCCGTAACGCCGAAGAACTGCAATGGGATCTCAACTACCTGTTGCAGCTGTGGAAAGCGATCGAAGGCGCCGCTCAACAGCAGAAGGGAGCCTTCCTGATCTATCAGGAGGGCAGCCTGGTGATCCGCGCCATTCGCGACTACTTCCAGCCGGATATCGGCGAAATCCTGATCGATACCGACGACGTATTCGAACAGGCGGGTCAGTTCATGGCCCACGTGATGCCCGGGACGGTCAACCGCATCAAGCGCTATCACGACGACGTGCCGCTCTTCTCGCGCTTCCAGATCGAGCATCAGATCGAATCCGCCTACTCGCGCCAGGTCAGCCTGCCGTCAGGTGGCGCCATCGTCATCGACCATACCGAAGCGCTGGTGTCCATCGACGTCAACTCCGGACGCTCGACGCGCGGCGCCGACATCGAAGAAACCGCGCTGAAGACCAACCTCGAAGCCGCAGAAGAAGTGGCCCGCCAGCTGCGCCTGCGCGATCTCGGTGGCCTGATCATTATTGACTTCATCGACATGGAAAGTCAGCGCAATCAGCGTGACGTCGAAAACCGCGTCCGCGAAGCGCTGCGCTTTGACCGTGCGCGCGTTCAAACGGGCAAGATCAGCCGCTTCGGCCTGCTCGAACTGTCGCGCCAGCGCCTGCGCCCGGCACTCGCCGAAACCAGCTACATCGCCTGCCCGCGCTGCTCGGGGACTGGGCACATCCGCAGTACCGAATCAGCGGCCCTGCACATTCTGCGCATCCTCGAAGAAGAGGCGATGAAGGACAACACGGCGGCGGTGCACACACAGGTACCGGTTGACGTCGCCACCTTCCTGCTCAACGAGAAGCGCACCGACGTCCAGGCGGTCGAGCAGCGGCACAAGGTCAGTATCCTGCTGATTCCCAACATGCACCTCGAAACGCCACAGCACACCATCGTCCGCGTTCGCCAGGACGAACTGGTCAACGACGAACAGCAGCAGCCTTCGTACCGCATGGTCGAAATGCCAACGGTTGACGACGGTAGCGCGACGGCCATCGCCGACGCCCGGGCGACCCGCCCTGAGGCGGCGATCAAGGGCATTACGGCGGCGCAGCCAGCACCGATGCGCGCTGAACTACCAACGCCCGTGGCCGAGAAGCCGGCCGGCCCGGCGAGCGGCTTCCTGAACAGAATCATTTCCTGGTTCCAGCACAAGCCTGCACCGGCGGCAGCCGAACCGGCACCTGCACCGGCAAGACCGGCTCGTTCCGGCAGCTCGCCGCGTGACCCGCAGCGCGACCCCCGTCGCGGCAACGCTCGCAACAATCGCCGCGACGAGACGCGTGAAGCGCCTGCCCCGCGCGGCACTCGCGAGCAGAACGAAGCGACGACGCAACAGAACGCGCCACAGCCCCGCCCGGAACCCCCGCGAACGCGCGAACCGAGAGAACCGCGCGAGCCCCGTCGCGGGCGCAACGAAGCACGCGGCGAGCGCAAGGACCAGACCACCGCACCAGCCGCAGAAGCCAGCAACGCGGTTGCGCCAACGCCCCCGCAACAGACCAACGGCCCGGCACCCGAACAGGCAGCAGGCGAGAACACCAACGCCCCTCGTCGTCGTGGGCGTCGTGGTGGTCGACGCGAACGCGGCGAGAAAACCGAGAACCAGCTCGACCTTCTGAGCACTGAAGGGTCAGCAAACGGCGCGCCGACGGCAAGCACCGCCCCCGCGTCAACCGAGGAGCGGCAGGCCACAAGCGTGCCGGTCGTCACCGAGCCGACGCCGCAGACGCCGGCCGAGGTCGCCACTCCACCGCTGACGACCACCGCGCCGGCTGCCCCGGCCCTGGTTACCGAGCTTGTAGAAACGCCTGCGCCGATTAGTTCCGGTCCGGCCGAGGTCGCTGCCATCGTTGCCCCGCCTGCGCCGGTCGAGGCCCCAGGCACAGGCCAGGACGGAGCGCCTGCGGTGCAAGCGGCGAGCGAAGTCGCAATGGCAAACGCAGCCGAATCACCCGTGCCGGCCAAAACGCCAGCCGCGACCGAAGCGCCGATCGTGATCGAAACGGCTGCCGTCGCTGAAGTGCCAGCGGACGCCGAGCCCGCCCCGGCAATCGCTAGCCCGGCGGCAGATGTCGTTGAGTCAGTGGCGCAGGCACCCGCCGCACCGGCAGCGGACCAACGTAGTGAGCTGGTGATGATCGAAACGAGCACCGACAAGGTCCAGTCGCGGCAAACCGAAGACGTGACCGAAACGGCACCGGCCAGCACGCCACGCCGCAAGCGCGCGTCCGTGGTCGTTGCCGACGAGCCGCTGGTGATGGTCGAAACCCAGAAGTAAACGCGTCGTCGGACAGCGCTTACCGTTAAGGGCCGGCGCTTCTCTTGGCCAGGGTACACCAACCCTGCTTTGAGGAGGGCCGGCCCGAACCTCGCACGAAGCAAGCCAGACCCAAACAAGCAGGCACTCGCCTGGCCAACGCTCTCGGGAACCGCCGCCTGGACCAAAGCTTCCTCGCTCCCCCATCTGGCTGGGCAACACCCCCCTCCCCATCACCCCCACCGCTTCGGAGGTCAAGAGACTACTGGAGCGCATTGGCAAGCCCGCATTCGGCATAATTTGTCACTTATACTGACGCCTTTCTCGCGCCCTTACCCTTTCCCCCAAGAGGAAGGAGAAGTAGACGCGTCTGGCCCTATCGATCACTCTCGTCGACTTCGGGAAGTTCCTGAGCAGCAGCACACCACTCCAACTGTTCCCACGCAGGAGCCGTCATGACCTTTTTTACCCCATCGCTCTTTTCGTCCGCACGTCGTCGTGCACTCGGCTACACAGCTGCCGGCCTGGCCAGCGCGGCACTGCTGCTCAGCGCCGGCTGTGGCAAGAAAGGAGAGACCGCGCCGCCAGGGCCACCGACCGTTGAAGTGACTACCGTGATCCAGAAGGACGTACCGATCTACCGGGAGTGGATCGGCTCGCTGGACGGCGATGTCAATGCCGTCATCCGTCCCCAGGTCACCGGCTACCTCGTCAAGCAACACTACACCGAAGGCGACTGGGTCAAGAAGGGGCAGTTGCTTTTCCAGATCGACCCGCGCACTTTCCAAGCTGCGGTCGATCAGGCGGAGGGGATGCGCGCCCAACAAAGGGCTCTCTATCAGACGGCCAAGGCGAATCTGGCGCGGGTCAAGCCTCTGGCTGCCAAGAACGCCCTCAGCCAGAAGGATCTGGACGATACCACCGGTGCCGAGTTGTCGGCCAAGGCCTCGCTCGAGGCCGCCGAAGCGTCGCTGCAGACCGCCAAACTGAACCTGAGCTTCACCCGCATCACGTCCCCCATCGACGGCATTGCCGGCATCGCCAAGGCTCAGATCGGCGATCTGCTCAGCCCGAGCATGGCAACGGAACTGACCACGGTCTCGACCGTCGATCCGATCAAGGTGTATTTCAATATCAGCGAGCGCGAGTATCTTCCCCTTGCCCGAGCAGTCATCGCCAACGACGGAAAGCGCCAGGTGGTACCCCTCGAGCTGATCCTGGTAGACGGCTCTGCCTACCCGCACAACGGTGAGTTCTCGCTCCTCGACCGACAGGTCGACCCGACAACCGGCACCTTCAAAGGTGCCGCCGTCTTTCCGAACCCTGACCGACTGCTCCGCCCCGGCCAGTACGGCCGCATCAGGGCGACGATGTCGGTCCAGAAAGGAGCGCTGCTGGTGCCGCAGCGAGCGGTCACCGAAATTCAGGGCAAATACCTGCTGGCCGTCGTCGGCGCCGACAACAAGGTCGCCATACGTCCGGTGACGGTTGGCGAGCGAATCGGTTCGGACTGGATCATCGCCAGTGGCCTGCAGCCTGGTGAAAAGGTGATCGCCGAAGGCACCCAGAAGGTCAAGGACGGGAGCATGGTCAATCCGAAGCCCTTCGAGCCGGCGCCGCCGGCTGCCGGCAAGGCAGCCACGTCAGGGGACAAACCCGCGGCGCCTGCGCCCGAAAGCAAGGGGTAAGCCGCCATGGCCAAGTTCTTCATCAATCGGCCAATCGTCGCCATGGTCCTCTCGATCCTGATGACCTTGATCGGTCTGGTCGCCATGGCCGGGCTTCCCGTTGCGCAGTTCCCGAATATCGTGCCACCGGAAATCAAGGTCAACGCCACCTACACCGGCGCCGACGCGCTGACCGTCGAACAGGCGGTGTCAACCCCGATCGAGCAGCAGATGTCGGGCGTGGACAACATGAACTACATGTACTCGATCAACGCCAACAACGGCCAGGCGTCGCTCACCGTCAACTTCGACATTGCCACCGACGTCAACACCGACCAGATTCTGACCCAGATGCGGTCAAACCAAGCCGACTCGCAACTGCCGGCGGACGTGCGCAACTTCGGCGTCACTGTGCAGAAGTCGACCGCCTCGCCGCTGGTGATGTTCGCGCTCTACTCGCCGAACGACACCTACGACGGCGTCTTCCTTTCCAACTACGCGTTCATCAACATCAACGACCAGATGACGCGCGTCAAGGGCATCGCCAGCGTCACCGTCTTCGGTGCCGGCCAGTATGCCATGCGCCTGTGGGTCAAGCCCGACCAGCTGGCCAAGCTGAACATCACCATTCCCGAAATCATCAACGCGGTCAAAGCGCAGAACACCGTCAATCCGGCGGGAACGGTCGGTGCCGAACCGGCCCCGGCGGGGCAGGAATTCACCTACGCGGTACGTGCACAGGGGCGGCTGGAAAATGAAGAGCAGTTCGGCAACGTCGTGCTGCGCGCCAACCCGGACGGCTCGATCGTCCGCGTTCGCGATGTCGCACGCATCGAACTCGGCGCCCAGACCTACAACATGGAAGGCCGGCTCAACGGCAAGGCGGCGACGCTGATCGCACTCTACCAGATGCCCGGCGCAAACGCTCTCGAAGCGGCAGACGGCGCCAAGGCACTGATGGAAACCATCAAGAAGAGTTTCCCTCCTGACCTCGATTACGTCGTCGCCCTCGATACCACGCTCTCGGTCACCGAAGGCATCACCGCCATCCAGCACACGCTGTTCGAGGCCATCGTCCTGGTGATCATCGTCGTCTTCGCCTTCCTGCAAGGCTGGCGCGCGACGCTGATCCCGCTGCTCGCCGTGCCGGTCTCGCTCGTCGGCACCTTCATGCTCTTTCCGGTCTTCGGATTCTCGATCAACACGCTGTCGCTGTTCGGTCTGGTCCTGGCCATCGGTCTGGTCGTCGACGACGCGATCGTCGTCGTCGAAGCCGTCGAGCACCATATCGAGAAAGGCTTGTCGCCCAAGGAGGCGACGATGAAGGCGATGGACGAAGTCACCGGGCCGGTGATCGCCATCGCCGTCATCCTGTCGGCGGTGTTCGTACCGACAGCGATGATTCCCGGTATCACCGGCCAGCTCTATCAGCAGTTTGCGGTCACCATTGCGCTGTCGGTGATCATTTCCGCGTTCAACGCACTGACGCTCAGTCCGGCGCTCTGCGCGCTGCTTCTCAAACCAAAGGTCAGGGGAACGGGCCCGGTCCAGAAGTTCTACGACTGGTTCAACAACGGCTTCAACCGGCTGACCGGCGGCTACGTCGGAACCTGCCGGCTGGCCATCCGCAAGAGCGCGGTCAGCCTTTTCTTTCTCCTTGCCATCGCCGTCGCGGCCGGGTTCCTCGGCAAGATGACCCCCGTCGGCTTCCTTCCCGATGAAGATCAGGGCTACGTCTACGCCGGCATCCAGCTCCCCGACGCGGCTTCCCTGCAGCGCACCCGGGAAATCGCCAAACAGGCCGAAGAACTGATCATGGCGGTTCCGGGCGTCAAGTACACGACGACGGTCATCGGCTACAACATGCTCAGCCAGGTACAGAACACCTACAGTGCCTTCTTCTTCATCACCCTCGAGGAATGGGCCGAACGCAAGACGCCGGAACTGCAATACGAAGCGATCAAGGCGGCGCTGACGAAGAAGCTCGGCGGCCTTCCCGGGGCCATCGGCTTCTCGTTCCCGCCACCGGCAATTCCCGGCGTGGGAACCTCGGGCGGCGCGACGTTCATCCTCCAGGACCGCGCAGGAAAGGACATCGCCTTCCTCGCCGAGAACACCACCAAGTTCGTCGAAGCGGCCAGAAAGCGTCCCGAACTGGCGAGCGTGTCGACCACATTCCGGCCCACCGTGCCGCAGCTCTTCGTCGACGTCGACCGCGACAAGGTCCTCAAGCAAGGGGTCAATATCGACGATGTGTACAAGACGCTGCAAAGCTTCCTGGGTAGCGGCTTCATCAATTACTTCAACCGCTTTGGGCGCCAGTGGCAGGTCTATCTGCAGGCCGAGGGCGATTACCGTACCAATATCGACGGCATCGGCCAGTTCTATGTGCGCAACAAGGACGGACAACCCGTACCGCTGTCGGCGCTGACCTCGGTGCGCAACATCGCCGGACCGGAGTTCACGATGCGCTACAACCTCTACCGGAGCGCCCAGATCAACGCCTCGCCGGCCCCCGGCTACAGCTCCGATCAGGTCATGAAGGCACTCGAGGAAGTGTTCGCCCAGACCATGCCCAGCGACATGGGCTACGACTACATGGGCATGTCCTACCAGGAGAAGCGCGCACAGCAAGGGGTCTCGCCAATGGTCATCTTCGGCTTCTCGCTGCTCTGCGTCTTCCTGATCCTGGCAGCACAATACGAGAGCTGGTCGCTGCCGTTTTCGGTCCTTCTCGGTACACCGATCGCCGTCGCCGGCGCGTTCGCAGCACTGCTGCTGCGCGGCCAGGAGAACAACATCTATGCACAGATCGGCCTGGTGATGCTCATCGGCCTGGCCGCCAAGAACGCCATCCTGATCGTCGAATTTGCCAAGATGGAGTACGAAAAAGGCGAGCTGTCGCTGGCCGACGCGACGCTCAAGGGCGCGCAGCTCCGCCTTCGGCCAATCCTGATGACCTCCTTCGCCTTCATCTTCGGCCTCGTGCCGCTGGCCCTGTCGACCGGTGCCGGTGCGATTTCACGGCAGGTAATGGGTGGAGCGGTAATCGGCGGCATGCTGGCGGCGACCTGCATTGCCATCTTCATCGTCCCGGTGTGCTTCTACGTCGTCGAGAAGCTCGCGCACAAGGGCCATACGGGCCCCTATCAACACCCTGACGGCGATGCTGGCGGGCATGGCCACGCTCCTGCGGCCAAGCTCCCGCCGCCCAGCGCAGGAAAGGAGGGCGAGAATCATGCGTAAATCCCTGCTCGCGGCCCTGCTGGCGCTGCTCGCCAGCGGCTGCATGATCGGCCCCGACTACCTTCGCCCACAGGTCGAGACACCGCCCGCCTGGCGCCTCAGCGACACGGCCGCCAATGACCTCGCCAACACCGCCTGGTGGAAGCAGTTCGATGACCCGGTACTCGACGACCTGGTGAACACCGCCTTGCGCAACAACCACGATCTGCTGATCGCCACCGCGCGCATCGACGAGTTCGCCGGACGCTACGGCATCGTCCGCGCCGAGCTTTTCCCGCAGGTGGGCGCCGGCTACGAGGCCAGTCGACAGCGCAATACACTTCCCGGCGCGAGCAGCGCGTCCACCTACAACAGTTACCAGGCAGTGATCGCCGCCAGCTGGGAAATCGACATCTGGGGGAGAATCCGCCGCCTCAACGAAGCCGCCAAGGCACAGTTGCTGGCCAGTGAAGATGCCCGCCGGGCGGTGGTTCTGTCGCTGGTCGGCCGCGTCGCCGCCGCCTACATCAACCTTCGCGACCTCGATCGCCAGCTGGAAATTGCGCAGGCGACGGCACGAAGCCGCGGCGAGTCCTACGACGTTTTCCAGGAGCGCTACCTGGGCGGCGTCATTTCGACGCTCGAACTGAGCCAGAACAAGTCGCAGTACGACGAAGCGCTGGCCAGCATCCCGCCGATCGAAAAGGCGATCGCCCAGCAGGAGAACGGCCTCAGCGTCTTGCTCGGTCGCAATCCCGGGCCCATCGCCCGGGGCAAGGACATCGATCAACTCACGCTGCCGACGATCCCCGCCGGCCTGCCCTCCGATCTACTCGAACGCCGGCCCGACATCCAGTTGGCCGAGCAGAACCTGATCGCCGCCAACGCGTTGATCGGCGCCGCCAAGGCCGCCTACTTCCCCACCATCTCGCTGACCGGTCTCCTCGGCTATGCCAGCAACGGACTGAGCCAGCTATTCAACAGCCAATCGAAGGTCTGGCAATACTCGGCGCCGATCACCATGCCTATTTTCACGGCCGGCGCCATCGCCGGTCAGGTACAGGAAGCCGAGGCGGCACAGCAGCAAGCGCTGTTCGCCTACCAGCGAGCGATCCAGGAGGCTTTTCGGGAGGTCAACGACGCACTGATCAACCAGGACCGCACACGCCAACAGCTGCGCGCTCAGAAGCAGCAGGTGCAAGCGCTGCAGCAGTATTCAGCGACCGCCCGGCTGCGCTACGACAACGGCTACACCAGCTACATCGAGGTGCTCGACGCCGAGCGCAGCCTGTTCAACGTTCAGCTGCAATACACGCAGACGCAGCAGACGCAGTTCCAGGCGATGATCAACCTCTACCTGGCAATGGGCGGCGGCTGGGTGAACGAGGCTGCAGGAGTGGCCGATGCGGTAACCGCCAGCGATGCTGCGCACGATCCGGGCCCCACGACTCGTTAGCCCGTTCCCGGCGCCACCCACCCTTGCAGCATTGACCCCGGGCACAACCGCCCCACTGAGAACCACCAGGAGAAACCGATGAGCAAGAAATCCAAATCAGCAAAGAAAACCAAGTCCGCGCAAGCCTCCAACCCGGCGATGCAGGCACAACTGGCCAGCGGCGAAACCGCGGCGCCGGCGAAAAAGATGTCCAACAAGACCTACCTGAAGGAGCTCGAGAAGCTCGAGGCCGAGCTGGTTCACCTCCAGCAATGGGTGGTCAGCAAGGGACTCAAGGTGATCATCGTCTTCGAAGGCCGCGACGGAGCCGGCAAGGGCGGGACGATCAAGGCGATCACCGGCCGCGTCAGCCCGCGCGTTTTTCGTGTCGTCGCCCTGCCCGCGCCAACTGAACGCGAGAAGACCCAGATGTACCTGCAACGCTACCTGCCGCACTTTCCGGCGGCCGGCGAAGTGGTGATCTTCGACCGCAGCTGGTACAACCGTGCGGGTGTCGAACGCGTCATGGGTTTCGCCAGCGACGAGCAAGTGCAGGACTTCCTCAAGGGGGCTCCGCTGTTCGAAAAACTCATGGTCAGCAAGAACGACATCATCCTGCTCAAGTACTGGCTGGAAGTCGACATGGACGAGCAGACACGCCGCCTCGAAGCGCGCATCACCGACCCGCGCAAACATTGGAAGCTGTCCCCGATGGACCTCAAGTCGTACAGCCGCTGGTACGACTACTCGCAAGCGCGCGACGACATGTTCGCGGCAACCGATAGCGAGTGGGCGCCATGGTTCGCGGCGCGTTCGGACGACAAGAAGCGCGTGCGGCTGAACATCATCAGGCACCTCCTGAAGAGCATCCCCTACGAAGTGCCGAAGCCGCCGAAAGTCACCCTGCCCAAACGGCAAAGCGCCGGAAAGTACCAGGAAAGCGACCATCCCGTGAAGTACGTTCCGGAGGTGTTCTGAAGCATCGCTCGGCGGCCCGGTTCCCGACCGGAAACCGGCTCCGTCTTTTCCCTGCCCACCGGCACACAGCCCCCCGGGGACGCTCTACCCGTCAGAGGTAGCGGCTCGCATCGGCAAAATTGATCGTCTGCGGCGGGGGCACTTCGCTGCGCGCGACGCGCGCCAGGACGAAGGCTCTCTGCATTGGCGGCGAGCCGCGCAGCTCCGCAAAGCAAAAATCGACGTCAGCAGCAGCCTCCGTACTCGCCTCATCGAGCACGACGTTCATCTTGCTGAGCCGCAAGTGCCGCGGCTCGACGTGCAGATAGCGCTGCGGGTTGTCGAGTAGCGCCTTCAGGCATTCGAGTTCCGCTTCCAGGACTGACTCACTGCCCCCCATCACCTCGAGTTGTCGCTCGTTTTCCAGCAGCTGAGCCTGCAGGCCGGCCTGCTCGCTGGCTGCGGCCGGAGCATCGCCGAACATCGACCCCAGGCCCGGACCGTGTTGCTGAAGCAATCTCAGGCGTGCCCGGATCAGCGAACGACTTGCCTGCAGTTCCTGCCTTTCGACACGCTCCTCGCCGATCTCCGACAGGGCCTGGGCAAGCAGGTATTCGTAAACCCCGACCCCCACGACGCGGCGCAGGCGCGAATCGTCGCCACCGCAGAAGCGTGCCCGGTGATCAGAGAAGCTGACACTGGTCTGAGCCACGTCGCGCTGCACCATCCCTCCGTGCAGCGCGATTCCGAAGACCCGCTGTTCCTTGAGCGCCATGCCGAGGACGAGATAGGCTTCGTCAAGGCCCGGAAACTTGTCGAACAGCGTGCGCAGATTGTCCGAACTGCCAAGCACGGCCGGAATATCCGACGGCGAGACGAAGAACGCCCGCAAAGCCGGATCGGAAGCCCAGACGGCCGACGAAAGCGGTCGCGCGGCCGGCAGCGACTGGACCAGCGCGCGCAGAAATTCGATGGTCGTCTCGACCGACGGCGTCAGGCGCTTGTGGCAATGCGGCAGCAGCTTGAGACGCGGGTTGGTCAAGGCGATCGCCTTGTCCACTGCCCCACGAATCATCTCGTCAGACACGCGGTCTGGGTCGAATTGGGCCGGTCGGTTCTTGAACCAGTCGAGAATACCCATGGCATTTCACTCCGTCACTGCGATGAACGCATCTTACGACATCAGCACCTCCTCGACGCAGTCAAGGGCGCCACAAGAAAACTTCGCCGTGCACAAAGCAAAGTGCTAATCTCGGATCCAGAATCCCGAAGGCGCGGGGCCACCTGCCGACGTGTTGGCGAAGCGAAGGCCTGCCTTTTGCCGCTTCTTTTTTCTTAGGAGGCACGATCATGCGTTTACCCGGCGGATCATCGACACGCCATTGCGGGCGAAGTATCGCCTTGCTCAGCATTCTCCTGGTAACAGCCTGTGGCCAGGCGGACGCTCCGCCTGCGGCAACTGCGACCACAGCGACGACTACGCCTGCGATGACTGCGACGACTGCGGCGCCGATGGCGACAGACGACAAGCGCACCTTCACCGGCACCTGGACCACCATAGGCAGTCGCCATGCGCTAGACCTCGGACCGGGCCAGCAGGCCAGCGTCGTCCAGCTCAGCGGGTCGCTGTTACTGAGCGGCAAGGAGCGAATAAATCGCGGTTTTCAAGCCCAGGTCATCGCCTTTTCCGACACCACCACCGGCATGCAGGGGCGCAGTGTATGGACTGACGAGCATGGCGAAAAGGTCTTCAGCGAGTTGAGCGGAGAAGGCCTGGGCCCCGGCCAGCTGATCGAAGGAAAATTCATTGGCGGCACCGGTCGCTACGCCGGGATAAGCGGCGAATACAACTTCAAATGGAAGCGCCTCGGTGCTATCGAAGGCAACGAACTGACCGGTCGGGTCGTCGGTCTGAATGGCTGGGCGCGCCTTGGCTCGCCCCATGCGGTTGCTCCCACCCCTGCAGGAGGTCAAAAATGAGTACAGCCGCTTTCGCAACGGGAAAGATCGTGAAGTTGGCGGGTCTGCTGATCCTCTTCTTTGGCCTCTGGTTCGCGCCGGTTCCCGAAGGGCTGACCGTTGAGGCCTGGCACCTCTTTGCCATCTTCGCCTCGGCGATCACCTCCGTGGTCCTCAATGTTTTCCCGCTGTTCACCTCGGCTCTGCTCGCCTGTTCGATCGTGGTGTTGACCAACACGCTGACTCCGGCCAAGGCCTACGGCGCCTTCGCCAACGCCATCGTCCTTCTGGTGGTGACGGCTTTCCTGGTTTCACAAGCGGTGGTCAAGAGCGGACTCGGCAAGCGGATCAGTCTGCGGGTGATCACGGTATTCGGGAAATCTACCCTCGGTCTGGCGTACAGCATCTTCATCACCGATACCCTCATTGCTCCCGGCTTCCCGAGCAATACCGCGCGCGGCGGTGTTCTTTTCCCGATCATCCTGGCGCTGGCGCAGAACAGCGGCTCGACCCCCGATGACGAGAACAAGCGCCGCCTCGGCGGCTACCTGATGTTCTGCGGCATGGCCAGCCTGGCCATCACGTCGGCGCTGTGGTTCACCGCCACCTCGGGCAATCCGGTCGGAGCGTCGCTGGCCGCCGAACAGGGGCTTAAAGTCGACTTTGGCTCGTGGCTGCTCGCCTCCTCCGTGCCGTGTCTGCTGGTGATCGCCCTGCTGCCGCTGCTGCTCTATCGCCTGTTCCCGCCCGGAATCACCAGCACCCCGGACGCGCCAGAGCACGCACGCAAGGAGCTGCAGGCAATGGGACCGATGTCACGCCACGAGTGGATCACGGCGATCACCTTCGCGATCATGGTCACCGGCTGGATACTGGCCGCTCCCTACAAGCTGAACCTGACGGCAATTGCCCTCGCCGGTCTGGCCACGCTGATGATCACCGGCGTTCTGACCATGGATGACATGAGCAAGCAGGGCGGCACACTGGTTACTTTCATCTGGCTGGCGGTGCTTTTTGGCATGAGCGGGCAACTCAACGAAATGGGCTTCATGGGCTACGTCGGCGAGCGCCTGGCCGTCGGGCTCGAAGGCCTCGCCTGGCCGGTCGCCTACGTCGCCTTGCTGGTCATCTACGTCTTGCTGCACTTTGGTTTCGTCAGTCAGAATGCGCAGGTTCTGGCACTGCTCGGGGTGTTTCTCGACGTCGGGGTGAAGTCAGGTGTTCCGGTCGCCCTGATGGCCTATGCGCTCCTCTTCGCGAGCAGCTACTTTTCGGTGATCACTCCGCAAGGCGGCAGCCAGAACATCATCTTCGTCGCCAGCGGTTATCTCAAGCAGAGCGAACTCTATCGCCTGGGCTTGGCGACAACCGGTTTCTGCACCCTGGTGTTTCTGGTCATTGGCACCCCGTGGATTCTCTGGGTCGGCTAGCCAGGACACCGCGAGACGCTCCGCACACGCTCGCCGCCGTCGTTCCGACCAACGGCGACCAATTTTCCGATAGCAAAGGAGACAGAGACGATGTTCACCATTTCGCGGCGCTTCGCCATTGCGGCAACGCTTGCCACTTCCCTGATGTCGGCGCCGGTCCTGGCGCAGGAATTGACCGGGACGCTGAAGAAAATCAAGGATAGCGGAGTCATCACTCTCGGCCATCGCGAGTCGTCGATCCCCTTCTCCTACTACGACGACAAGCAGCAGGTGGTCGGCTACTCGCAGGACATGATGCTCAAGGCGGTGGCGGCAATCAAGGCCGAATTGAAGCTCACCAAGCTCGACATCAAGCTGCTGCCGGTGACCTCCGAGAATCGCATCACGCTCGTCGAAAACGGATCGGTCGACCTGGAATGCGGTTCAACGACGAACACCAGCGAACGGCAGAAACAGGTCGCCTTCTCGAACAGCATCTTCGTCGTCGGGACCCGCCTGATGACCAGGACCAACTCGGCGATCAAGGATTTCCCCGACCTGGCCGGCAAGACTGTCGTGACCACGGCCGGCACGACGTCCGAAAGCCTGCTGCGCAAGATGAACGAAAGCAGCAACATGAAGATGAAGATCATCAGCGCGAAGGATCACGGGGAAGCGTTCCTGACCCTGGAAAGCGGCCGCGCGGCGGCCTTTGTAATGGACGAGGTGCTGCTCTACGGGGAACTGGCAAAAGCCAGGAACGCCCGCGACTGGGCGGTGGTCGGAACGCCGCAATCGTATGAAGCCTACGGCTGCATGTTGCGCAAGGACGACCCGGCGTTCAAGAAAGTCGTCGATGAGGCGCTGGCCAAGGTGATGACCTCGGGCGAAGCGGAGAAGCTCTACGCCAGGTGGTTCCTGCAACCGATCCCGCCGAAGGGCCTGAACCTCAACTTCGCCCTCTCGTATGCGCTCAAGAAGCTGTACAAATCGCCCAACGACAGGGCCTACGATTAGGTACGAACTAGCTACGATCAGGCTTCGAGCCAGGGGGAAAAGCGCTCCGGCAGGCTGCGGTCATCCGACGCCCAGGCGTAGACGCAAACGCTGCCGCGACGAGGAGCCCCCGCGTCGGATCGTCGCCGTTAGCGGTAGACGATCACCGGCACCGTCGAGTGTGACAGCACCTTGTGCGTGACGCTGCCGAGGAGCAGTTTCTTGAATTCGCTGCGCCCGCGCGAGGCCATGAAGACAGCGTCGCAGTGCTTCTTCTTCGTTGCCTCGATGATCCCCTCGTACGCCGACGCCGGCTTGCTGATCAGCCCCGTGTACTCGACCCCGGCAGCCGCAGCGGCCTGAGCGATCTCGTCGAGGTACTTCTCGCCCGTGGCCCGGGCCAGCCGGTCAAGCGTTTTCACCACATTCTTCTCGATGAGATCGCCGTCGCCGTAGACAGACGGCGGCAACATCACGATCCCGTAGTAACCGGTGACCTTCGCGCCGAGCGCCTGCGCCAGCTTGATGCCCGCCTTGATGGCCTTGCGTGACACCGCCGAACCATCGGTGGGAATGAGAATATTCTTGAACATCTTGTGTTCTCCGAGTAATTGGCACACTGCGAGGGGACGTACCCCGCCTCTCTTGCAGGAGCGGGGAAACCGCCAAACCACCACCTTGACGCCAGCCCTCCCGATAGCGAACGGAAGAAGAAACCGTGCCCTCAGGCACCTTCCCTCCACCTCAGAGATCCCGGCCGTCCGGCAGGCATGCGCCACGCCAAGGGGATCCGCAAGCCCACGATTTTGAAAGCAGTATATGGGCGTCGATGAATCGCGGTCAATCGCGTGGACGAGCGACCCTCCCCGCCTTGTTCGGCAAGGGCAAACGCAGGATCGGTGTTGGTCGCCAAGGCCGCTGATTGCCGTAGCGGTAGCCGTCGCCAAGGCTGCCCGCGTTCGACCATGATGATTTCCGCATCCTCGTCCAGCGTGCGCAGGCGTGCTGCACACGACGCGCCGCCTGACTGACCCCGCGCGGCCTCAGTGCCGCCGCCAAAACGAGCGTGCACCGCTGAGCGGAGAAGCGCTTCCGGCCCGGCGCGGACCGTGACAAATGAATGCCAATCGCTGCTTGACGGCCACGAACGGGCAGATCAGAATCAATCCCGTTTTACGTCGCGTGCAGACCGTCAGCGCCCGCTTGATGGCTGTTCGCCTCGACAATACGCCCACATGTCGATCGCCGCTGCCTTCATCGTCCTGGTCTTCAGCTACAGTCTGATATCGCGCAAGCTGGCGAGCACGCTGATCACCGCGCCAATACTCTTCACCGCCGCCGGCGCGCTGATGCTGCTCTTCCCCGAAGCGTCCAGGGAACTGTCCCTCGACCGCAAGGCCCTCCTCTTGATCGCGGAAGTGGGGCTGGTAATGACCCTGTTTACCGACGCATCACACATCAGCCGGCGCGCCTTGCAGGACAACCACAGCTTGCCGGTACGACTGCTCAGCGCCGGCATGCTGCTCACCATCCTGCTCGGGGCGGTGGCAGCGATGGCCTGCTTTACCGACCTTTCGTGGTGGGAGGCCGGCATCCTCGCAGCGATCCTCGCGCCGACCGACGCCGGCCTGGGGCAGGTCATCGTCAACAGCCCGCAGGTACCGGCGCGCATACGGCAGGCACTGAACGTCGAGGCCGGGCTCAACGACGGGCTGGCCGTTCCCTTCCTGATGCTCTTCATCGCTCTCACCGCAGCGATCGAGGAAGGCGCCGGTACGCGTGGCGTACTCGCGCGTTTTCTCCTTGAACAGATTGGCTACGGAACGGCCATCGGGCTGGCCATCGGGCTCGCTGGCGGCCTGCTCATGGGACTCGCACAACGCCGACAGTGGATGACGCCCGAGCTTGGCCAGTTGGGCGTGGTGGCGATGCCGCTGCTGTGCATACTCGCCGCCGAGGGGTCCGGAGCGAGCATGTTCATCGCCGCCTTCGTCTCCGGGCTGGCGGCGCAGGTCGGCTTCCCGAAGGTCGGGCGGCACAGCGTCGAATTCACCGAAGGCTGGGGACAGCTGTTCAACTTCTTTGTGTTTTTCCTGTTCGGTTTGCTCTTCGCGCGCAGCTGGCACGATTTCACGCCGGCCATCATGCTCTATGCGCTGCTCAGCCTGACGGTGGTGCGCATGCTGCCCGTAAGCGTCGCGGTTGCCGGCATCGGACTCAGTCGAGCGAGCGTACTCTTCCTCGGCTGGTTCGGCCCGCGCGGCCTGGCGTCGATCGTGCTGGGCCTGGTGTACCTGGAGCAGCAGCCCAACCTTCCGGGCGAAACCACCATCCGTCTGGCGGTCATGGCCACGGTGCTGATGAGCATCGTCGCGCATGGTCTGAGTGCCAAGCCGGGCATCGAACGCTACGCGCGCAGCAACGAAGCGCTGCCACCCGACGCACCGGAACACGCGGCCGTCGTGGTCCCCGCGACGCACTAGGCATCGCCACCCGGACGGCTCTCGCAGCGCCCGGCGCCCGCTGGCTTGCGGCCGTGATTACAAGCCGAGCAGCTGCCGCGTGTGACGCGCAATCATCAATTCCTCGTTGGTCGGCACCACCCACGCCGATACCCTGCTGCCGACGCTGCTGATGCGCGCAACGGACTGCTCGTTGGCCAGCGGGTCGAGGTCGATTCCCAGCCATTGCGCCTGTTGGCAAACCAGTCGGCGAATCAAGGCGCTGTTTTCGCCGATGCCGGCGGTGAACACGAGGGCGTCGAGGCCGCCGAGCACGGCCGCCAGCCCGCCGAGTTCGCGGCTGATGCGATAGACAAAGTGATCGATCGCCAGCCGAGCGCGCGGCGAGTCACTTTCCTGCAGGACGCGCATGTCGTTACCGATACCAGACAGGCCGAGTAGACCGGAACGCTTGTAGAGCAGGTCCTCGATCTCTTTCGCGCTCATGCCCTCCTGCTGCAACAGGTAGAGGACGATGCCCGGATCCAGGTTGCCCGGTCGCGTGCCCATCATCAGCCCGTCGAGCGCGGTAAAGCCCATCGAACTGCCGACGCTGCGGCCGTTGTGCATCGCGCACATGCTGGCGCCGCTGCCGAGATGGGCGACTACGACACGCCCGCCGGCAATTTCCGGAGCGACCTCGGGAAGGGTCGCAGCGATGTACTCGTACGAGAGCCCGTGGAAACCGTAGCGTCGGATACCGCGTTCGTAGAACTCGTAGGGCAAGCCATAGAGCTGCGCGACCTCGTTCTGGGTGCGATGAAAAGCGGTATCGAAGCAGGCGACTTGCGGCAAGCCGGGTCTCGCCTGCTCGACGGCGCGGATGGCCGCGAGATTGTGCGGCTGATGCAGCGGCGCCAGCGGCACGAAAGCCGCAAGCTCTTGCATGGCCTGGGGCGTGATCAGCAACTGCGCGGAATACTCCGGACCACCGTGCACCACGCGATGGCCGACCCCCACCAGCTCCGTGCCGACGAAGCGGGAACCCAGGAGCGCGGCGATCTCCTGCAATGCCTGCGCGTGATTGCCGATTTCCGTCGTGCTCCGTCGCTCATCAAGAATTACTTGGCCATCGGGGCCCTTGGCCTTGAGGCGCGGTGCCGTTCCAAGTCCCTCGACCTGGCCGACGGCGACGGCGCTGAGGACGCCAGGAGCGCCGGCGTCAAAAAGCGAGAATTTCAGGCTCGATGAACCGGCATTGAGGACCAGAATCGCGCTCCCCATCTCAGCCTCCCGCTCGCGTCGCGCGCGACGCCGTGGCGACAATGGCCCTTGGCAAGGCGGCCACAGCGGGTGAAGGAAGATTGGCGCGCCGGCTTTCGGCACAGCTGGCAAGGGTGATCGAAACGGCCATGATGTAGTCGTGCACTCGTTATGGTCGGACAGTGGCGTTGCAGCGGCGAAAAAACTACGCTCGCGTCGAAGTTCACGCGAAAACCGCGGCGACAGCGGCTTGGCTCGGCGTCGCACGCGAATAGCCATTCTAGCGTATCGTTGCGCAACCGCGAACGGCTTGGGCAAGCCATGGCGGCGGGACGAGATCGCGTCGTCGCGGCAAGCCGCAAGGGCAGACTTTGGCTTATGATCACGCTTCGACACGCCGCGTACACGAACTTTCCACAACCACCTCCGCCGGGATAGCGCCATGAACAGAACATTTTTGTCACAATTCTCGTCATCATGCCGTTGGCTGCTGCTTGCCGCCATGAGCGCGACGCTGGCCTCCACGGTCACCCTCGCCGCAGACCATTCGGCACTCGAACGAGACGCGCGCAAGGCCTATCAGAAGCTGATCGCCAAGCAGCCCGTCGCCAAGGCCTTGTCCAGGGACGCGGTCGCCGTCCTCGTCTTTCCGAAGATCACCAAGGCTGGTCTCATCGTCGGCGGGCAATACGGAGACGGCGTGCTTTTCACAGACGGCAAAGCCACTGGCTACTACAACACATCCGGCGCATCGTATGGACTGCAAGCTGGAGCGCAGCAGTACGGTTATGCCATGTTCTTCATGAACGACCGCGCGCTCAAGGCCCTCGGCGAGAACGAAGGCTTCGAAGTCGGCGTCGGCCCCTCCATTGTGGTGGTCGACCAGGGCATGGCCAAATCACTGACCTCGACAACGGCCAGGGACGACATCTACGCGCTGATCTTTGGCCAAAGCGGGCTGATGGCCGGGATTGGCCTGCAGGGAAACAAGATTACGCGACTGCCCGATTGATCATCGTCTTTTCTGCCCATCTCGGCCGCCAGAAGACCGCGGCACCGACCAACGCACCCAATGGCCGTCATCGGTCGCTCACCAGAGCGCAACGGCCCTCGCCTAGATAAAAAGGACCCGGATGAACTCACCCCCCCGCCAAAGCGGCATTCTCCTGCACCCGACGTCTCTCCCCGGAGAGCACGGCTCAGGCGACCTTGGCGCTGCGGCATTTCACTTCGTCGACTGGCTGGTCGCCGGTGGGCAGACTTTGTGGCAGCTGCTGCCGCTGACCGGCCTCGGGCCGGGAAACTCGCCCTATTCCAGCCCGTCGGCTTTCGCCGGTAACGAACTGCTGATCAACCTCGAAAGCCTGCGGGAAGCCGGCTGGCTGAGCGCAGCCGACCTCGCCGAAGCGCCGGCTTTTCCCGAGCAGCGCATCGATTATGCCGGCGTACGGCCGTTCCGGATGGGCCAGTTGCGGCGTGCCGCCGGCCGCTTCTTCGCCGGCAGCAAGACGCGCGAGCACGCGGCTTACGACAGGTTCTGCACCGATTCGCGCGCCTGGCTCGACGACTACGCACTGTTCATGGCCCTGGATATCGCCCACCAGGGCGAAAATGGCACTCTGTGGCAGGAATGGCCGGCAGCGCTCGCGCACCGCGAAGCGGCTGCGCTGCGCGAAGCGGAAGTCACGCACGGCGAAGAGATCAACTTCTGGAAATTCTCGCAGTGGTGCTTTTTCACGCAGTGGGCGAAGCTCAAGGCCTACGCCAACGCCAATCGCGTCGAGATCGTCGGCGACCTGCCGATCTTCGTCGCCGGGCACAGCGCCGATGTTTGGGCCAACCCGGGGCTCTTCGACCTCGACCAGAGCGGTCATCCGCGCGTCGTCGCCGGCGTACCGCCGGACTACTTCAGCGAAACCGGGCAGCGCTGGGGCAACCCGCTCTACCTCTGGTCGGCGCATGCTGCCGAGGGCTACCGCTGGTGGATAGAACGCATGCGGCAGACGATGAAGCTGTGCGACATCGTGCGCATCGACCATTTCCGCGGCTTCGAATCGTACTGGGAAATCCCGGCCGCCGCCGAAACGGCGATCGACGGCGTCTGGCAACCGGCGCCAGGCGAAGCGGTCTTCGCCGCCATGCGTCGCGAACTGGCCGACGAGAACGGCAGGCTGAAGATCATCGCCGAAGACCTCGGCATCATCACCGACAAGGTCAGAAAGCTGCGCCAGGACGTCGGCCTGCCAGGCATGCGCATCCTCCACTTCGCCTTCGGTGACGATGCAAGGAACCCCTACCTGCCGCACAATTACGACGCCAATACCGTCGTCTACACCGGCACGCACGACAACGACACCACCTGCGGCTGGTGGGAATCGCTCGAACAGAAGGAGAAGGAGCGCGTGCACGCCTATCTCGGCGTGGGCAGTGAAAACAGCGAAGAGCTGTGCTGGTATCTGATCCGTCTCGCTTTCTCCTCGGTGGCCCAGTTCTGCGTCATACCGATGCAGGATGCGCTGGCCCTCGATACCGCGCACCGCATGAACCAGCCGAGTGTCGGCGAGGGATCGTGGGAATGGCGTTATCGCTGGGATCAGGTCAAGGCATGGCACGCCGAACGCCTGGCCGATCTGACCGTCCTCTACGGCCGCGACTACGAGAGCCAACACCCCGTTGAAGAGGACGAAAGCTGATCGCCGCCGGAACATGACCCCTGCCAGGACCGTCAGCGCATGACCCTAGCCTCGACCGAGCTGAACGCGATTCGCGATGGCCTGAACAAGGGGGAGTTCTTCATCGAGTACCTGCCCATCGTTTGCCTCGGCGATCAGACCTGCCTCGGGGCGGAGGCGCTCATCCGCTGGCGGCGCCCTGATGGCGCCGTCGTCCTTCCCGCCGGTTTCATCCCGCAGGCGGAGAACACCCCGCTCTCCGGGCTGATCACCTACTGGCTGATCGACACCCTGGCCGTGGAAGTCGGTGGCTGGCTACGAACACACCCCGAGGCACACCTCAGCCTCAATGTACCGCCCGAAATCCTCGGTCGCGGGGGCCTGGAGTACGCCGCCGGCAAGTCCGGTCTCGGCGAGTTTCGCTCGCAGCTGATTCTCGAAGTGACCGAGCGCGGAATTCCCGACCAGCTTGGTTTGATGGCCCTGAACAGCATGCATCGCGGCGGCATCCAGCTGGCCCTCGACGACGTGACGATGAGCGGCACCAATCTGGCGCTCATTTCGCGCTGCGACTTCCATATCATCAAGCTTGACCGCCTGCTGACCGCCCAGGTTACCGCCGAGTGCCCGCACCCGGACTGGTTGCGCAGCCTGGCCGGACTCCTGCAGGCCAGCGATCTGGTCGTCGTCGCCGAAGGCATCGAAACCGACGCCCAGTTGCAGGCGCTGCGCGCCGCCGGCGTGCAATGGGGTCAGGGCTACCACTTCTCGCCGCCGCTGGCCGTCGGCGACTTCATCGCCTGGTACGCGAGAACCGGAAAAACCGGCACCGGGCAGCGCTGACCCCTTGCCGCCGATGGTATGATGCGCCTGGGCACGCAAGCGGCCGGATGACGCCGCCGCTGGCTGCAGCACGTCCGCCTGGATCGGGAGCTTGCGACGATGAACGACACTTTCGCCCCCTTCGACGCCACCCTGCGCGACGGACGCAGCGTGCACCTGCGTGCCATCAGCCCCTCCGACGAATCGGAACTCCTGCAGGCCTTCGCGCGCATGAGCGCGGATGCCCGCTACATGCGCTTCATGCGCAGCGTGAGTGAACCGAATGTCGAGCGGTTGCGCAAGGCGCTCGCCACAATCCCGGAGCATGGGATCGGCATCGTGGCGACGGTTCGGGCGCCCGACGGGATCGACATCGTTGGAACCTGCATCGCCATGATCGGGAACGATCCATCGCGCTGCGAGTTCGCCATCACCGTTGCCGCCGACCACGGCCGTACCGGGCTCGGGCGCGTGCTGATGACCGCGCTGATCGAGGCGGCCAGACGACGCGGGCTGTACGAGATGGAAGGCTTCGTACTCGCCGTTAACCAGCCGATGCTGCGGCTCGCGGCCGGCCTCGGTTTCACGATCAGCAACGACCCGGACGACTTCAGCGTTCGCCTTTGCCGGCTGCGCCTAGCAGCGAGCTGAGCGACGCTGGCCAGTGCTTGGCGGCGGCGAGCAATCCGACTGACACCAGCCAGCCAACGACCAACATCGCAGGGGAGAACCCACCATGGAACATAAGCACGAGAAGTACCAGCGCCTGATCGACGCATGCAAGGCGCTGCCGCCGACGCCGACGGCGGTCGCCCACCCTTGCGACGAGAGCTCGCTACGGGGCGCCATCGACGCGGCACAGATGGGCCTGATCGCGCCGATCCTGGTCGGCCCACAGGCGCGGATCGAAGCCATCGCCAGGGGACATGGCATCGACATTTCTGGGCTGCCGATCGTTGACACCCCGCACAGCGAGGCCTCCGCCGAAATGGCCGTGGCGCTGGTTCGCGAGGGCAAGGCCGAGGCGCTGATGAAAGGCAGCCTGCACACCGACGAACTGATGGCTGCCGTCGTCGCGCGCAACATCGGGCTGCGCACGGCGAGCCGGGTCAGTCATTGCTTCGTCATGGATGTTCCGAGCTACGCGGAAACCCTGATTGTCACTGACGCCGCCATCAACATCGCGCCGAGCATGGAAGACAAGGTACACATCATCCAGAATGCCATCGACCTCGCGCACGCGCTGTACATTCCCGAGGTGCGCGTGGCCATTCTGTCGGCGATGGAGACGGTCAACCCGAAGGTGCCGTCGACCGTCGAAGCTGGCGCGCTGTGCAAGATGGCAGATCGGGGCCAGATCACCGGAGCCATCCTCGATGGTCCATTGGCGCTCGACAACGCCATCAGCCTGGAATCGGTAGCCATCAAGAAGATCAAGTCGCCGGTGGCCGGCCGTGCCAATGTGCTCGTGGTCCCCGATCTCGAAGCAGGCAACATGCTCGCCAAGAGCCTGTCCTTCCTCGCCGGTGCCGACGCAGCCGGCATCGTGCTCGGCGCGAAGGTGCCGATCATCCTGACCAGCCGCGCGGACTCGGTGATGACCCGGCTGGCCTCGTGCGCCGTGGCGGTAATGGTCGCCGCTGCCCGGCGCGAGAGCGTCGGCATGGCGGTTAGCTGAAACAAGCGACGGCGCGTGCGGTCGTGAGACTGCACGCGCGCCCAGGGGTCGGAATCTTCAGCTTCGTCGGATTTTCCGGACTCCTGCGTCAATCGTCCTCTTCGAGAACCTGGATCGGCAACAGGGCCACGTAGTCTTCGACCGAACCGCCCGCCAGGCAACACTCGATAATCTTGCGGCCCAGAGGATTGATGTCGTCTTGCAGGAACTGCCTCAGCTCATCATGAAAGAAGTCGGTCAGTTGCTTGGCGCCCGCATCATAGGTCTCGTTGCCGACCTCCGGCTGTTTCTCGACCTGCAGCATGATCCCGGGAATGGTCTGTCCCTCGACCACCACGCTCTTCATCGCAAAGCCGAGCAGCGGACAGCGCGACGGAGTGACCTGCTCTGGCGCGAAGCGCGCGCCACCGCGACGAGCGAGATATTCGCGGGCGATCCATTGCGGCATGAAACCGGTCTCCCACGCGCCAACGTGCTGATTCGGGCACAGGATGTACTTCATGCGCGGGGTGGCGACGATCTGGTCGAGCAGCAGGTTGGCCTGGTCCACCATGCGTCCGGTAGCGAAGGGCCAGTACGACCCCACGCCCTCAGAAGTCATGCCTTCGGTGGCCACGATGCTCGGATTGGCATGCCCACGCGGTGCGACCAGCCGCCACAACCACGCCAGCGCCGGTGGCAGCAGATGGAACATGCCAACGATACCGTAGGTCGGGTTTTCGCTGGTGTTCGGCGGACAGCGCACACCGAAGCTGCGAATGTCTACACTGACGGCGCCTTGATAGACGCCCGGCACCGCCTTGCGCGGAATGACGACGCGCGGGTTTGGACACGGCTTGCCGGGCTCGTCCTCGATATGCTCCCAGATCAGCGCCGTGCTACCCGGGTGGGCGTCGATGTTGAGAAACAACATCGGCTCGCTGGGATGGATGGTCATCTTCTCGAGGTTGGGGTCGGTGCCGTAGCGGGTAATGTGATTGACGCGCACAAACCAGCCCTGTTCGGCATCGATCAACGCCAGGCGCCCGTCGTTCTTGCCCAGCGAGGGATGGCACAATGCCATATCGTCGGTCACCGCGCGCAGTTCGCAGTTGTGCGGCAGCACCAGGGTGCGGCGTTCGCCCGACAGGACGTTGGTGCCGAGCAACAGCGCCCCGTCCTTCTGGCGATGCACCTGCTCCAATATTTCGCTCTTGCCACCGCCGCTGGCACCCTCGTGCATGATGCACAGCTTGTTCGCATAGGGGGTGATGACCTGCACCGTCGCACAGTGCGCGGTCAGCCAGTGCTCGCGTTCACCGAGGGCGAGCAGTACGCCGTAGATGCCTTTCTTGGCACTCGGGCCCGGATAGAGATTGTAGCTGAACAATTCGTGCCGACCGGGACGGCGGTTGTGCACCACCATCTGCTTGCCCTTGAAATGGGTATGGCGGAACGGCGGCGCGACGAAGATCACGGCCTTCGGGTCAAAGTCCGCCGACAAGGCCTTCTCGTCCATGATCCCCTGCAGCAAGGCCAGCCCGAGGGCGAAGAAGCCGGCGTTGGCCGGAGCCACCACCAGAGCATCCATACCCATGCCGGGAACTCCCGCGATAAACGGAAACAGCGCCAGCTCCTGGGTCTTCAGCCAGGCAAAGGTTTCGCCGCGCAGTGGCTCGAAAGATTCGCCGTACTGGTCCTCGAAGCGCGGCTTGTCGGTCGGCAGGTCGTCGGCGATGACCATGCAATCGGGATCGCGGCGGCGCATGTAGGGCTCGACGTAATTGGCCGCAATGCCGTTCTTGACCCGGCACACGTTGGCCTCCAGCACCCGGCCCCGGCCAGGCACTTCGTAGGCCACCTCATGGACGCCGTTCACGGCGTCGCGCGTCGCCAGCTCGTACAACTCCTGCCAGGTACTGGCCACGGTAAATTTCGGACATGCTTCCAGAATTTCCTGCACCGACAAGGGGATCTGAAAGCCCACATCAACTTCGTTCATGACAACCTGCTCCCGGTAAAAAAATCCAACAAACGCAACAGAACGGGAACGATTGTAGCAGGCCGACCACCCGGGAAATATGTCAGACAACCAGTAAAAACTTGCTTTTGTTCAAAGCTTTATCTGATTGACGAAAGGCATCGGCGGGGCTTGCCGAAAGGCGCGCCGCAGCGCTTGCAGGCGGTCGGCGCGATGCGCCAGGCAGGCAAGCGCATGCTTGGCCGAAGACCGCGGAAATGCTTCTTACCCGGGCAAGAGAACAGCCGTCAGTGCAGCGACCGCAACCAGCGAACAATGCTCGCCGTATCCATCGCCCCGGCCTGACGGGCGATTTCCCGGCCGTTCCGGAAAACGACCAGCGTCGGAATCGAACGGATGCCAAAGCGGGCGGCAAGCCCCTGCTCTTCCTCGGTATTGACCTTGGCCAGGCGCGCGGCGGGTTCGAGTTGCCTTGCAGCCGCCGCGAACGCCGGCGCCATGGCCCGACAGGGGCCGCACCACGGTGCCCAGAAGTCGACCAGGATCGGCAGTTCCGAGCGTTCGACATGGCGGTCGAAACTGGCTGCATTCAGCGCGGTTGGCGTCCCGTCAAAGAGCGGCGATTGACAGTGACCGCATTGGCCGCCATCGCCTAGACGCTCTTCAGGCACCCGGTTCGGGCGGTGGCAATGCGGGCAGACAACTATTTTCGGGGTACTCATGGCGGCAGCGGAGGCTCCAGGATCGATATCACCTACATGGTGCCATTGGCCCCGCCTTCAAGCCTCCGTTCGGTCGCCGCGACAAGCTTTTCTCCAGCACTTGGCGAGCAAGCACGGGCAACTCCGCTCAACAGCCCGCCACGCACGTTCCCTTGCCGTCGAAGGCCATCGTAACCCCGCTAAGCGGCAGGTGCGTCGGCACTTTGCTCGCCGTCCTGAACGCCGCGGCCTTGGTGTCCGGCCGCAGCTTGCCATCCCGGGTCGACGCCTCGTTGGCGTGTGAGACGATGACCGAGTTCGGCTTGACGAGTTCATTGATGACGTGCGCGGCCTCCATCGGGCCCGTGGTAAACACGTCGCCGATGTTGATCACCACAAGATTCGCCTTGTAGTAGCCGCGCACCACCAGATCCTGCTCGGCGGTGATTCCAGTGTCGCCGGAGAGATAGGCGACGAGACCGTTGCTGAAGCGCAGCACGTAGCCGGTCGGCGGCCCGACGTAGGCGGTAAGCCCGTTCCTGCTCAGCGCGTCGCGATGCGCCGGGTCAAGGAATGCTGGCTGCAGGCCGTTGCTGTGCGCGGCCGGAACCGTCGTCACCTGCACGCCGCCGACCTTCGCGCTGGCGCCGAAGCGCACCAGTTGCACCTGCTTCGGGTCGCCGCCCAATTCCTTTATCCGGCTGGCGAAAAAACTGCCCATCTCCGAACCGACCAGCAGGCTGGCCTTCTTCGCCACGACGATGTTCGCCGTATTCGAATTCGGTGTGACCTTGACCGAGAAATCCGGCTTGCCGCATTCCCCCGCGTTCGCAGACGGCTGGATCAAGTCGCCCAGATGGTCGCCATGGACATGGCTCAGGAGCAGTGCATCGATCCTGCCGAGGCGTGGATCGTCGGGACCGCGAACGGTGCGCCCGGCGTCATAAAGGATGCGCGTTCCGTCCGGATCTTCGAAGACGATCGCCCGGTCCAGGCTGCAGAACTCGCCGTCGTGACTGCCCAGGGGCGTCACTTTCACCACTCCGCCCGCTGCCTGCGCCAAGCCAACCGTGCTGACCACGGTGGCGAGCGTCAGCGCAGCACGCACAAGACCTGCCTTCCTCATTCTCCTCTCCTCATTCCGGGTGGGTGACGCGACCCTGCCGTGCCGGCCGCAGCCTGTCCGACTCTCAGCGCGTGAATTCGTTGCGCGCGGCAAAAACTCCTCGCGGCACTGCTCGGCCGGGTGCCAGACAGCTTCGCGCCCCGACCTGCGCCGCAGGCGCCGGTTACACGCCCCCGCCCAGCCTGGCGACGAGGATCCCAATCAACGCCAAAAAGTCTGCCGCGGGCCATGCTCCGGATGGGGGCGGGGTTGAAAAGCCCCGCCCGACCTTTGCTCGGCTCTGCTGCAGATCATCAGCGCACGACGAAGGGAAGCCGCCGATTCACCCATGCCGCAGCGCGGCGCGGCGCCGCACAGCGAACCCGGACAGTCCGGCGAGCAGCAGCGCCAGTGTCCCCGGCTCAGGGACAGCGACGCCATTGTTCCGTGCAACGAGCGTCATGGCGCCATTGTCGCTGGTAACGGCATATTCGAACCCGGGCTGCAGTCCCGAATATTGATAAGTCGCACCGACGTTGGTCAGGAGGCGACCCGGACCCACCTGAAGGAAGTTGAACGACGTCCCGGCCGTCGGGGCGTAGCCATCGATAAACAGAAACTCGATCAAGACGTTATTCAGCGACGCAAAGCCGTCCACGTCGACGATGTCGAAGTCTGTTGCATTCGCGATCTGTATCTCTAACACGCCTCCGGTCTGGGTGAAATCACCGGCAATTTTCAGCGTACCGGGACTGTTGCCCGGGGCCACGGTGCCCGTGCTCGTCACATTGCCGGTAATGGTTCCGTTACCCCGGAGCGTGCCACCGGCACCCATGGACACATTCGCCACGACCTCGCCACCATTGCGCACGTTGAGCGTTCCAGTACCGTGGCTGGGGCTATTGAAGTCCGGCACGGGCAGGGCGCCAAAGTCGCCACCGGGGAAAGGTCCCAATCCCACACCCAGCAAGATCTGGTTTGCCGTGAGCTTGGACCCAGCGCCGTCTACCAGGATGCTGGAAGTTCCGGCGGGATCTGACGTCGAGCCGAAGATGGTACTCAAAGCCCTCGATCCAAGCACCTGCCCGCCGTCCAGAACGCTGAGGCTTCCCGAGCCGCTCCTTCCCACACTGATGTGGCCACCGTTACTCGTCTGAATCGCGCCATTGCCCGCATTCACATTCAACTCGGACCCTGCGCCAGCCACCGTAACCGTCCCCGTGCTGCCAGCCCCGCGCCCGATGTTGACTGCAGCATAACCAGGTATTGGCCCACTGGAACCACTGTCAAGCGTCGCGGTGACCTTGCCTCCGCCGGAAATGCTCGCCGTGCCGGTCGAGGCGGGGCGCCCGAAATCGTTGCCCACGATGAGGATTGGGGTGGTGACCGAGCCGCCATTGACGTTCAGCGTTCCCGCGGAACCTCCCGATACCCCGAGCAGTACGCTGTTGTCCACCGGCCGGAAAGTGGGTGCACCAATCGTACCGGGGAGATAGTTGAGGGAAATCGACCCCCCGGCGTTCACATTGAGCGTACCGCTCACTGGCCCGGTGTTCGGTGGTGAGGGCGGCGTAATACCCGGCTCTGAGGCGACAACGCCGAGACCGACGAAGTTGTACGGCCCCGCGGTCGTGTTCAACGTCTGCGTGTCCGTTCCGTCAACACCGATGTAGCAGGAATTGAATGCGGCCACCGTGCAAGGATCCGTGACTACCACCACAGCACCGACGGTGGAAGCGAAGCCGGTGGCAAGACCTGCGGCAGCCAGCATCGCAGCGCGACGCAAAAACCTATTCGTTATGGTCATTGGGGTTCCCAGAAGTGAAGATCTGAACTGAAAAAAGGGGGACGCCAGAGTTTGCAAACCGCACGAGGGAAAGCATGCGTCTGCCTACCCATCGCCACCCAATCTTCTGGCAACCACGAAATTGCATTGCGCACGAGCCAAGCCGGCTGTCGCCGGCCACGAATCACAAAAGCAAAATTTATGCCGATATTTTTGATGTTCTAATTTATATACGTTTTCTTTCGCCGGACGCGCCGCCGACTGGCCTGTCGCGACGACAACTGTAAAATGTTTCGACACGCCGTAGCAGGCCCGAAAAAGATTGAGCTGCCCGAACGGCAGGTAACTCCTCAGAGACCGGCCGCTCGGCCCGACTCCCGGAATACCCTGTCCTGGTAACCGACGCCGACCACACGCGGGAAGCCATGGCTCAGCTTTCCCACGCTCCCTGCAGCCTTAGGGCGAGCCGGTCGGCAAGTGCGCGCACGCGCCTTGGCTGAGCCCGGCTGGGGGGAAACAGCATTTGCAGGGGTGAGGCGGGCTGAGCGTGGTCGGCAAGAAGCTCGAGCAGCCTGCCAGCCCTGATATCCGGCACGACATCGAGTTCCGACTTGAGCATGATCCCGTGACCCGCAAGGCACCACTGGCGCACGAGCGCCCCGTCATTGGCCACCCGGTCGCCGCGCACCGTGACGAACTGCGGCTTCGTGTCGGGACCGAAGCGCCAGACGTTGTCGAGATTCTGGCCAAATCGCATGACAAGACAATTGTGATCCTTCAGGTCTACGGGTTTTTGCGGGATACCCCGTGCTGCAAGATAGGTCGGCGCGGCGCAAAGAACGCGCCGTTTCTGACCCAGGCTCCGAACGCGCAACGAGCTGTCGGTGACCGACCCGAAGCGCAGTGCCATATCAAAACCCTGGCCCACAATATCGACGTAGGCGTCGGAAAGCAGAAGCTCGATCGAGATGGCCGGGTGTTCTGCCAGGAAGCGGCTGATCTCGGCCGCAACCAGGGTCCGCCCGACATCGCTTGGAGCGCTGATGCGGATCGGACCGGAGAGGGTTTGCGCACCCAGGCGGATGCGCGCTCCCAGATCCTCGAGCTCCTCGAGAACCCGTTTGCCGCCGTCGACCAGCGTGCGCCCCTCCTCGGTCAGGCTGATCGCGCGTGTCGTGCGGTTCAGGAGGACAACGCCAAAATGAGCCTCGAGGGCAGAAAGCCGCTCGGATACGGTGGTCGACGAAAGCCCGGCTTCACGACCAGCGGCGGCCAGGCCACCCTTCTCGACGATTTGCAGGAACAGGGCGATGTTGTTGAACAGCATTGTACGGGTTTTCCGGATTATCTTTTCGTATCCTGCCAGTTTATCCGGTCTTTGCAAACAGCTATAGTGCTCCCACCACGGATAAAGGAGTGAAGGAAATGACCAAACTGACCATCGTCGCCAACATCCACGCCAACCCCGATCGGATTGACCTGGTCAAGGCAGAGCTGGAAAAGCTCCTGCCGATCACGCGCGCCGAGCAGGGCTGCCTGCAGTATGACCTGCACCGCGACAACGACCATCCGGCGCATTTCATGGTCTTTGAAAACTGGGAGTCGCGCGAGCTGTGGCAGAGGCACATGAATGCCCCGCACCTTGCCGCCTATCTGCAAGCCACCGACGGCGCCGTCGCGCAATTCACGCTCAACGAAATGACCCACATCGGCTGAGCGCAAGCTTGGCCATCAGGAGATTCACGAATGAAAGCTGTCGCTCTTACCCATTACCTTCCGGTCGACAACCCGAAAGCCTTCCTTGACGTCGAGTTGCCCAAGCCCTCGGCAGCCGGTCGCGACCTTCTCGTCTCGGTCAGGGCCATATCGGTCAACCCGGTCGACACCAAGGTTCGCAGCCCCAAGGAAAAGATCGAAGATTCCCCCCGCGTCCTTGGCTGGGATGCCAGCGGGATTGTCGAGGCGGCAGGCCCGGAGGTCACCCTGTTCAAACCCGGCGATGAAGTCTATTACGCCGGCGACATCACCCGCTCGGGTTCCAATGCCGAGTTTCAACTGGTTGATGAGCGCATTGTCGGATTCAAGCCGAAGAGCCTCAGCTTCGCCGAAGCGGCGGCGCTGCCGCTGACGACGATCACCGCCTACGAGGCTTTCTTTGACCGTCTGGGCATTGATCGCGATGGTGCGGACGCGGGACAGTCGGTGCTCATCATCGGTGCCGGCGGAGGTGTCGGTTCGATCGCCATTCAACTGGCCAAGGCGGCCGGGCTGGTCGTCATCGCCACGGCGTCGCGCCCGGAGACGGAAAGCTGGGTCAGAGAGCTTGGCGCGGATCATGTCGTCAATCACCGCCAGCCGATGGTTGAACAGGTGCGTGCGCTCGGCTTTGAGCATGTCGATCACGTCGCTATCTTCAACGACATGCGCCATTGGGAAACGGCGGTCGAGCTGATCCGGCCGCAAGGTGCGATTGTCACGATCGATGACACCGACCTGCCGATGCCGATGGCCGGGATGAAGATGAAGGCCGCCAGCCTGCGCTGGGAGTTCATGTTCGCCCGCGCCATGTTCCAGACAGCGGACATGATCGAGCAGCACAGGCTGCTGACCCATGTGGCGAATGAGATCGACGCCGGGCGCATACGCACGACGCTCGACAAGGTCCTGAGCCCGATCAACGCCGAAAACATCCGCGCCGCGCACGCGCTCATCGAGACCGGGCAGGCCAAGGGCAAGATCGTCGTTCAATCCTTCTGAAATCGCAACCCGCCTGTTCTGGCTGGAAATCAACGCCCCGTTCGGCGCTCATTGAGGCCAAACGGGGTCCTTGCAGCGGCGGGATTTCGTCGGCGTTTCACCGCGAAGCGGCCCGTGGCTGCTTCGCGGCGAAGGACCCTGGCGAAGCATCGAATACGCCTGGCGGACATCGGCCACTGCCGGCGCCCCGGTTGCCGCTTGCTGGCGAACTGCAGCGCGACCGCTGGCAGTGTTACGATCATGGCTGCTACCCACCCCGACCAGCGATGCACGATCCGTCATACGCATAACGAATTTATGGAAACAGGAAGGAGCCAGCAATGACCGACAAAGAGACCAACACCCGACTGCTCGACAGGCTGCGCACTCAGCGCGAGCTTGGCCAGCAGCCACTGGCCGGCAAGAAAGGAATCGTCCTCGGCATCGCCAACGACCAGTCGATCGCCTGGGGCTGCGCGCAGGCCTTTCGTGGCCTCGGCGCCGAGCTGTGCATCACCTATCTGAACGAAAAATCGCGGCGATTCACCGAGCCGCTGGCGCAGGCGCTCGACGTCCCGCCGGCCCTCTATCTGCCCTGCGATGTGCGCGAGGAAGGACAACTGGAAGCCGTCTTCGCAGCCGTCGAAAAGCAGTGGGGCATGCTCGACTTCGCCCTGCATTCGATTGCCTTTGCGCCGCGCGAGGATCTGCATGGCCGCGTGACCGACTGCTCTCGCGAGGGCTTTCTGATGGCCATGGACGTCTCCTGCCACTCGTTCATCCACATGGCCAGGCTCGCCGAACCGCTGATGAAGAACGGCGGCACACTGTTCACCATGAGCTACTTCGGCGCCGAGAAGGTGGTCGAGAACTACAACGTGATGGGGCCGGTAAAAGCAGCGCTCGAAGCGACGTCGCGCTACCTGGCCGCGGAACTGGGTCCGAAGGGAATTCGCGTCAACCCCATCTCGCCGGGACCCATCGCGACGCGCGCGGCATCGGGTATCGGCCGTTTCGACGAACTGATGGAGAAAGCGGCCGAGCGCGCGCCGTCGCGCGCACTGGTGACCATCGAGGACGTGGGTATGGCGACCGCATTCCTGGCCACCGACTATGCCAAGCTGATCACCGGCGACACGACCTACGTCGACGGCGGCTACCACGTGCTTGGCTGAGCCAAGGAACGGGCGTTGAGCGCCGAGCGCGGCACTGAGGCACGCGCGCAGCCACCGACAAGCCGCTGGCGCCACCGCCTGCTGATCATCAGCGCCGCCGCTGCGGCGCTCCTGGTGCTGGCCGTTTCCCTGGCCGTCGCTCTGTTCGATGTCAATCGCTACAAGGCGGAGATCGAAGACGCGGTCAGCACGCACAGCGGGCGCAGGCTGCACCTGAACGGCGATCTTGGGCTGTCGATCTATCCGACGCTGGCCATCGACCTGCCGGCGAGCAGCTTGTCGGCCGCGGACGGCGAAGCGGAGTTCCTCAGCTTCGCGTCGGCACGCATGGAAATTGCGCTGCTCCCCCTGCTGCGCCAGGAAATCGTCATCGAGTCGATGCACCTGCGGCAAGCGCGGGCAACAGTGACCCTGCGGCGGGAGAACGAGGCGCCCGCACTGCCCCCGGGAGGCGCAGCGCCTGACGCATCGGACATAGCGGACATAGCGGAGACAGCGGAGACAGCGGAGACAGCGAACACCGCGGCGGCACCAGCCGCCGGCACAGCAGAACATCGCAGGGCCGGCGGCGAGACAAACTGGGAAATCGGGCACCTGTTGCTCAGCGACGCCGCGATCACGGTGCACGATGCCGCCAGCGGAAAGACGCTCGTGCTATCGGCGATCACGCTCGAAACCGGCCGTTTGTCGCGCCAGGGCGAAACGATCACTGCCGCGCAGCTCGAACTGCACGCCGATGGCCAGCACGCCGCCAACGCCTGGACTCTGGCGGCCAGCGCGGAAGAGATTGCGCTCGACAGGCAAAAGCTGAGCAGCGGCGCCATCGTGCTCAGTGCGTCGCGGGCCGGCACGCAGCCGTTCAATGCCCAGCTCAAGCTCGACAGCATTTCTGGCCCAAGGTCGTCACTGGTCGCCGAGAACTTCCTGCTCACGGCGACACGGCGCGATGGTCCGGCAAGCATGCATGCGCGCGTCGGCGGTCCGCTCAACGCCAATCTCGAAGAACAGACGCTGACCCTGGCGCAGCTCGACGGCGAACTTGCGCTCACCGACCCGGCGTTGCCCGCAGGACAGGCAGAGCTGCCTTTTTCCGGCGCCATGACGCTCGACGCCAGGCGGCAACACGCCACCCTCGAGCTCGCCTCCAGCGCCAGCGACGCCAGTTTCAAGGCGAGCATCGAGCTGGCGAACTTCGCGCGACCGGAGATCGCCTTCGCCCTGAACGCCGAGCGGCTCAATCTCGATTCCTACCTGGCGCCAGCCCGGCCCGTCACGCTGGAGGCTGCCAGGCAAGAACCGGCACCCGCCGCGCAAGCGGCGAGCAGCAAGCGCGGCAAGAACAGCGCCGCAGCCGAGCACATCGTTCGCATTTCAACGGCCGTACCCGTAGCCGTGCCGGCGGAGCCCGCCTTCGACCTGACACCCTTGCGCGAGCTGCGCCTCGACGGAACACTGCAGATCGCGCAGTTGCAGGCACGCGGAATCAAGGCCGCGTCCGTACACGCGAGCGTCCATAGCGCAGCCGGCCGCGCCACGCTCGCGCCGGTGAGCGCTCAACTGTACGGCGGCCGGGCCGACGGCGATTTCAGCCTCGACGCCCAAGTCCCGCAGCTGTCCCTGAACCTGGCGTTCAACGATGTCGACTTCGGCGCACTGGCCCGCGACGCACTCGCCCGCAACGATCTCAGCGGCCGCGGCAATGTAGACCTGGCGTTGTCGAGCAGCGGCCGTTCACGCGCCGAGCTGACGCGTGCCGCGCAGGGAACGCTGCGCTTCGCACTGCGCGATGTCGCGCTGGTCGGTATCGACCTTTCGGCGGTCCTCGGCCAGCTGAAGGAAATCCTTCGTGACGGCGGCAAGCAGTCCGGACGGTTCGACCGCTCCCAACGCACCCTGCTGTCGCACCTGGACGGCACCGTCAAGCTGGCGGACGGTGTTGCGCGCAATGACGATCTCGACGGTGCGGCGCCAAGACTCGCACTCGGCGGTTACGGCCAGTTCGACCTGCTGTCGAAGACGCTCGATTACACGCTGCGCGTCATGATGGCCGCGAATCCTGCAGAAGGCTCGAAGCTGCTGCGGGCGCTGGAGGGGCTCCCGGTGCCGGTGCAGGTGAGCGGGCCAGCCGACGAGCTGCGCTACTCGGTCAGCCTGCGCGATGTCGCCAGCGACGCCCTCACCCGTCGCGGCGCCGACATCGGCGCCGCCCTGGTCGAAGAAGCGGAGCGCTTTCTCGGCAAGCTCTTTGGCGGCGACGAGCGCAAGTGAGACGGGGACGCGCCGGAATCGGTAGGAGGCCTGCCTTCAGGCGCCGATTCTGAGTCCCGTCTTCTTGAGAATGCTGGTCGAAAAAAGGACGTCGTAGGCGCGGCATTCGGCACCCAGGAGCTCGGCGATTTCGGCGACCTTGGCCTGCACTTCGGCGCGCGAGCTGCCATGGACCATGGCGAACAGGCTGTAGGGCCATTCCGGCAACTTGCGCGGACGGTGATAGCAGTGGGTCACGAAATCGAGTGCGCCGATGCGCGCGCCCAGTTCGTCGATACGCTCGTCGGCGACGTCCCAGACGCTCATGCCGTTGGCGGTGTAGCCGATGGCGTAGTGGTTGGGCACGGCGCCGATGCGGCGGATGATGCCGCTGTCGAGCATTCTCGTCAGCCGCGCCATGACCTCTTCCGGCGCAATGCCCACTTGCTCGGCGAGCTGGTGGTACGGCCGGACGACCAGCGGCAGCCCGCTCTGCGTCGCCACGATCAGGCGGCGATCGATGGCGTCGACCGAGCGCGCCGGCACACCGCTCATGTGCGCACCGCCAGCTTCATCTCGACAAAGTATTCCTGCAACTTGGGGAAGGGAAAAACCGGCAGACCGCTCGCTTCCTCGATGCTGCGCACCGCGGCAGCAATCCCGTCGGCACTTTCGGTGGCCAGAACGAACCACATGTTGAAGTCGCAGTTCCGCTCGCTTTCGCGGCGGTAGTTGTGCGCCACCTGCGGGAAGGCATTGACCACTTCGAGCACCCGCTGCCAGTCTGCTTCGGGAACGCGCATCGCGGCGAGGACGAAGGCCCCCCCCATGCGCTCGACCTGAAACATCGGCCCGAAACGGGTCAGGACGCGCGCGTCGAGCATGGCCTGCAAGCGGCCGAGCAATTGCTCCTCGCTGATTGCCAAGCGCGCGGCGACTTCGGCGTAGGGCCGCTCGCAGATCGGAAAACCTCCCTGCAAGCCATCGATGATCGCCCGATCGATGGCGTCGATGCTCGCCGCTTCACGCATAGCGCGCGCCGCTCTGCTTGAAGCGGGTGAGCGAGAAGAGAATGGCGTGCGCGTAGTCCTCGAGGTGCAGGCGGGCGCGCAACTCGACGATCCGGGCCTCGACTTCGGCGCGAACCTGGCCGTGAATCATGCAGAACAGGTTGTAGCGCCACTCCGGAAGCACCCGCGGACGCTGATAGCAGAGCGTCACTCCCGCTTCCCGGGCGAGGATTTCTCCCGTCTCGGCGACCGCTTCGTCGGGAATGTCGTGGACCAGCATGGCGTTGGCCCGGTAGCCAAGCTCGTGATGCCGGACGATCACTCCGAAGCGCTTGATGATGCCGTCGGCGCACCAGCGACGGATGCGTTCGAGGACCTCACTCTCGTCGCAGCCAACGCGACTGGCGAGCACCGAGAACGGCCTGATGAACAAGGGCAAGCCTTCCTGCAAGGCTATCACCAGCCGACGCTCGAATTCGTCGAGCGGCCGGGGCGCCACGAACGTCTGCCTGCGCACCGGAGCCGTCAACGGTTTCTTGCCGTTGCCGTCGAGCGAAAAGCCGAGGTCGATGTGGTATTCCTGCAGCAAGGGCAGGCGCAGGAGCGGGCAGCCGGCCGCCTGCTCGATGGCCCCCAGCGCCGCCTGCAGGCGGCCTTCCGAACCGGCGGTGACGACGAACCAGAGGTTGTAGTGATGCTCGCGCTCGTAGTTGTGGTTCACCTCCGGAAAGCGATTCACCGTCTCGGCGAGCGCAGCAAGCTTCTCCGGCGGCACGGCCATCGCCGCCAGCGTGCTGGCGCCGATACGCTTGGGTGCGAAGACGGCCCCGACCCGCGCGATCTTGCCCTGGCGGCGCAGCGACTCGAGCAGCCGCAATACAGCGCCTTCAGCAACGCCAAGGCGCGCCGCCAACTCGGCGAACGGCGCCGGGCAGAGCGGAAAGTCCCTCTGGAAGTCGTTCAGCAAACGAAAATCGATCGCCTCGTCAGTCATTGCTTTCTCAGAATCCCGTGCGCTGCGCGCGGCTGGTGAAGAAAATGCCGCTCGGCGCCTGGGCGGCAAACTCGCCAACCTTGGCCAGCGTCGCGGTATCGTAGATCACCACCTTGTTGTCGTCACGGGCGGAAAGCCAGACCTGCTCGCCACGCGGCGTGAACTCCATGTGCAGAATCGCCTTGCCCGGCTCGAGCGTGTGCACCACCTTGCCGCTCAGCGTGTCGATCACCTGCACCCAACCGTTGTCAGGAAAGGCGAAATTGACCCACACCTGCCGACCATCAGGGCGCGCCATGACGAACACCGGTTGTCCCTTGACGGCGATGCGGCCAACTTCCTGCCAGTTGCTGCCCGAAACGACGAGCACTTCGTGCCGACCAATGGCCGGCAGGTAGGCATTTCCCTGCGCCATTGACCAGCCGCGCAGGTGCGGCATCTTGAAGACGGGCAGTTTCTCTTCGCCGCGCCCGTAATTGTTCAGAATCCGCCGCGTTCCCTTCTCCGGCGTCCAGGTGTCGAGCAGGGCGACACCGTCCTCGCCGAACAGCCCGGCCAGGTAATGGCGCCCGTCGGGCGTCACCAAGCCGTCGTAAGGTTGTCGGCCGGCGGGGTAGCGTTGGGTGGTCGGATGGCGCGGATCGGAGAAGTCGCTGACCCAGATTTCGCCGCCATCGAAGAGCGCGTAGGCAAAGCGGTTGCCGGAAAGATCGGCCAGACCGACCACTTTCGAGAAGCTCCCCGGCGCGTATTCGGCCGGCACTTCGGAGAGCAGTTCGAGGGTCTCCGAATCGAACGCCTTGATCCCGCCCGGCTTGTAATTCTGTGCGACGACGATGCGACCGTCCTGCGAAATCGAGCCGCCGATGGCGTTGCCCGACTGCAGCACACGCTTGACGATCCGCGCTTCAAGCAAATCGACCTTGCTAAGCCCGCCGTCACGGCCGAAGACGTAGGCGTAGCGTCCGTCGCGCGAGTAGACGACCGACGCGTGCGAGAGATCGCCGAGTCCACCCACGGTGGCGTACGGCTTGCCCTGGCTGGTATCGACGAGGCTGACCTGGCCACTGGCGCGTTCGATCACCAGCCCGAGGTCGCCCGTGCCGCGCAAAGGTGGCGCCGCACAGCCGGCAAGCACGACAATCGACAACAGGGAGAACAGTTTTCTCATCATGGTCTTCACTTTAACCGCGCCATCGGCGCATAAAAAAAGGACAGTGCCCGCCGCTCGACCCCTCAAAGAATCGGCCTGACGGCGTCTTCCATCTCCGCTTGATCCATGGCGCCGAGTTCGCTGCTGCGGATGCGGCCTGCACGGTCGATGACGATCGTAAACGGCAGGCCCGCATGGCCATTACCCAGCGCCTTCATCAGTTCTATGCTCTCCTCGCTGCCGCCGATCAGCGAAGTGTAGTTCATCTCGTAGGCGCGGCCGAATTCGCGCAACTGCTCGCGCTTGTCGGCATCCTCGACAGCTATGCCAACCACCCGCAGCCCCCGGCCCCGGTATTTCGCCTGCAGCGCGGCCAGATCGGGAATCTCCTTGCGGCAGGGGCCACACCAGCGCGCCCAGAAATTGACCAGCAGCGGCTTGCCCCTGAACGACTCCAGCGCCACCGAGGGCCCGTCAAGCGCGGGCAGGGTCAAGGCAAAGAACGGCGCTGTCGACGGCGGCTCGGCGGCAGCCGCTGAAAAGGCCTGCGCAGCGAGCAAAAGGATAAGCAGCAGGCGCTTCATCGCTGTCTCGCGCTCAAGGCAGGTCACTGCGACGGAAGGTCAGAAAACCGGCCAGCGCGGCCAGCGAACCGATGGCCAGCGGGTAGAGCAAGGCGTAGAAGCGGTAGCCGCTGCTGCCGAAGAGGTCGAGGATGACGTAAGCCGACGGCCCGAGGACGATCAGTTGTGGATCGAACATGGCCAGCGAAGCGGTACGAAAGACCTGCAGCGGGTTGAGCAAGGCGATGCCGACGGCGACTTCGGGGGCGACCCGGCCCTGGATCATGACCCCGAGCAGGATCAGGTCGAGGAACAGCAGCATGCTCAGCCAGACGACGAACGCTGCACCCTGCGCGACGTCAGTGCTGCGCGCCAGCGTCGAGATCAGCATGCCAATGCCGAGAAAGCACCAGGCCATGGCCGCCAGCAGGCCGGTGTAATAGAAGAACATTTCCCAGGGCACTTCGATGGCCTTCAACTGCGCCCAAAGAACGGCCCCTAGCATGGCCACGAAAACGGGCAGGAAGATGGTCACGTAGCGCCCGAGGATCTTTCCCCAGAACCACGCCGACAGCGACACCGGCAGCGAGAGCAGGTATTCGAAGACGCCGGCTTCGCGGTCACCGGCCACCGAACGCACGGTGGTGATGAGCACGAAGATCGGCAGGATGGCCATGGTCAGCTGGATATAGGTCACCAGCAGCCGCGACAAGCCGATGAAGCCCAGCACCCGCGACTCGGTCAGGCCGAAGGCGAAGAGCAGAGCGACGATGCCACCGAAAACCAGGCTGTAGAGCAGGAACCAGCGCGCACGCAGCGATTCGACGATGTCCAGCCGGGCGGTCAGGAGAAGTGAATTCATGGGCGTCGCTTCATTGGCCGCGCGCCAGAATGCGCTCTTTCATTTCCCGGTACGAGACCGCATCCGCCTCCGGACGAGCGACAGCGCCAAACTGGTAGCCCATCGGACTTTTTTTCCCGGGTAGATAATGCGCCTGGCGGGCGTCGATCCAGCCGCCCATGCGATAGTCGGCGACCCAGAACTCGGTGTTCGGCGTTTCCTCGTTGAACGGCCTTTGCGAGAGCCAGAAGATCGCGCAACCGATGTCGTCGAATTTCCACGCCTTGCCCTGAGGATCACGAATCTGCGCCGCGAAACGCTTGTCGCTGATGATCATTCCGCAACGCGGGTCGGCGTCTCTGTCCCATTTGACCTGGATCGGGCCGCTGCTCGGCTCGCCACTGCAGGCGGTCAGCGACCAGCCAGCCGCGACGCCCACCAGCGACCTGCAACAGGGGCCAAGAGTTACTGCCGGAAGAATTTCGAGAAAGCGCCGTCGTTTCATTGCTGTCTGTACCTCACTGCAGGACGACCGCCGCGTCGACTTCCTTCATCTCGATACGCGACAACAGTCCGACGTAGCGCGACACCGTCCCCATGAAGCGCAGGCGGTCGGGCCCGGAAACCGTGCCGTGCCACTCGACGCCGGCGCCGCGGTCGGCAAACTGCCAGGCGCTCAGCGTCTTGGCGATGGCCGCGTCGGCGCGAGCCAGCGTCAGGTGCACCTGGAACAGGGCCGAGAGCTTGGAATCCTCGGCAACGCGATCGTCAAGGACGATCCTGCCGGTGTCCATCTCGACCACCCGATTGACCAGTGGCGCGACCTCGTCGAGGCGGTGGCTGGAGATGATCATCGTCGTGTTCTCGAGTCGCTCGGCAAGCAGGGAAAAGAAGATGTGCCGCGCCTCGGGGTCGAGGTTGGCGGCCGGCTCATCCATCACCAGCACCTGCGCGTCACGGCCAAGGGCGATGGCAATCAACAACTTCTGCTTCATCCCCCCCGACAGGCGGTTGAATGGCCGTGTCAGGATCGGTGCGACGTCCAGCCCGAGACGCCTGGCGACCGCGAAGATTCGCTTGCTGTCGGAGCGACAGACAGCGGCCGCAAAACTGACCAGCTGTCCGACCGGCATCTTCAGCGGCGGTGGCAACTGCGGCACGAAACCGACCTTGCCAAGCACCTGCGTGCGCTCGGCGCGCGGCTGCTGGCCGTCGATGGTCACCTTGCCCTGGTGTGTGTACTCGCCGAGCAGACAGCGGATCAAGGTCGTCTTGCCGGCGCCATTCGAGCCGATCAGGGCGATTCGTTCGCCAAGCGCGATATCGAGTTCGACGCCGTCGAGTACGCGGACCTTCCTGAAGTCCTTACCGACGTTTTCAAAACGGATCATTGACAACCTTCAGAGCAGCTTGCTCAAGCCCTTGACGTCAAAGACCAGCGCGCCACTCGGGCAAACGTCGACACACAGCCCGCAGCGCGTGCAGTCGGGTCCGATCGGGGTGGTCATCTCGGCGGCCCGGCCCTTGATCACCACGTCGAGGACGTGCGGCACCAGGCAGACCTTGCGGCAATCACCTTCGTGAAAGCACTTGTCCAGCCGGTACTCGACGCGCACCGGCGAAACGGCGCCCACGATACCATAGGTCAGGCCGATCGGGCAGACGTAACGGCACCAGGCGCGGCGCGAGTAAACGACTTCGAAAACAAGCAGCAGCAGGACCCAGCCGAGCGCCAGCGAGGGACCGTAGATCAGCGCTCGCGACAGGATTCCGGTCGGCGAAATGGTCTCGAAGACCGTGTAGCCGCTGACCACCGCCAGCAAGGCAAAGACGACCCAGAAAACGGTGCGCGTACCGCGATGAAACTCGTGGTCGCTGACCAGTTTCTTGCTCACCAGCTTCAGGTGCAGCCACTCGAACCACTCGGCGAGGAGATGGTAGGGGCACACCCAGGAGCAGAACGAACGCCCGCCGAGCACGGCCCAGAGGACGAAGACCGTCGCCGTGCCGATGAACAGATTGACGATGATGTGCTTGTGCGCCAGCATCACCTGCAAGGCCGAGTTGAGGTCGATGAGGTGAAAACCAACGAAGCGCGAGGCGGTCAGCGCGCCTTCGAGAACCTGGATATCGAGCCAGAACGAGAAGGTGAACAAGAGGTTGGCGAGAATGAGGACGGCCCAGCGGCGGTTGCGCCATTTGTGGGTCACCAGTTCATGGTCGCGCGCGTGCTGCTTGATGGCCTCGAAGTCGGCCTTGGTCATGCGCTTCAGGCTGTGCACCTGTTTCGCTTCCGGGGTCACGACGGCGGGTTTCTCCGGCGCCGCGCCGAACATTACCCGAATACGTTCAAGGTGGCTCATCACGCACTCCAGGGCTGGCGTTGATCGACGACGATCGCCGCCGGTTCGACCGGGCAGATCATCTCGCAGACACCGCAGCCGACGCACTGCTCGAGCACCTCGGGCCGGTACTGCTTGCTGCCGTCGGCGGCGATCGTCTCTTTCATGTGGATGGCGTCCCTGATCGGACACTCGGTGACACAGAGGTCGCAGAGATCGCGCTGGTAGGGGTGGTCGCGTACCGGCACCGGCTTCCAGCGGTCGACCGCCACGTAGCGCAGGTGGCCGCGAAAACCCGCGCCGCGCGCCTGCCCACTGAAGCCCTTGCCCTGTACCGCCAGGCACGACTCGGGGTGTGCCAGGCGGGCGACGCCGATGCGCTCGCTGAGGTTCAGAGTCGGCTCGGGGTCGTTTTCCTTGGCCTTGAGCACCGGCGCCTGCGCCAGCGGCATGCCGGCGCGGATTTCCAGAGCCGGCGGCTTGGTATAGGTCAGCGAACCGGTCGGGCACGCCAGAATGCACTGCACGGCGTCACAGGAAAAGTCGCAGGCCTGCTCGCGGGCATCGATATACGGCACGCCGACGCCGAAGCCCTGGTCGATGTCGTCAAGCTTGATCGCCGCCACCGGACAGACCTGGACGCACTGGCCGCACTTGATGCACGAGGACAGGAAATCCCTTTCCTCGAGTGCGCCGGGGGGGCGCAGACGTGACTTCCTGGCACTGGCCACCGGGATGTAGCCGAGCATCGCCAGGCCGAGCACCCCGCCGATCATCACCGCCGAGCGAATGAACTTGCGCCGGTTGGCCTGCTTGCGGACCGGCGCCCTGGCGCGCCGGTTGTTGACCACCGGAGCGGCTTCACCCGCGGGCGAAAGGGGCGCGGCTTCAGATGCGGCTTCAGTTTCCCTCTTGTCGTTCATTTGACGGACCTCTTGCTGGTCTCCGGCGGCTTGTTGAAAACCGGCTGCTCGTCGCGCAGCAACATCACCGGGGTCGAAAACGGCGCCAGGCGTTCGAGGAAATCGAGCGTTTCCATCATTGGCGCGTTGCGGAAGAAGCGGGCGTAAGGCACCTCCATCCACAGCTGATCGGTATAGGCGTAGAGTTCGTGCGGGCGGTCGCCGACGCCGTCCTGGTCGCGGTCGAAGCCCTGATAGTCGTCCCAGTAGTTGCCGCGCCAGAGGTTGCGGCTGGCGCTGCCGGTGTCGCCCATGGCCACCTGCGTCAGATTTCCCTCGAAGACGTTGTGCTCGATGATGGTGCCCTTCTTGTCGGACAGGAAGCTGACCCCGATGCCGTTGTAGGCGATGCGGTTGCCACGAATGGTGATCGTCGTGTCCGGCTCGAATGGCGACATGTCGAGACCGACCCCGACCGCGCAGTAGACGATCTCGTTACCCTCGACAAGCACGTTGGAAGCCTCCTTGAAGCCGACCGCCATGCCGGTAGGGCCATTGGCATGCGAAAAGAGGTTGTTGCGGATCGCCCCGCCCCCCGAATACATCACGTTGACGCCGACCGCGTTGTCGTAGAAGCGATTGCCTTCGACGAGATTGTCGGCGGCAAACATGAAATGGATCGAATAGCGACTGCGCCGCGCAACGTTGTTCAGGTAGTGGTTCGCATTCGAGTACCAGGCGACCATGTCACGGGAATCCTCGATGACGTTGTCGGCGACCAGGTTGCGGTGGCTGTACCAAAGGCGCAGGCTGTCGCCGCGCGTGCCGAGATCGAAAGGCTTCGAACGAATGCGGTTGCCGCGCAGGACGTTCTCATTCGACATTTTCAGATCGATGCCGAACAGACAATCGTCGATGCGCAGATTCTCGATGACGTTGCGGTCGCCGCGCACGTTCAGGCAGGCGTCATCCGAATCATGTGAAACGCCGGAATTGGTCAACTGCAGGTCGCGCAGAACGGCGTCATTGGCCTGCAGGACAAAGACGGTGCCTTTGCCCCCGCCATCGACCGTCGCCGCGCCGCCGCCATCGATGGTCAAGGTCTTGTCCACGACCACCGGGCCAGAGTATCTGCCCGGCTTGAGCTTGAGCACCGACCCCGCAGGCGCCTGGTTGATCAGCTCCTGCAGGAACGGAAGGCCGCTGACCCGCGCCTCGGTCGGGATGGGCGCCTTCTCGTTGAGCCCGCCCCAAGCGGCTGCGGCGGGCTCGGCCATCGCGCCCAGGCGACTATCGTCAGGCTCGGCGACGAGCGCAGCCCCGCTCCCGACAGTGCCGGTACGACGCAACGCCGTGAGCGCGTCCTCGGCGCCGCCGGGTGACGGGAAGAGAACCACAGCCAGCCCGCAGGCGACTCCGGCGACGAGCAAACGGCCAAGCATCGGCTACTCCGCGGAGCCCTCGCGCATCTGCTTGCGCCGGATCAGCAGGGCGAGCAAGAGGCAGACCATGACGCCCAGCAGCAGCCCGTAGCCCCAATACGGATACGAGTAGGTCGAGAACTGCGCGACCTTGCCCTCGCCGAAGACGGTCGGCATGAAGGGCTTGACCGTGAAAGCTCCCCAGGGATGCATGTTGTGGCCGAAGAACCACAGCCAGCCGGCGTAGGTGATGAGAAAGAAGACCGGCAACAGCGCCGGAATCAACGCCAGCAGCAGCGAAAAACTGGGCAGGCGAGCGACGCCGGCGAGGACCACCAGCATCGCCAGCAGCGTGCCGGCGATCACCACATGCGTGATGGTGGTCACGTTTTCGCCCCATCCCTGGATCTTCTCGGGCTCGTTGAAGAAAGTCGCCGTTTCGCTGACGTAGTGCGCGACGTGCGCTTCCAGACCGCCGAGTACGTACTGGTCGACAATGATCCATGCGGCGACCGCAGCAAAGCCGGCAGCGAGCACCAGCAAGCGCGGCTTGCGGCGCGGCACCATGAAGCCCACGAGCATCACCGTGAAGAAGGCGAAGAAGAACTTGGCCAGCGGCTTCTCGACCGGCGCGCCGGTGGCGATCGGGAACATCCCCACGTAGTGGTTGATGGTGTTCATTTCGTGTACGCAGTCGAGGCCTTGAGCACCCTTGTTGACGTCCTTGTTCTTGTCGGTGATCGGGTTGTAGCGCTCGTCGTCGTGCGCAAGCTCTTTCTGGATGATCTCGCTATCCATACGCGTCCCCTTGCCCGCCGCCTTGCAGCCGTTGTAGACCCCGTCGAAGTGGAAATGGATGCGAATGCCGTCGGGGAAGGCGTCGGGTGGATAGTTCGGTGCGGTCAGGGAGACCCACCAGATCGGGGCAAAGAAAGCGGCGATCATCAAAGCCGTGGCCAGCGCGGTAAGCGCGGCGACGACCAAATTCTGCTTGCTGGGTGCTGCGGCTGACATTGTTCAATCCTCGTTCAGAGCGCTTGTACCGTGCGCTAGCGGCGACGCCGGTGTCGATCCTTGCCGTGCAGCGGCGGTCTGCAGAATATTATTCATTACTTATATTTTCGGGAAGCAAAGCCCGCCACAGGACCTGCGGACGGGCTTTGGCAGCGACAGAACGCGCTCCTTACTGCTTGGCGAAGCCTTGCTTGCTACTTCTTGGCCGCGGCCTTCGGCTTGCACATATTGCCCGGCATGACCAAGCTGGACTGATAGGCCGAAATGGCGACCAGTTGCTTGTCGTCATACTTCTTGATGACCTTGACCATGTCCGGGTTAGCGTTGCGGCGGTGACCGTCGCGGATTTCGGTCATCTGGCGCAGCAGGTACTTGTAATGCTGGCCGGCGATCACCGGGTAAAACTTGTCCTTGACACCCTCACCGTTCGTACCGTGACACTCCTTGCATTCCTTCTCGTAAAGGCCCTTGCCGGTGGCCAGCTGTGTTGCCGCATCCGGACCCTCGTACTTGCCGTGCTCGGTCGGGATGCACAGCGATTCGATGTACACTGCCACGTCCGCCAGTTCCTGCGGATCGATCAGCGTCGCGGCAAAGGGGTACATCGTCGGGTTGTCGCGCAGACCGGCACGGATGTCGGCCATCTGCTTGATCAGCACGGTGGTGTGCTGACCGGCCAGCTGCGGGAAGGTGCCGTCGGGACGACCGGCGCCGGACGGCAGGTGGCAGGCGCCGCAGACCTCGTAGCCCTCCTCGCCGCGCGTCTTGTCGCCCTTGAGCTTCAAGGCCTCCATTTTCTCGCCCTCCTGGGCGTTCCACTTGTAGGTCTTGTCCTCGATGCCGTGCGCCTTGGGTGGTGGCGGTCCGGCATGCGCAGCACCCGCCGCGACCATCGCCAGCGAAACGGCCAGAATCAGTTTCTTCATTTGCTCACTCCCTCGTATTTGAGAATCCACAGCTGCCAATCTACCAAGCAGCCAGACGTTTGGCGTTGATACTAATCAAGTCACGCCTGCAACCGAAACCCGCGCCCCGTCAGCGCGCGATTCGACCCGCAGGCGACGTTGTGGCGGCAGGACTCAGGGCTTGAGCTTCGAGAGATATTCGGCCAGGACCTTGATCTGCTCGTCGCTGACCAGCGGCATCACACCTTTCATCGCCGCCGAGTTGCCGTTCGCCCGCGCCCCGCTCTTGATGTCGAGCATCTGTCTTTCGAGATACTTGGCGTTCTGTCCGGCGATTTTCGGGTAGTCGGGCATCAGGGTCTTGTTGCCCGTCGGCCCGTGACACGCGCCGCAGGTCTTCTCCGCATACAGCTTGGCGCCGTCATCAGCCGCCAGTACCGGCGAGGCCGCCAGCGTCGCCATCGCCACTACAGCCATCAGCTTCTTCATGGTCATTCCTTTTCGCATAAGAAAACGGGGAACAGAGTAACTCCGCTCCCCGCTGAGTTGCCTTGAGTCAGATCAACGCGACCTGCCCGACCTACTTGGCCTTCTTGGCACCGTTCTGCTCAAGATAGGTCTTGGCACGCAGGCCGAGATCGGCCGCCTTGACCTGGTACTGCCAGATTTGCTCGGTCCACAGCGTGGCGTTGTTCCAGTCCTTCTTGCCAGCAGCCTCGTCAGCCTTGGCCTTGGCATCCTTGATCTTGCCCAGCTGATCGACGGCGTCGTCCATCATCGCGACGACATCCGGGAAGTCCTTGTAATTGACGCCGGTGATGTAGCCAACCACCGAGTCGATCACCGCCTGCGTATCGACAACCTTCTTCAGCTGGGCCTTGTAATCCGCTTCGCTGTAGTTGGTTCCGGCAGACATCGCGGTCTTGGTCGGCTTCCAGCCTTTCGGCTTGACCAGCAGATAACCCTGCATCTCGAGGTGCAGCGCCGAGCAGAACTCCGTGCAGTAGTACGGATAGACGCCTTCCTTGTCAGCCTTGAACTTGACCTGCACGGTCTTGCCCGGCTCGATCGACGCATGCACGTTGTAGGTCGACACCGCAAAGCCGTGCGTTTCGTCCTGCGCGCGCTCAAGGTTGGTCAGGTTGATGATGATCTCGTCGCCAACTTCCGCCTCGATCGTTTCCGGCGTGATGTGCGAACGGATCAGCGTACCGAAGACTTCAACCTTGTTGCCGGTGCGGACGGTTTTCTCCTCGCCTGCCCGGACGGCACCGGCGTGCTTCTTGTCGGTGCGGCTGTCGGTACCGACCTTGTAACGGACGCCAGGCTTCAGCTTGCTCGCTTCGATGGCCACCACGTAATGCGGCTCGCCCAGCGGCAGCGGCATGTCGTAGAGCAGCTGCATCTTGTCGTCGCTGATGTCGATCAACTGGTGGTTCTGCGGATGCAGCGGACCGACGGGAGCAAAACGGTCGATCGACAGCTTGTTCAGCGCCACCAGGTAGCGGCCCTTGGGATCCATGGAATCGCCTTCCATGGTCATCAGGTGACCAATGTTGTAGTGCACGCTGATCTTGTCGAGCACCTTGCCTTCGCAGTAGTTCCACTTGGCGACCTGCGAGTCAACGTACAGCGAGGTGTATGCCACGCAGGGCTTGGAGTCGTACTGCGTATGCAGCGGGCCAAGGCCGAGCTGGACCTGCGTATGCAGCGCGTCCTGCATGTTGATCACCGGCAGACCGTAGGGATCCTTCGATTCGAACTTTCCGGCCTTGATCGCGGCCATGATCTTCTCGAACGAGTAGACCGAAACGTGCGTGTCGAGCTTGCCGGAAACGGTGATCAGCTTGCCGTCCGGAGTGACGTCAACGCCGTGCGGCGATTTCGGCTCCGGAACCAGGAAGACAATGCCTTCCTTGACCGAAACATCCAGCGGCAGGACATTGTGGCCGTTGATCTTCTTGGCCTTTCCGGCAGCCACCAGCTCGGCGGCTTTCTTCCAGTTGATCACGTGCATGTAGTCGGTGTCTTTGGCCGAGCAACCCGCTTCATAGGGAGGGCGACCCTTTTCGATACCGCCAACGTAACGCTCGGTACAGAAGGAGTTGGTGAACGACCAGCCGTCGGACGGCCCCTTGCCGGCATCCGACAGGTCCTGGCTGTACGGCGGCAACTCGATCGAGAACGACTGCGCCGGATCGATGCGCCCTTCCTTGCGATCGAACTTCCAGTAGGTGACGCCGCCACGGTATTTCTCGTTGAACTCTTCGAGCGGCTCGAACTTCTTGTTCGCCAGCGGCGTCGCATACTGCGCAGCCTCGATCACGTACTCGGTGTTGGGCGTGACGAAGGCGCCGCCATGCTCGGACTTGTAGATCGGGTTGACGACGATCTGCTTGGTTTCGAAATCGCGCAGGTCGATCACCGCCAGGCGTGGGTTGGCCTTGTCGTTGATGAACAGGAACTGGCCATCGTACTGACCCTGGGTCTCCGACATCGCCGGGTGGTGCGTGTCACCCCAGGTAATGTCCTTGCCGTCGATCTTGCCTTGGGCAAGGACCGCCTTCGAGCTTTCGTCAAAGCCGTAGCCCTGCCAGGGTTCCGGCGTGAACACACCGATGTACTTGAGGATGCGCATCGACGGCACACCATAGACGATGACCTGTCCCGACTGGCCACCGGACGAGAAGGCGATGAACTCGTCGCGCTTTCCGGTCGGCACATAGGTCTTGGCGGCGGCGAGCAGGTCCTGCTGTGACAGGCTCCGACGCTTCATCACATCCTGGAGTGATTCGGCAGCAAAGGTGCTGCCGGAAGCTACGAAGCCGAGCCCTGCTGCGAGCAGCATCGACGCGACTTGCTTCGTGCGAAATTCCATTCTTTCTCTCCCTTTGAGCAATTGCGGTTTAGCTTTCCCGTCCGTATTGCCCGGCGCCATGGCGCCACTGCGGCAATATGTCGCACATTGTGCGGACAAGCGCTGCGCGATAATTTGAGGTGCATCAATTTTCGCCGCGCCTCGCCTTTGCACAATCACGGGCTTGCCATCTCGTCGCGGTACGCTCGCGCTGGCTCCGGGCCCTTGCTTCCCCGGAGGCCGCGGCAGCTGCCCGATCGACCTGCAACAAACAGCCACCGAGCCGACACTTCCCAGATGACCAAGAACCTGCTGCTCGACGCCGCGATCCTGCTCGGCCTGGCGATCCTCGGCGTCATCGGCTACAAGCTGGCGCCGTTGCTCAGCCCGAAGGCCGACATCGCGCTCGCGCTGTCGAGCTGCGATCTGAACCAGCGGTCGTGTGCGGCAGCCTTGCCTGACGGCGGCCAACTCGAGTTCTCCATCGAACCACGCCCTGTCCCATCACTGAAGCCCCTGCAATTGCGGGCGACCGTCACCGGCAGCGAGGTGCGCAGGGTCGAGGTCGATTTTGCCGGCAGCGAAATGAAAATGGGCTATAACCGGCCGCAGCTGGCGAGCGAGCCGGGCGACAAGCAGCGCTTTTCTGGGCAGGCCAGTCTGCCGGTATGCATCACCGGGAGCATGCAATGGGATGTGACGGTACTGGTCGATACCGGCAAGGCGCTGGTTGCCGCGCCATTCCGCCTCCAGACGAGCAACTGACGCGGGCGCGCGCATGAGAAGCCGCCTGCCGTTGATCGCCCTGATTGTCGTGCTGAGCGCGACGCTGGTTTTCGTGACCGCCTTCTGGGATCCGCGCCCGCCGGCGACCGTCATGGCTGTTCAGAATGCGCGCCTGGCAGCAGCGAAGCCAGCGGGAGGTGACTTCATGCTGCAGGGGCCGCAAGGACCGGTCGCCCTTGCCGACTATCGCGGCAAGGTCGTCCTGCTCTACTTCGGCTATACCTACTGCCCCGACGTTTGCCCGACCGCGCTGGCGCTGATCGCCCAGGCGCTGTCCGGATTGGAAGCCAGCGAGCAGCCGCAGGTGCAAGCCCTGTTCATCTCGGTGGACCCGCAACGCGATAGCGCTGACCGCCTGCAGGAGTACGCACCCTACTTTCACCCGAAGCTGATCGGCCTGAGCGGTACGCAGGACGAGATTGCCAGCGTCGCCGCGCGCTATGGTGCCCGCTACGAAGCGCAGTCGCCGAATGACCAGGGGCAATACAGCGTCGACCACTCGTCCGCAACCTACCTGATCGACACTCAGGGAAAACTGGCACTGACCCTGCCCCACGCCTCGACGCCGGCACAGATCCTCGCCGCCATCCGCCAACACCTGCCGCCGGTGGTGGCCAAATGAAGGCGGCCAAAGCCCCCTCGATCACTGACTTGTACTGACAGGAGAAATCCCCGCCATGCGTTTGCAGCCCACCCTTTTCGTCCTTGCGGCAGCGATTACGCTGCCCTTGCCGGCCCTGGCCAGCGAAACCGACCTGACCATCGCCGACGCCTACGTGCGCATGGTGCCGCCGGGAACGCCCAACACTGCCGCTTTCATGACCATCGTCAATAACGGCACCAGCGACCGCAAGCTAATCAAGGCAGAAAGCCCGCTGGCCAGGAGGGGCGAGTTGCATACGCACCTCAACGACCAGGGCATGATGCGCATGCGCCAGGTCGCGGAGATCGAGATCAAGGCTGCGACGCAGACGGAACTCAAGCCCGGCGGCTACCACGTCATGCTGCTCGACCTTCAGCAGCCACTGCGCGAGGGCGAAACCGTGCCCCTCACCCTTCGCTTCGACGACAACAGCACAAAGCTGCTTGACGCACCGGTCAAAAAACCGCAAACGGTCATGAAAACCGAGAACCCGCCCGAGCACGGCGCGATGAAGCACTGAGCGAGGGAGCATCTGCGCCGGCCGCCGTCGTTCGCGCCAACGCCCGGCGCGGGTGAGGGCCCGGCACCTGGGGCAGCACATCGGGCCAGTGCGTACGGCTGCCGCAGATGGGCACCACGGGCCATTACGCAGCTACCGCCGCGTGCCGTAGATTCTGGACTTCCTGCGCCAGCAGGCCGGTTTCTGCAAAGCCGCGACATCCACCCGCGGTGTCGCAAAGATCTCCTGCGCAACAGCCCAGCGATTCGTCTCCGCCTGATAGACACCGGCGATCTGCTCAAACAACTTCTGAATGCGATTCATGGTCAGTCCCTCCTCCGTCGAGTCCAATCGAAACCCACTGCAACGGAACAAAGCGTAACCGGAAACTGTATGCATGTACAGTTGTTTTTTGACAAGAGGCGGCTCGCAGCATCGCCACAACGCAAAAAGCCCGACCTTGTGAGTCGGGCTAAGCGTTTGATTTACTGGTGCCGCTGGACGGAATCGAACTGTCGACCTTCGCATTACGAATGCGCTGCTCTACCGACTGAGCTACAGCGGCACGGTGATCCTTGAAGCACGTGCAGGGTCGGCATTCTAGCAGCGCCGACGGATATTTGGAACCTCTATTTACCTCTGCGCAGGCCCCACTTGCCGGGCAAGTCGCGCACTGCCGAGAGCAGGGGTCAGACTAATCAAGTCGAGCCAGCGTTGACTTGGCCAGCGGCGGATTCATGGCCAGGTATTTCTTGATTCCCGAGAAAATTGCCTCGGCGAGCTTATCCTGGTAGGCGTCGTCGTTGAGGCGCTTTTCCTCCTCCGGATTCGAGATGAAGGCGGTTTCGATGAGGATCGACGGAATGTCAGGCGCCTTGAGAACGGCAAAACCGGCCTGCTCGACGCTCGCCTTGTGCAAGCGGTTGATACCGCCAATCTCCCCGAGGACCGCCTTGCCGAGCTTGAGGCTATCGCTGATCGTCGCTGTCTGCGACAGATCGAGCAGCGTACGTGCCAGGACCGGGTCCTTGGTGTCGATATTGACGCCGCCAATCAGGTCGGACGCGTTTTCCTTTTGCGCCAGATAACGCGCCGCCGAACTCGACGCCCCGCTTTCGGAAAGAACGAACACCGACGACCCATTGGCGTCCGGCCTGACAAAGGCGTCGGCATGGATCGAAACGAAGAGATCGGACTGGATGCGACGCGCCTTCCGCACGCGATCGCCCAAGGGGACGAAGAAGTCGGACTCGCGGGTGAGGACGGCGCGCATGTTGGGGTGGGCCGCGATCTTCGCCCGCAAGCGCTTGGCCACCGCCAGCGTGACGTGCTTCTCGTAGCTGCCACCGCGCCCGACGGCGCCCGGATCCTCGCCACCGTGGCCCGGATCGAGGGTGATCGTCACCAGGCGATCGATGACCGGCCGGCCACGACTCTTGCTCGCCGGCCGGGGCTCGGCGAGCTGGGGCGAGTTCGCGTCTGCCTTGGCCTCGGCGATCGCTTCGGCACGCGTCTCGGCGGTGATCCCGGTCCGGTTCTCGACCGGCGCCTGCCAATCCTTGCTGTCGAGAAGCGAAAGCAAGGGGTCTGGCGGCGTCGAAGGATAGACGTCAAGGACCAGGCGATGCCCGTAGTCGCCCACCGGCGCCAGTTCGAAAACCTGCGGTGCAACCTCTGTCTTGAGTTCCATCACCAGGCGAACGACTCCCGGCTTGTAACGCCCGGCGCGCACCAGCTTGATGTTGGGATCGTCCGGCAGCACTTTCCTGGAAAGGCTCTCCAGCACGCTGGTCAACTCGATACCTTCCAGGTCCACGACCAGGCGCTCTGGATTCTTCACCGTGAAATGGGTGTACTTCAATGGCGCGCTGAGTTCGATCGTCACGCGCGTATATTCTGGTGCCGGCCAGATGCGAACGGCAAGAACGCCTGGACTTCTGTTGGCGGAGGCTTGCGATACGGGGCTGACTGTCAGAAACAGCGAAGCACCGGCAAACTTGATCAGTCGCCGGCGTCCTGCCAACCGCTCTTCAGCGCTTTCAGACATTTTTTCCCCTCCTCGGTATTCGCAACGACGTCCAGTGTCCGACCGTTCGTGCAAATATGGAAGACAAGGACGAGGTCGGCCGCAGGCACCTGGCCTGCAGCCTTGTCCGGCCACTCGACCAAGCACACGGCATCGTCACGGAAATACTCGCCAAGCCCTGCATCCACGAACTCTTCTGGAAAGTTGAACCGATAGAAATCAAAGTGATACCAGTATATCCTCGAAATCACATAAATTTCAACCAGTGTATACGTAGGGCTTTTGACGGGACCGACATGGCCGAGCAAGCGCAGCATGGCGCGGACCAGCGAAGTTTTCCCGGCGCCAAGGTCGCCGTCGAGCCAGACGACCATCCCCGGCGACAGCAGGGGCGCCAGTCGGCGGCCAAGCCCGGCGGTCGCCGCATCGTCTGGAAGATGCAGGCTGAGAGCCGACTGGTTATCATCGCTGCTATGCAAGAAGGGAACTCCCAAACAGGCGCCGACGGCGGCGTCGCCGACCAGCACGCCACTTACGCCACAGTGGCGCAAAAAATCAAGGACTTGGGTCAGGAACTCGGCTTTGCCTCGATCGGCATTGCGAGGGCCGATGTGGCAGCGGCGGCGCCGTGGCTGATGCGCTGGCTTGCGCTGGGCCGGCACGGCGAAATGGATTATATGGCTAAACATGCGGCCCTGCGCGCGACGCCGCAGCTCCTGCTGCCGGGAGCGCTGTCGGTCATTTCGGTACGGCTGCCTTACTGGCCCGCCGCTGTCGACGGACAAGCGGTGCTCGACGATGGGCAGCTGGCCTATGTCTCGCGCTACGCACTCGGCCGGGACTACCACAAGACCGTCCGGCAGCGGCTGCAGAAACTTGCCGACTTCCTGCGTCAGGAAGTTGCCTCCCTGGAATTGGCAGAGCCCTTTGCCTGCCGCGTGTTTTCCGATTCGGCGCCGGTCATGGAAACCGACTTCGCCCGTCAGGCGGGCATCGCCTGGCGCGGCAAGCATACGCTGTCGCTGACACGCGACGGTTCCTGGCACTTCCTCGGCGAGATCTACAGCACCCTGCCGCTACCCGCCGACGCGCCGATTGCCGAGCATTGCGGCCACTGCCGTCGCTGCCTCGACGCCTGCCCGACCGCGGCCATCGTTGCCCCCTACGAAGTGGATGCACGCCTGTGCATTTCCTATCTGACGATAGAGTTGCACGGCGCCATTCCGGTCGCCCTGCGACCGCTGATCGGCAACCGCATCTACGGCTGCGACGACTGCCAACTGTGCTGCCCGTGGAACCGTTTCGCCCGCATCGGCGACCCCGACTTCGCCGTGCGCAATGGTCTCGATGCGACGCCGTTGACCACGCTTTTTGCCTGGAGCGAGGAGGACTTCAACGCCCGCCTGGCCGGCAGCCCGATTCGCCGCATCGGGCACCTGCGCTGGCTGCGCAATATCGCTGTCGCCCTCGGCAATGCACCCAGCGCGCCAGCGATTATCGCCGCGCTGTCCTCGCGCCAGGATGACCCCTCGCCGATGCTGCGTGAGCACGTGGCCTGGGCGCTTGCCCGGCATCGCGCATCGACCGGCTGACAGCCAGCGGGCGGCAGCCTCGCTGACTACCCCTGGGCAGGGCCAGAAGCGGCGCACCTGCCCGGGCGCCAAGTGCTCACATATTCGGATAGTTCGGCCCGCCGCCTCCTTCGGGCGCCACCCAGCGGATGTTCTGCGTCGGATCCTTGATATCGCAGGTCTTGCAGTGGACGCAGTTCGACGCATTGATCTGCAGACGCGGGCCGGCTGCCTCTTCGACGATTTCGTAGACACCCGCCGGGCAATAGCGCTGCTCGGGCGAAGCGTATTCCTTGAAGTTGACGGCAATCGCCTTGCTGCTGTCGAGCAACTGCAGATGGACCGGTTGCTCCTCCTCGTGCGCCGTATTGGAAATGAATACCGACGACAGGCGATCGAAACTCAGGACGCCGTCGGGCCGCGCGTACTCGATCGGCTGATGGCTGGCAGCGGGCTGCAATTGTTCGTGGTCACTCGTCTCGTCCTTGAGGGTGAAGAACATGCGGCCACCGAATAGATTCTGCTCAACCCAGTTGAAGGCGCCACCCAGGAAAGTACCGAACTTGTGCAAGGCCGGCCCGAAATTGCGCGCCTGGTGGAGTTCGGCATACAGCCAGGAAGCCTTGAAGTTCTCCTCGTACGCGAGCAGATCGCTGTGCCCTTGATCGCCCCCCTGCAACGCAGTGTGAACTGTTTCGGCGGCAAGCATCGCCGATTTCATGGCCGTATGAATGCCCTTGATCTTGGCAAAATTCAGCGTACCGGCGTCACAACCGATCAATAGTCCGCCCGGAAAAGTCTGCTTTGGCAGGCTGTTGAGGCCGCCCTTGGTAATCGCTCGCGCGCCGTAGCACAGGCGTTTGCCCCCTTCCAGATACTTTCTGATCTGCGCCTGCGACTTGAAACGCTGAAATTCCTCGAACGGCGAGAGATAGGGATTGGCGTAGTTGAGGTCGGCGATCAGCCCGACGGCGACCTGATTGTCGGCCATGTGGTAGAGGAAGGAACCACCGGTGGCGCCGTGCTCGCTGAGCGGCCAGCCCGCGCCATGAACGACCAGGCCCGCCTGGTGTTTCGCCGGCTCGATCTGCCACAGTTCCTTGATGCCGAGGCCGTAGTGTTGGGCGGTGGCACCGGCCGCAAGATCGTATCTGGCAATCAATTCCTTGCCCAGCTGTCCGCGCGCGCCTTCGGCAAGAAGCGTGTACTTGGCGTGCAGCTCGAGGCCCGGCTGAAAACCTTCCTTCGGCTCGCCGTTCTTGTCGCGTCCGAGATCGCCGGTGGCGACGCCTTTTACCGAAGCGTCGTCGTGATAGAGGAGCTCGGCGGCTGCGAAGCCGGGAAAGATCTCGACGCCCAGCGCTTCCGCCTGTTCGGCCAGCCAGCGGCACAGGCTACCCAGGCTGATGATGTAGTTGCCGGCGTTGTGCATTGGTGCCGGGACGGCGAAAGCGGGCAGTTTGACCGCCGCCGTTTCGCTGCGATACAGATAGACCTGATCCTCGCTGACCGGGGTCTGCAGCGGCGCACCCATGGCCTGCCAGTCGGGAAGCAGCTCTTCGAGCGCGCGGCTCTCGAAGAGCGCGCCGGAGAGGATGTGCGCACCCACCTCCGAGCCCTTCTCCAGCACCATGACCGACAGCTCGGAATCGAGCTGCTTGAGGCGAATCGCCGCACTCAAGCCTGCCGGCCCCGCGCCGACGATCACTACGTCATACTCCATCGCTTCACGTTCCATTGCCGCTCCCCAAGGTTTCTCAGTTTTCGTAGGTACCGACCGTCGGCACGACGATCAAGGAATCGTTCTTTCGGCGCCCGCTGCCCCCGTCGCTTGACGCACTCTCAGCGATATACCGCAGGCGGAAAGCGCGGTCAAGGTCGGCGCGCTGCATGGAGGTGCACAATGTCGAACGCCCTGGCGATTTACAGGTCATCAAATTCATGCCGGCCGTCATTGACCCCCGTGATGCCAGCTTGTAGAATGCGCGCTTCCTCGGGGCGTAGCGCAGCCTGGTAGCGCATCTGCTTTGGGAGCAGAGGGTCGTGAGTTCGAATCCCACCGCCCCGACCAGTGGCACCAGCATCAATAAGCGGTACAGGCGGTACTCGCGGGAAATCCTCTCAAGGAAGCCTCGCACTTGCGCCCGTAGCTCAACCGGATAGAGCACCGGCCTTCTAAGCCGGGGGTCGTGAGTTCGAGTCTCGCCGGGCGCGCCAGATCAGTGGCGGTGTTAGCTCAGTTGGTAGAGCCCTGGATTGTGATTCCAGTGGTCACGGGTTCGAGTCCCGTACATCGCCCCACTAAATCAAGCACTTAGCGCACTATAGCAATTGGCAATCTAGGGCCGGGTAAGCACCGGGTAAGCAGGATTGCAAGGCAGACAGCTTGCCCCGCTATTTGCACCAGCCCCGCGCGTGCCCCCCCACCCCGTATGCCTGTAGACTGATGTAAAGTGACCCCTCTTTCACTAGGGGTAGTCACAATGAAAACAACAATCCTGATTCTTTTCCTTACGCTGGCCGGGTGTGTCTCGCAACCACAATACCCTGACTCGCCGAAGTTACGCCAATGCAAATATGAGGCCACAAAGGCCACGGCAGGCAAGAACTTCTACGGAGCGACGAGCACGGTCGGCGGGGCCTACTCGGAGGGCCTGGCATACAGGAACATCCTTGAAGCCTGCATGGCACAATAATCACAATCTCTTAGCTGTAGCGCCGAGCGCCGTTGAAAGCGTTGAGCGCTTCGCGTGCCCCCTGGCCAGCGGCGCGGCGCACGTCAGGCGCGTTACTGTTCCCGTTGACGTGGACAGTGATGTTGATTGATCGCCCTTCACTAGACGCCTTCACACCCAACCGCCCGGCGCTGTCGCGGGACAAGGGCATGACAGCTTCAGGGCCAGCCTCCCCCATCAGGCCGGTGCCATTGGCGAAGGCGAACAAGCGCGGGCTGGAAACGACTTGCCCGGAATACTGGGACAGGCCCGGCGAGCGATAGACGCCACCATCCGCGTTGGCGAACAGCTTGCCTAGCCCGCTTAGCCAGCCAGTACCCAGGCCACCTTTGCTCAAGTCGCCAAACAGACGCTTAGTCAGGTCGGCGGCGGCGGCCTCGGCAATCATCCGCTTGATGGTGTTGCCAAAGCTCTTGAGCATGCCGTTCATGCCGTCCTTGAACGGGTCGAAGAGGAAATCAGCGAAGGCGCTTTGAATGTTCTGTGCGGCGGACTTGGCGAACTCGTCCATCACGTCGCCGGTTTCCTTCGCCTTGTTGGCCATCTCGATGAAGCCTCCGCCAGCTTTGGATGCAGCGCGGCCGAAGGTGTCCATGCTGATCGCTCCGGCATCGATCAGTTCGACCAGGTGATTAATCTCGGCGTCCAGCGCTTCGACCGGTGTGCGCACCGACTCGAAAACGCGCTGCCCCTCGGCGAAGACCGCCAGACGCTGGCGCTGCACTGCGCTTTCTTCCTCGGCGGCGACCTTGCTGGCCTGGATCGCGTCCAGCGTCTCGGCATAGCCGCGGGCGAATTCGAGGTTGCCGGCGCTGGCGGTCTTGTATTTGCCGTCGGCAATGGCGAGTTCGAGCTTTTCGACCTCGGTTAACTCCATGGTGGCGCGGATTTGGTCACGGAGTTGATCGACAAGGCGCTGGCCATCGTCAATGGCTTTGGCGGTGCGTCCGCCGCCAGTCTTCGGCTTTGGCGTGCCACCCGCGGCAGGCAGGATGCCGGGGCCTTGTGTCTGGCCTTCGCCGCCAGTCGTGGCCTTGAGCGTGTTGCCGTATTTCTTGAGCGCTTCAAGCTGGTTGCGGGTGATCGTTATCTGTTTGTCGAACTCACCCTTTTTGCCGTAGACCCACTGATTCAGCAGGCCACCATCAGCGCCTTCAGCGCGCTTGGCCTTCTGTTCTAGCCCTTTCACCGTTGCTTCGAGTTCTTTGACTTGCCCTTGGTAAGATAGATCAACCGACCCAAGCGCAATATCAAACGGAATTTTGGCCAGTGCGCCGAGAGCGATAAAAACGGCCTCCAGGCCACGGCCTTTTTCAGCCGCCTTCTGCATCCTGCCGGCTGCCTCGTCAAGCGACGGAATTAGCGGATTGATAAGCGCACGTGACGCGCCTGCAATGCCGGTCTGCAGGCGCGTCATGTTGTCGTTGAAGCGTTCGGCGGCCTGCGACGTCTTGGTATCCATCACGACGCCAAGGCGCTCAGCCTCGTCGCCAGCATCCTTGAGGCCGGCCGCGCCACCTTTCAGGAGCGGCAGCAGCTTGTCAAACGAACGGCCAAGAACGTCGTTCAGCGCGCTGGCTATTCGTGTTTGGTCGGTCGTGTTCTTGACGCGTTCGGCAATCTTGCTGAACGCCTCGCCGAGCGTATCGCCTGACTTGACCCCGAACCTTGCGAGCGCGGCCGTCGCCTCTCTGGACCCATCAGCAGACTCACCCATCACCTTGTTCAGGCGGCCCAGGCTTTGCTGCAAATCCTCTGTGCTGGCATCGGCTAGGCTGCCAGCATATTGGAGCTTCGACAGGCTGTCGACTGACTCGCCGGTTCGTGACGAGAGCTTTGCGAGCGCGTCGGCGGCGTCGATAGACGACTTGATCATGCCCGCAAAGGTGCCTGCGCCAAGCACTGTAGCAAGCCCTCCCGCAACGCCCTTCACAATATTTGTGAAGGCTAGTTCAATGCCCTTGGCCCGCTCTTGAGCAAGCCTTTCAATTTTCCGGGTTTGGGCGTCCGCCACACGTGTGGCTTTGTCCAGGCCCGATTCAAAGCCCCCCGTTTGTACGATCAGATCGAGCGACAGCGTGCCAAGACTTCGAGTGCTCATAGTTTTTCCCCTCTACCCATTCCCCCCCCAATGCGCGCTGATGTAGTCCATAAATTGGTCAGCATTAACCTCCCGCCCGGGCAAGCCGGGCAGGAAGTCGTGTAGTTCTGCCTTGCCGCCTGCGGCATTGTTGGTCATGGTCGCAAGACAGCCCAACAGGTAAGTCACGCGCGACGCCCCAACCCCGCCATGCTTCGCCCGGTAAGCAAACCATTGCAGCGCTTCCCGGTAAGTCATGCGCTGTTTCAGTTCCTGAACGGTCCCGCCCAAGGTCATGGCAATTTCGAGCCATACCTCATCAGCGGGCGTCAGTTTTTTGGGTCAGCCCCCGCATTCACCAGGTTGATTGCTTCAAGCAACTTGGTTGCCAACGAGACATCAAGGCGTTCAGCGTCGGCAGCGGCCAGGGGCGTTCTTTCCTCCCCCAGCAAGACGGATGCTGCGATTAGGGCCACGGTCGAGTTTTCGGCAGCGGTCAGCCGTTCAACGTCGCCAAAAGACAGTTGGCGAACGAATACGTCGAAGTTGTGTGCTTTCCACGCAACAGGGACCTTGACCGGGTCAAGGGCAACGAAGCCGCCAGCGGTGCGAAGTTGTTCTAGGTTCATTGTCATATTTCCTTAGCATAAATGCAGTGCATTATTGTCCGGTAGAGGCGCGAACCCTCATCCCAGGTGTTCGCATAAAAGGTGATGGTGGCTGACGTGTCGATAGCGCGCCTGATAGCCCGACTGACCGCGCGGGCTTCCGATGCGGCCGAAGCCCATACGTCTATTTGGGCCTTGACCATGTCAGTGCTTGGGGCGCCTTCAACGACGTTGAAGGGCGTACCTTGGATCTCTTGCCAAGTGGCATACGGCACGGTTTCGAGAGTCGGCGCGGTGCCGAACTCAAAGAACCTCGTGAAGCCGGCCCCCAAGAGCCCCACGCAGGTTGCGTCCGTGCTTACGAGCGAAAACAGATTCATCCGAAAATCCTCTTTGCCATCTCATCAGCAACGGTGTCCAGCACGTCCTGCGCATTGCCCTCTAGGGCGGGGGCCATGAAAGGTCGTGCAGGTAGTGACTTCGTGCCGAACTCGTGCATGCGGAAGTAGAAGGGTGTGCTGGGGTTCTTCTTCGCACCGCCCTTGATGCCAACGCGGGCATAGAGGGTGTTGCTTTTCCAGTTGGTGAACAGGGCAGTGGACGCCTTGATGCGGACAGCATCCGGCTCCGTCAAATCCTCTGGCGCGTTGGCCTGAACTTCTGCACGTACTGGGGCCATCGCCTTGCGTGCCGCTTGCCTGACGGCCGCTTTTCCTGCCTTCGTACTCAGTCCCTGCAGGCGCTGGTTCAGGGCCTCAAGCCCGGCTTTGTCAACGGTCAACATTGGTCAGCCGTGCCAGCGCCCTGCAATATCTTGGTCATGTGTGTGTCCGTTTAGTTGCTGGCGCATGGCACCGTCAAATACTCCCGCCCGGTATCTGCATCGGGCAGGAAGCCGGCAGGCGTGTAGATCGTGCCGTCAGGGCCAACCAGCCGCATGGCGGTGTTCAACCCTGAGCGGTAGCGAATCGTGATTCGCGTGTTAATTTTGCTTTTCAGCGTTTGGGCGGCAATGAAATCCTTAGCTGATAGCGGTTCGATACTGGCAAAAACGCTGGCTATAGCGGCCCAGGTTGTCATTACCTCGCCCGTTGTCGGGTTCTGGGTCCGTGTTGGTGCCTCGATAACAACGCGGTGTTTGAGGCGCCCGGCATCCAAGGGTGTTCTACGCATAGGTAGGCTCCCTGAGCAGGTTCAGGAGATTCACAACAGCAGGGCTGAATGGGTTGCCGGATCCTGATTCGCGGTTCTGCCAAAGATCTCCAAGGATCAGCAAGCGGGCTGCGTCTAGTACCTCGCCATGCCTAAAACGCGGGTTGTCCGAACAAGGCAAGTATGGGGGTAAATAGGCAGGGTTCTCATAATCCCCCCACTGGTGCCCGACATAGGCCAAGACCATTTCATTAGCAATCAAAAGCTTTTGATCAATCTCTGCATCGTCCTGCGTGCCGTCAATACGCAAGTGGCGGCGTGCGTCGGCCAAATAAATCATGCCGTGCTCCCTTGCGTTTTACGGGCGTTCAATTCATCAAGGCTGAAATATTGCTGCTGCAGATAACAGCTGTCTCCCCCTTCAACCGGTGGCAGCGATTCCTTGCGGCGCGCTTCGTTTGGAGCCATCCAGCCCCCACCAATTGCGCTACTGTAAGCGGCATACCGTGTAACGGTGTCCATTCGCAAGAGTTGGTCAAGGTCAAGCTCCGTGCGCTGGTTCAGGGGCAGGTTCAGGCCATCGTCAAGGGATAGCTCTAGGTTCTCAATCAACGCTTGAAGGCAGTCCGAGTAATAAGCGAGGTTCATTGCTTCCACGCCACTATAGGGCGCGGCAGGCCCGGCGCCGATTTTCCATGCCGGGACGTGAAACGCGCGGCATACATCCTGTGCGGTGTAGTTCAGTTGTTCAATCAGTTGAGAGTCAATGGCGCTGATAGCCAGTGCCTCATAACGAAGGCCATCGCCAAGCACCGCCACCTTGCCCGCTTTGTCCCCTGTAAAATTGTCCTGCCAGTGAGTTTTCAATCGGTCGGCTGTGTCGGTGGTAATTGTGCCAGGGGCGGTCAGGATTCCACCTGGTCGGCTGCCGTTCTGGAAGAAATTATTGCTCCCTTGCTGAATACTTAATGCCTGCTCAGCGGCCAGCCCTGCAGCGGCCAACGGACTAACCCCCAACAATGGGTGAAACGGGGTAAATCCGCGGTCGTGGATAATCTCACGTGCCGGGATGGTTATATCAACGGGAATGCCTGCGAGAGCATTTGACTTCAGCCGATAGTACACCGCACCGTCATCACCTACGAGCGGGGCCACTGTTTTGGGGTCAAGAACTCGCAGGGCTTTGACGACGCCAAGGTTATTACGGGTCTTGAGCACGTAGCTATTACCGTGCAGCAGCTTCGAGCTAATCCACTCGCTGAATAGTTGGGTGCGGTTCTGGTAGCTATTTGGTTTTCTGACGAGTTGGTCATAATCATGGTCAAGGGGTGCCCAATAACCTTCTTTGCGCTCCGTAAAGCGGACAGGAAGCTTTCCGATGTCGGAAGCGATCAGCGAGACACAGGCGAAAACCGCTGAATGTGCCAGGGCGGTTTTCGCTTCAATGGTTTCACCACGTTGCCAGGCGCCTGCACTGCTCTCGCTAATGACTGGGAACCATGAATTATTGGCGCCCAGCCGAGCCCCGGAATAAACAGGGCTTAGTGCCTTCTTGATGCTCAGTTCAAGTCCGAATAGTTTCATTTCAAGCCTTCATGAGGGGCGGGTTTCACCCCGCCCCATTTGTCGCTTAGGCGTACTTGCAGGCGCTGATACGATAGACAGCGGTCGGACGTCTACGCACCCAGGTAATGCCACGAATCGCTTTGATTGCCACAGACCCAGACTGCCAGAGAGACACCAGGGTTGTAGCTGTCGGCGTCGCGCTGTTGTTGGTCGGTGCATCGTTCATTTCGAGCGACGCTTCGCGTGATGCGTCAATGCTCAAGCCGCCTTCAGCCAAGAGGATTTCATTCTGAACGGCAAGAATCACGTCATAGCCCGCCCCCGCACTGCCGGGAACGCTCGTGGAGACAATAACGGGCAGGCCTTCGAACGTGCCGCCTGTAACGAAATCCACGCCCGGAAATTCACGCAGGCCGGTCGTTGCATTCGTCATCATCGACAGAGCTAGGGCCGTAGACGGGTGCATAATCCAGACAGCAGATGACAAGGGTTGATTGGTCGTTGCGGCGTTGAGATAGGCGGCTTTCACATCGGTTCGCACATTAGCAGGAGTCGGGCCGGCTGTTGCGGCGGTCGTTGCTGCATTGGCAATTGATGCGGGCTTGACATCAGCTACACCTGCATTTGCTTGGTCAATGAAGGCAACGTCAATAGCGGTGGCAACGGTGGCAACCAGGTCATTGGTGACCAAAGCTTCTGCGGCTGGTTCACTGCGTCGGAGAAGTTCCTCAGTGAAGACCGCGATAGCGCCCAGTTTATGCTCGCCAATGGAAAGGTCAGAGAATGCAGCGTTGGTGATAGGCGCCGGCCTGCCTTCCCCAACCCAACCCGACGTTGTGCCGGTGCTAGTACGAGGCATCTTGATATTCATGGGAACATTGCGAACTTGGCTCATTTTCGAGACGATCAAGTTCGGGCGCAAAAGGTCAATGAATTCGTTGGTCATCATTTCCGGCTGAATCAACGACGTGAAGCTGGCGCCGGTCGTAGTGCCAGCAGCGACAGCCGCCTTAAGCACCGTTTCAACGCGCGGCCCGTAGTTCATGCCCCGGGCGACTTCCAGAGCCATCATGGGGTTCCCGCGACTAAGGGCCAGGGCTTTCGTGTAGCGCACGAAGTCGGTGCCTTTGGGGGCGTTGTCGATAACCTGAACCGACTGAATACCGACAGCGACAGCGGCTTGCGCTCCACGGGTTTCTGCGTTCTTCAGTCGGGCAAGGTGTTTTTCGATCTGTGCCACATCCGCTTCATGCGCTTGATAAGCGGCGTCGTCTTCGTCTGCCAGAGTTACACCTTTGGCAATCAGGGAGTCCATCCCTGCCAGTGCCGCGGATTTCTTCAGTTCAAACTGTTGAATCTGTTCTGCAATAGTCATTGCATTTTCCATGTGAATTGAAAGGCTGGTTTTTATTGCTTTTGTTGCCATTATGGCGGCTTGCGTGTTTGCGGGTATTGTCGTCAGAGATAATTCATCCCAAGCCCATTGAGTAAACCTGGTCCCGCCTGCAATGGGTTCGTATGCGATTGGTCGAAATCCAACTGATACATACTGAATCAACCCACCTTTTACACGCCGCCATACTTCAGCAATCTGCTCGCTCACGTCCTTTGCCACGCGCGCGGTGAATTCGATGCCTTCGGCTGTTGCTTCTGCCTCGATTACATGCCCTACAACGTCTTTACGGTCGTGTTCGTGGTGCAGGGGGATGGGTAGGGTGAATTGAGCACCAAGTGGTTCTACAATATCCCCTACCTTGTCCGTTGCCGGAGTCGTGGCAATGCCCTTGATGATTCCTTCGGACTCGTCAAAGGACTTGATAGTAAATTGGGAGAAAGCTTTGTGCATATCAGATGAACATCATTTGGTAAGTGGGAGTTTTTACAGCTTCAATAGCCTTGCTCGCAAGGCCGAAAGCCATACACAAAGCAACCAGGCCATCAATGCGGCTGGTCGCTTTGGTCTTGTCAAGTTTTCTGTTGCCGGCCGGGTCACGTGTGACAGTGGCGCCCGCTGCATTCATCGTCAGAACAGGGTGCCCGCCGTGCTGAACACGCAGGTTCAGAAATTCGGCTTCCGCGCTATCTAGTGCCGGCGTCATGTCTTTGAAACCTTGACCGCATTCAATCAAGGGCGCCTCGATTCCAACCTTGTTGAACTCCGCACGCATCAGGTCAATACGCCACCGGTCGTATGCAATGCCCCTCACGTCTAGGCCGTCGATGATTTCGGCGATGTCTTGGGCAACGACTGCATAATCGACACTGGCGCCGGGCGTTGTCCTCAGGTACCCCTGATCCCGCCAAAGGTCATAGGGCTGTCGGTCCCTGTGCGCACGTTCAGACAGCCCTTTGGCGGGGGTCCAGAAGTATGAATTAACCTGCCATATACCTTGCGGATTGCGTCCGATTAGGACGAACGCGGTAAGATCGGTTCTTGCGGAAAGGTCCAGCCCTCCGAAAACCTCCAGGCCGTCAAGATATTCGGCAGGCTTGCCGCATGCTTCCCACACAGACCGGCTCATGAATGGTGAGGTAAGTGCCACACGCTGATTCAATACGAGGTTTCTAAATGTGGCCTCCGCGGATGGCATCCGTTTAGCCTCCACTGCTTGCTGCTCAACGTCGCTCGTACTGCGAAAGATACCTAGAGCTGGGTTTGCTGCCTTCCACGCGTCCGGGTCGTCAAGTTGGGCGTCCATAGGGGCGGTATACACGTGCGCCACAATGCGAGGGTCCCCGCTTTCCGATGCATCATCTAGCCAGATGCTGAACAAGTCGTCAGGGGCGGCGGCCTGCGTGCTGATGGCGATCAGCAGCGGGTTCTCGTGGGCGCCCTGGCTGGTGGTAATGGCATCGACGAAGGGCGACCGGGGGCCGGATACTTGGCCTATTTCATCAAGGATAGCGAGCACGGGGGATAGACCGTGCGCTGTTTTGCCTTCGGCCGCGATCGCCTTATACTGCACACCCATGGGCAGGCCGTACAGTTCCTTACGGCTGTCCACGATACGCACCAGGTCGGCGAGTTCTGAATTCAAACGAACCATTTTAGCGGTCAGATTAAAAACGATGCTGGCCTGCTCGCGGCTCATGGCGCCGGAAATTATCTGGCTGTTCTGCTTGGCTTCCGGTCCAACCAGATGAACTAGGACGAGGCATGCGATAAGGGCCGTCTTGCCGTTCTTCCGGGCGATGGTTAGCAAAGCTTTTTTTGTGCCTGCCGGGTTGTCATAAATGGTGATAAGGAAATCGACTTGAAACGGTTCTAGGCGCATTGGCGATCCCACCAATGCACCTTCAGGAACGAGGCAATAGCGCTCAATGAATGCAATAACTCGCTCCCCGCGCGTCATTACTGCACTCTCGCGATAAGGTCAGGCACCGCTGCTATTTTTTGGGCAATATCGCGTGCAGCTTCGTTCTTCTTTCCTTGGTGGTCAGCCTTGCCAGTGGTACTGCCCGCGTCTACTTGCAGGACTCGTGCCGTATTGGCGGCTCGTCGCGTCGTTCTGTCAAGAAGGGTGGTAGCTGGGTTGGCGTACTTGCGGCCCCTGTTGTCGGTCAGGATATGGCCATCGCGTGTAATAGCAGCGGCCAATTCGTCGATAGTGGCAAGGTCAAGGGCCAGATTCTCAGCCATTGCTAGGTCTAGGTCAGTCCAGGCATTGCGGCGCTTGGCCGTGACAATGGCCGGCCAATAGCGCAGGGCCTGAACTGGCAGGGTGTGCTGGGGTTCGGGCAGGGGGTCCTTCAGGCTATCCGACACTTCAAGCGCGAACTTGGCGCTGTTTGACTGCGTTCTCATGGTTCCTGCCCCTGGTGAATCCGCGAAGGCTCTCCGTTCTCGCTAAAAAAAGACTCCGTGGGCGCTGAACAGGTGTCATTTAAAAATGACATTTGAGAGCCCCCCACGGCCCAAGGTGAGGCGCTACCGTAGCGCCCTACGTGTGATGCCTTGTAGGCCTCGTGCGCGTCGCCAGCAGCCTTGTAGGTGCCTGCGTAGCAGTTGTGTGCAAGCGCATGAAACCCGCCTGGCACAGCCACCACGCCAGTGGGTAGCGTGCGCTCTGTGCCCATCCCAACTGCCACATGGCATTCAAGTGATGTGAGTTCGAGCAGGTTCTCGATTCGATCATCCGTGGCTGTGCGGTTTTTATGCCAAAGACATCCTTTAGGCCATCGTCCGTGGTGCCAGGCCCACACCGCCCTCGCTCGTGTGGTTTTTCTGCCGTTGAGCGTGATGACGTGGGCGCTCTCGTCTCTGCGCAAATGGCCAGCAATCTGGCCTGCATGTGCGCGCGGTCCTCGATCCTCACGCCAGACAAGTGCGCCAGTCGCCAGATAATCGAACAGGTCATTAACGTGCTCAGCCGAAAACAACGGCGGTTTCATTCGTCGGACTTCCGAAACCAAGGGTGCATTGCATCGAGCGGATTACCTTCAGCATCGCAACCCGAAAGGACGCCGCTTTTCTCTTGCCTCTGCTTGTGTGAGTCGTGGCAGTGCTGGCACAAGCTCTGCAGATTTTCGGAATCAAAGAACAGCTCTTTGTTCCCGCGATGAGGGACGATATGGTCCACGACAGTAGCGGCGGTCACTACGCCCAGCCTTGCGCACAGGGCGCAAAGCGGGAACTTGACCAGCCGCTGGTAGCGGATTTGCCGCCAGGTGCGCCCGTATAGGTACATACTATCGTTAACCAAACTCTCGATAGCCATAAGCTAACACAAAGATAATCGAAGGACAAGATTTTTTTTCCTATCTGATTCAGCGGGTTACGGTGCTATGCAAAATCTATGGCACGGCCCTTGCTTAATACACACAAATTTGTAACTAACTACATGCCAGTAATCTGTCAAGTAATGCAAACACTACATAGAAAAATTGGCGTGTTGTGCCTTGACTGCACACTTATAGTGCTTTTGTCATTATTTACTAATTGATGGCGATAGGTTCTAATCAGGATTCCTACAACAACCACGAAAGAAGTTCTATCGCGTGGGGATACTTCGATGGCGTTTGTGGAACTGAGCAAACAGTTATTTAATAACAGTTAGGAAAAGGTGACAAAATGAACGAGGAATTTTTGGCAAAGATAATGAACACTCAATTATGGGTGGATTTAGAGCACCTTATAGCTAATGCCATGTCTCTTCAAAAGAGGCAGCTTGCTATCATAGAGAGGGAGGAGAAGATATGTACAAGGAAAGAGCGGCTTCTTGATCGTCAAGAAGCCCGAATCGTTTCTTCGAAGCAATGCCTGACCGCCCACAATGGCGAACGAGGCCAGGGCAAGGACCAGGGCCTTGACCAGGACCAGGGCCTTGACCAGGACCAGGGTCAGGGCGTCGCTTGCCGGGCAGTGGGGGGGCGTGTAGTCCACTAGGGGGCGGGGCGCCGCACACTTCGCACACACCCCGCACACGTCGGGGAATTTGACGTGTGCGGCTGAAACCCTTGCCGTTACTGGATTTCAGCCCATCGGAACACATGGAACACATCAAATAAGAATAATAATAAGAATAACAACCCCCCGCCTCTCTCTCTCCTGCCCGCACACGCCGCCTAGAAAAATATACAAAGAAAGTTCAAAACGATGTGTGCATGTGTGCATGTGTGCGGATCGGCTAGAAGCCAGTAACGGCAAGGGTTTCTGGCCGCACACATCTGAAAACGATGTGTGCGGCGCTCATCGACGTGTGCGGCGATGAAGCCTTATCAGCACTCGTCCGTCGATATGCCCGTCTGCTGCTCAAAACGCTGCAAGGCTTCCGTACGGTCGGGCAGGAGGTAGCAGCGCCTTCTGTCCGTGCCTGTGGGCTGGTACGATCCCGCACCGGTTCGGGTGGTAAATTTTGGGCCGAACCGGTTTGCAGCGATCGGGCGCACCGACGAAGCGCGTGCATAAGCCACGTAAGCACTGTACACATCCGATCGCAAGGGGCTTTTCCAGTCCCCATCATCGTCATTATCAAGCCACGCATGGCCGCAGATTTCCCCGGATGTTAGGCAGTCAAGGATGAAGTGGTCGTGACTTTCCAGGCTCAGCTGCTTCTGAGTCTTAAGGGCCTCAGTCTGAGGTACCTTGCGCAAGTTCCAGGCGGACAGGTCGAACTTCTGTAGCAAGGTCAAAAAGGCCCGCAACCCCTCCCCACGCAACTCTTGATCAATGGCACCGAAGTACTCGGTATCCTGCATTCGGTCTTCGCCCACGTCCAACACAAAAAAGCGGCGCTCGTCCTCCGTTGCGGGCACAGCCCATTCAGAGTTTGTGAGCATGCATATCCGGTGGCAGGAGCGCAGCTCGAACGCACCCACATGCTTTGGCTCAACGGTTATTGTGTTAGAGGTGATTAAATCCTTCAAAGTACCGATCTCGGCATGGCTTCCGGCGAAAAACGATTCTTCGGCGACTAGCAACAGCTTGTCGGCTAGATGCGCACTGAAGCGACCCACTATATGTTCTGACTTGCTCGCCTTAAAAGCATGCCCACCGAGTATGGCGCGCAGGGCGTCGGCAAGCGTTGACTTGCCCGTCCCCTTTTTCCCACGCAGGACCAGGGCAACACCTTTTTTCCTCATCGGGTCCTGGACCATGTCAGCCATCCAGGCCAACAAATACCGGAAGTAGTGTTTATTACCACGACATATATTGGATTTAAGGTGATGCATGAACCCTTTGCAGCGCAGCGCCGAGCCTGCAACCCCCAAGGGTAGCGGCTCGACAGCGTACCCACGCCATAAATTGTAGAAACCGGCTGGTACGTCCCCGGCAGGTGCGCAGGTCACACCCTCGTGCGTTCGGCGGTTCGGGTGCGATAGCCAGGCCCTGGCCAGTGGCATGCGCTTTTGTTGAATGCCGTCCGGTGTGACGCGATCTACCCGGAGTGTTCTATTTTCATAGTATGTGCCAAACGCATGCTTGGCCATGAAGTGCACCATGCTGCCGCCAAACTCGCTGACCCCTTCCCGCAAGATGCATACAGACCCCCCTGTGATGACTAAAGCATGCGTCTCGTTGAACTCTGCGACCTCGTCAGCTTCCGTACCTTTTATGCTTTTTGCAACCCCGCCAGGGTTCGCCCACCCCGCACATTGTGCGAGGGTAAATATGGTGCGGTAGTGCGTATGCTCCGGCTCGAAGCCCGTCCAACGTGCGAGGGCGTCCGCCTCATCGAACTTGGCTGATCCGGCTGACCAGTTCAACCAAAGGTGAAGGCCGATGGCATCATCCTCAAGGGTCTTTAGAGCTAGGCCGATACTTATCCATATGTCATAGTTATTACAGTCAAGAACCTGCAGGGCGCTGGCCAGGTGCTTGGCGACGTCCTGGTCGCGGTCCTGGTCGCGGTCCTGGTCCTGGTCCTGGTCGGGCTCAACTGGCTTGCCGCTCGTCTGGCAGGCCAGACGCATCTTGCGAGGATCAGCGCCCGCTGCTAAATCCACTAGCCAGCGGGGCGCCTCAGCGATGTGGGGCGGCTCGCTGGTGTCAGGCCAATTCAACCAGGTGTAGCTGCGACCAGCAACAGTGCTGGGCGGCATCACCACGTAGCCAGCGCCTGTGCCGTCATGACGTTGTGCGCAACGAAAATCGACGCCCGGAAGGCCACAGGCATTGGCCGCGGTCCGGTAAGGCAGATCGGGCCCGCGAAAATACCGATGTTGACCTCCACTAGGCGTGCTGGCGGTCAGCGTAGCAGGCAGGGCGCTGAATTCGGACTCAAGCCCCCCCAGTGCCGTAAAGCCGTCCTTGTCGGCCTTACGGTCGAGATCGAGGACAAATACGCCACGATCGGGGATGAAACCAATATTGGCGGGCCTGCTGAACCACTCCTCGATCTGCCCGGGATCCTTGCTCGCCGCAGTGGGCCATTTTCTTAGCTGGGCAGCCTTCTGCCCTTCAGGAATGGGAAGAAGCCGGCCGGGCAGGTTTTTTGCGTAACGCAGTGCGGCATCTAGTGTTGGTGCTGGTGTGAGTGTTGCTGATGTCATATGGAAGTTCCCCGACGAAGGGCATCGCATGCGGCTGTCTTTGCTTCCTCGATCGCTGCGAGGGGGCACCCCTGCCGGGGGGGTGCTCCGGGATTTCGCAAGCCTTTGAGGGCTCGCACAGCTCCCAGGTGGTGCTCGATCGCGTTGCGATGCAGCGTCGCGCCTTCTCACCCAACTGCTTGATTGACTTGACTATTCGTCCTGTCTTGGGAATAATAACGGGGTTCCCGACGAGCACCCCAAGCCGGTCAAGGCTGCCTTACCTTGACCGGCTTTTCCGTCGGCAGTGGCCTTGTGTTTTGCCGCCGCCCACTGCCGCTCGTGCTCGGTCGGGTCTGACAAAAAAGGACGCAGGCGCAAGAAGATTTCTGCTTCGTCAACGGATAGGTCAACCCCAAGATGTAGACCGCATATAGTGCGCACCTGGTGCGCATCTCCTACCTGAAAGGGCAAGCGGTCTGGCGCGCAGTACATGCGACCCCTTAGCAGACCGAGTGCCGTCAAGGCCTGGCGCGCTTCAAATGCTTTCTGGAATGAAGAGGGGGGCTGTTTCGACCGGCGGGCAATCTCGGGGGTCGCAATCTCAATGCACGTGGGTTTCTTTGGCTTGAGCTTGTCCCGCAGCAGCACATGCGCGCTAAGAGATCGGCCATCGATCATGGCCTGGTACTTGCCGCGAAGGGATGGAATATGGTTGCTCATGCCGGCACCCCCCTGCTTGACGATGCCATAGGGGCGCTGATTCGCTCTGCAATCCAAGCATCCAAGTCCGTGGGGAGATAGAGCGGCCGTCTACCTAGTTTGCGATACGTCGGGCCTCCCCCGACGCTGGCGAGTTTGGCGAGGGTGGTCTCAGCGTATCTCGCGCCAATTTGAGCGAGATACGCTGAGGCTTCAGTGCGGTTCAAGTAGCGGGGGGTTTGGTCAATTGTCATGCTGAAAAATTCCTCAGTTCTGCGAATCTCAGACGACAAAAAGCCCCTGAGAATCCGCACGGTTGGCGAATATCTCAAGGGCTTTCAGTTGGCCGGCTGTCCGTGTCTTTTAGGATGGTGTCATCCAGGGCGCTTGTTCCCATGGGCTTGGTAGCAGGTGATCGGACTTCGGCTGCCTTGGTGCTCTGTCCGCCTGCGGCTCGTGTATGTTCGAGTTGGGGCAATTATACGTTGGTAAGCCCCTGCCAGCAACATCAAACGTAACGTCGCCCTAGGTAACAAGATACGATCTACCGCTAACCTTGATTCCGTCAGGCGGCACTGTTGCCCTATCTCGCTGACGTCATCGGCACGACATCAGCTTTAGGCTCGTCACGCGCCTCTGCCATTCCCGCAAGAGCCATTGCGGCACCCCGCTCTGCCAACGTGCTACGGGATTTTTCGGCGAAGTGAATGTAGCGCTGGGTCGTTGACATTTGCCGGTGTCCGAGCACTTCCATCAGCTCGCAGGCGGACGCGCCAGCCATAGCCAGGTGAGACGCGAGCGAGTGCCGGAGCCCATGCAACCCCAAGCCTGCGGGCAGGCCTGCCTCTGCATGTACCTGCACCCAGGGCTTCGCCAATGACAGCGGGCCGGCACCCTTCGCTGCCTTGAACACGTAGCCCGTAGTATCCCCGGCGTTCTGCCGCGCGATGATGGCTTGTGCCTCAGCTGGCAGGCTGATGATGCGAGGCTTACCGGTGCGCGATCCTGTCTTGTGGGCCGTGGGCGGAATGGCGATCTGTCCAGACCGAAAGTCTACATGATCCCAGCCCAAGTTGGCTACTTCCCCCCGCCGCGCGCCCGTCAGTGCGATAAATCGGATGGCATCCGCGGCGGCCGGGCGAATGCGGTGTTCGTTCTCCATCGTGGCGAGGGTGCGAAACAGGCTTGCATAGGCGCCCGTGCCGTGCAGGATCGTGTCCCTTTGTCCAGGTTGGGCCACCTTCACAGAAGCCGCGGGATTCTCCTTCAGGATGCCTTCGGCAACCGCCCACGAGTACGCGGCGCGCAGGGCAAGAACGGCCTTGTCGGCGGTGCCCCTGCCGCCCGTAACACGCGCCACGCCCCTGGCCGTGGTCTTGACGGTTCCAGCTGTCTGTCCCTCGGCAATGGCTGACTGAGCACGGCGGATGGTATCGGCGGTCAGTTGGTCAGCGTGCTGTCCGCCGAGCAGGGGGCGTACGTGGCGTTGAATTCTGCCTCTGTCGATAGCCTTGGTGCTCGCTGCCTTCTGAGCAAATGCAGACGACTCAAGGTACAGGTTCAGCAGTTCATTGACAGTCAGGGCGGTACGACGTGCTGACTTCACGCCCATGGGATCAACGCCGTTGTGGACCTCGACAGCCTTTTCCCTGGCAATCTTGCGGGCCTGCTCACACGTCAGGGCGTCAGAAAGCCGCCCGATCGTATAGCGACGCGTCCGCCCCTCCCGGTTCCTGTACTGATAGATGAAGCTCCTGACGCCTGTGGGCAGGACAACGAGACCAAAGCCGGGTACACTCGCGTCCCACACCAAAAGGCGCTTACCGGGTTCATCGGACGGCGTGATTGACTCAACTAGAGTCTTGGTCAATTTGGTTGTCATGGGTACCTTTCTGAGGCGCTATGATATTTGCAAATTTGGGTAAGCACCGGGTAAGCAGACCACGGTAAAAACGAGTAATAAACGGTACTGAGCACTGGAACAATTGTAATTGTAACCCATTGGCTAAACAAAGAAAAGTAAGATATTGGACACTCGGGTAAGCAGGGGGAAACATGCCAAAACGGGATTGTGATTCCAGTGGTCACGGGTTCGAGTCCCGTACATCGCCCCAAGAACTCGAATGGCGCCGGCCCCTGCCTGGAGCATCCACATGAACCGCCCACGCGTTTTCGCCATCGACGGAATCATTCCTGTCGTGGATCCCAGCAGCTACGTTCATCCGTCTGCCGTTCTCATCGGCGATGTGATCGTCGGGCCCGGCTGCTACGTCGGCCCCTGTGCCAGCCTGCGCGGCGACTTCGGACGCCTGATTCTCGAGCGCGGCGTCAATGTGCAGGACACCTGCGTCATGCACGGCTTCCCCGGCAGCGATACGATCATCGAGGAGGATGGCCATATCGGCCACGGCGCCGTGCTGCACGGCTGCCGCATCGGCAGGAACGCGTTGGTCGGCATGAATGCAGTGATCATGGACAACGTGGTCGTCGGGGAGTCGTCGATCATCGCCGCGTGCGCCTTCGTCAGGGCCGGAATGGACGTTCCCCCGCGCTCGCTGGTCGCCGGTGTTCCCGCCAAGGTCATGCGCCGGCTCAGCGAGCAGGAGATAGCCTGGAAAGTCGAAGGAACGCTGACCTATCAGGAACTCACCCAACGCTCGCTGGCAACGCTGGTCGAGACCGAAGCGCTGAGCGCAGTCGAGCCGGACCGCAAGCGTTTCGACCTGCCCGGCGTGCAGCCACTGATCGAGTTACGCAAACAAACACCGGGCAGCGACAGACAATAGCCACCGACCCGCCTTGCGCGCAAGCTTCCTTTTTCCGAAAGACGTTTCATGCCTGGCCTGGCCTGGCAGCGCGAGCGCGAATCACGACCGCGCACTCCTCCACGCCGACCAGCCGGCGAGCGCCATCTGCAGTGGCAACGCGACCTGCAAACCGATTGACCCGCAAGGGGTCAGCATTTGCCCGGCTTACTCGCGATTGACGATGTTCGTGCGACGGGATATGGTCGACGGCCATCCTATCCGTCACGATCGCTCTCTGTTCACGCTCGCCGACTCGGCCTTTGCCTACCCCTGCAATAGATCCAGCCGGAAACCGGCCGCCTCGGCGTGCCCGATCGACTGCCTGAGCCTGGCGCGCGAAAGCGAAGGACGCGCAGCCGACGACGGCACAGATCGCTCGCCAACCGGAACCGCCGCCCCGCTGACGGGCGCGGTTCAGGGAAATCTGCAATGAGGCCTCGACCTCGACGGGCGCTTCCGGCACCTCCCCCGCACTCACTGCAGACGGTCGACGCGACGCCGCGCAACACCGCCGTCGGCTGTCGCCTGCACCAACCCCCGCAGCCCCGGTCGACGCCAGCGCGTACGCGCTCGACCACTTCAAGGAATCCCCGTAAATGAACGAAGCTCTTATCTGCGACGCAGTCAGGACCCCGATCGGCCGCTATGGCGGCGCGCTCTCCGGCGTGCGCGCCGATGACCTCGCTGCGCTGCCGATTCGCGCCTTGATCGACCGCAACGCCGGCGTTGACTGGTCGCTGGTCGATGACGTGATCTATGGCTGCGCCAATCAAGCCGGCGAAGACAACCGCAACGTTGCGCGCATGGCAGGCCTGCTCGCCGGCCTGCCGGTCGAGGTCGCCGGGACGACGGTCAACCGCCTCTGCGCCTCGGGGATGGATGCGATCGGCCTGGCAGCTCGCTCGATAAAGGCCGGCGAAGCCGAGCTGATGATTGCCGGCGGCGTCGAGAGCATGTCGCGGGCGCCTTTCGTGATGCCCAAGGCCGATAGCGCGTTCTCGCGCAGCGCCGCGATCCACGACACGACGCTCGGCTGGCGCTTCGTCAACCCGCTGCTCAAAAAACTCCACGACACGCACTCGATGGCGCAAACGGCCGACAACGTCGCCGCCAAATTCAGCGTTTCGCGCGCCGACCAGGATGCTTTCGCCCTGCGCTCGCAACAACGCTGGGGTGCCGCGCACGAAGCCGAGCGCTTTGCCGACGAGATCATCCCGGTCCGTCTGGCGCAGAAGAAAGGCAGCTCGAACGTCATCAGCACCGATGAACACCCACGACCGGACATGACCCTGTCACGACTGGCCAAGCGCGAAGGAATCAACGGCCCCGGACTCACGGTCACCGCCGGCAACTCGGCAGGCATCAACGACGGCGCCTGCGCACTGCTCATGGCCAGCGAGGAAGCCGCCCTCAAGCACGGCCTGACACCGCGCGCCCGCGTCGTGGCCATGGCCACCGCCGGCGTCGCACCACGCATCATGGGCTACGGTCCGGTCCCCGCGATCCGCAAGCTGCTCGCCAGGACCGGACTGCGCCTCGACCAGATGGACGTCATCGAAATCAACGAAGCCTTTGCCGCGCAATGCATCGCTGTGCTGCGCGACCTGTCGATCCCGACCAACGCCGCGCACGTCAACCCAAACGGCGGCGCGATTGCCATCGGCCATCCTCTCGGCATGACCGGCGCCCGCCTGGTGGCCACCGCCACCTGGGAACTCCGCCGCCGCTCCGGCCGCTACGCGCTGTGCGCCCTGTGCGTCGGCGTCGGCCAGGGCGTGGCGATGATCATCGAGCGCGTCTGAGCCGACTCCCGGCCGGAAGCCCGCCCTGCTACCGCCAGCCGCTGCCACCAGACGATCTGCGTCGGCCCCGTAGCAGCCCCCCGGGCCGATCAGCCAACCGATCGGCAAACAAAGCCGGCGAGCCAGGCACTGGCGTCACCCACTGCGCGGGCCCAGTCTTCGCCATTCATGAAGTGCGGGGCGCCAGCAATGACCCGGTAATCAAGCCGCTCCGGGTGCGACACGTAGTGAATCGCCAGCGCTTCGTGCAGGGTCCGTGCCGCTGCCGGCGGAACAACGCAGTCGTTCTCGGCGGTAATCGAAAGCAGCGCCGTCGGAAAGAAGCGCGCCACGGGAAAGTCGCCCTGTTGCGCAAACAACCAGGCCGGCGAGCCGAGCAGCGCAACCGCCGCACGCAGGCGGCGATCACGGCTGGCCGCCCCGTAAGTGATGCAGCCTCCCATCGAAACCCCGGCGACGGCAAGTCGCTGCCCATCGCTCAGACCGCTGTCGACCAGCGCGTCGAACAGGCCGGGCAGCTCGGCGACCGTTTGCGCCACCAGCGTATTGAAAAGCTGCTCCCTTTGTTCAGCCGGCCGGGCGAACTGCTGCTCGAAGTCGCTTAGCCGTCGCTGCCCGTGACCCACCGCATCGACGCCGATCGCCAACAGTCCTGCCGCGGCAAAGCGCTGCAGTTCGGGCAGGTGCGACTCCTTGTCTGCGCCGAGGCCGTGAAACCACAGCACCGTGGGTAAAGGCGCCGCCCCTCCTGGCGGGTGAACGATGAGCACCGGCACCTCGCCGAGCAATCGGCATGCACCCGCCCCACTCATCTACGCGCCGGGCTGCGGACGAAGCCGGTCACCCCTATCCGCAACGCCACCAGACGATGAGCACATCATTACCAGACCATCACCGCTGTTTCGGCGGCCATCTGCGCGTAGTACAAACGGATACCGATCTGATAACGCCGCCCCCTGATCAGGCGCATGTCGATCTTCGCGTTGCGATCGCTACCGCTGTCGTCGTCACCGCCGATCTGCACGTTGCCGCCGCTCCTGACCTCGAAAAGGACCATCAGCGTGTCCGCACTGCCGAAGGTGGCAATGCTGTAGGTCCGCGATATTTTCGGCGCGAAATCGAAGACGCGCGTTTCGCCGGCCCTGAGCGCCAGCTTTTGCGACAAGCCGACTTCGAGTTCCGGGATTTTCTGCGTCGGAGCAGTCCCCGGATACGACTCGACGATCCACGTCTTGTCGGCCGCCGACAGCCCGCCCTTGGGTTGCAAGCCCGCACGATAGGCGGCGGGTTCGACGATCAGGCCAGCGCCAAAAGCGTACTCCATCACCGAATTGGGGTCCCAGTTGGTGCCTTTCACTTCGCCCGGGCTGATCTTGCGCAGGATGTTCCACTCGATGGTCTGCGCATCCCAGTTGTTCGGCGGCCCCTGAAAATAATTGCGCACGGCGTTGATATCCCAGGTGATCCCTGCGAAGGGGTTCTGGTGCTCGTGTTCCAGGCCTAGCAGCCTGTCGGACTGACCGCCGGCCTGGCCGGCGCGTTTCACCATACGCAACAAAAAAGCCGAATTTCGTCGGTTTTCAGGCTTTTCCGAGGGTTTTCCCCTCATTTTCCCTACTGCAGGCGC
>Ga0209053_1000063_pt1 | contig 148237 bp, 164 predicted proteins | sample EBPBio152010_DNA_FD_185864 | JGI IMG/M metagenome (GOLD analysis project Ga0209053, IMG submission 185864) | Wastewater treatment Type I Accumulibacter community from EBPR Bioreactor in Madison, WI, USA - Reactor 1_7/15/2010_ DNA (SPAdes)... | ecosystem: Engineered > Bioreactor > EBPR >... | reverse complement strand
CCCGTCACCAGATATCGCCAACCCGCTCGACCACGAAGTACGCTTCACCTACGGAGTGCCTTCCCGCTCAGGAACTTTGAACTGTCGTAAGTCCAAGTATCCCGTTGCAGGACAGGCACTTCCGTACTTTCACACCCAGGACACGCCGATCACTGATGCACGATCGAGGCTTACATGCTGGTATGGCTGCGCGAGGGTCGTGACCCTTGGACGCCCTTCTGTTTGTCAAGCGGTGGTGGCGCGTTGGTGGATTGCTCGGTGCTGGTTGCGCAGGAGGTAGTAGGTCTCGCGGGCGATGTACCGCTTGAGCAGACGCAGGATCTCGGGGTTGGAGTGGCCTTCGGCCTTCTTGCGGGCGACGTACTCCTTCGTGGCGGGGTCGATTCTCCAGCGGCTGAACGCGATCATGTGTAGGGAAGAGTTCGCGGCCAGGTCCCCGCCGCGGTTGAGGCGGTGGCGGGTGGTCTTGCCCGAGGAAGTTCGGTCGCAAGCTGAGCCCATGACTGCAACCGTGAGTCCGCCCTCGGCTGGATGGTGCCCAGCATGATGACTTCTTAGGCCGGCATGACGGGTAAACCGAGTGAGCCGACGCACAGGTGAACATACAGCTTTCGACACTCATGGCTCGGCTGATTCGCCGAGCTGCAGTTCCCCAGGGTCGCCCAGCGCGACGCACGACTCCTGTGCACGCGTTAGCGCCACATACAACACGCAGTGGTCCTCCACGAGCGGTTGGAGGCCAGAAGCGAGCATCGCCTCGTCCCTGGCGGAAAGGGCGACGCCGACCCGTTCCCACTGACGACCCTTGGCCTGATGGACGGTCAGCCCGGGCACGAGATCGTCGCGCTGTAGACGCACTCGGAGCGCGTCGACCTCAGCCTGACGGATGGGCTCCCCCATCTTGCGAAGCCGCGTCGGGCGGCGGCTGACACCGAGGTGATGGGCCGTGTCGCGGAGAAGCTCGAGCACGTCAGCGGCGCTCTCGCCAGCCAGCATCGCCTGGAGCACCAGATCAAGCGCACCGGCCTGCACGGACCCGAGTTCGACAGGGTCGAGCCGGAGGTACACGCACGCTGTCTGCTTCCCGAACGAGTCCCGACCTAGCTTCCGTCGGGTGACCTCATCCAGGAGCAGGTTGAGCATGGCGTCTGTGGCGTTCTGGATGGTGCGGAACCCGAGCGGGAGGATGTTGTCCCCGACGTTCCAGAGTTCGCTCCACTTGCGGGCAAGCGCGACGTCGATGCCGTCGCTGGTGCGCCGCGGAACCGTGACAGGCTCGCTGGCCCGGAGTTGGCGAGCGAGCTCAGGCATCTGGCTGCCCCGAAATCGGAACGACTCGGGTTGCTGGTACTCGTGGAACGGCAGCCCATCGAGCAACTTCTGGACCTTCTCGGGGGTGGCACCCCGCCATCCGTATAGCGCCTGCCACGGGTCGCCCACGACGGTGATCTCGGTTCCAGCCTGGCCCGCAGCCAACGCCGTCCATAGGTCCAGCCCGTCAGCGTCGTAGATCTCGTCGATGACGATGTGTCGGAAGTTCGACCCGAGCCATGCTTTGATCGCGTCCTCGACGCCGACGACGGTTGACACGGCCGAGCGGAGTACCCACCGAACGTCTTCGTGGCTGCAGTAACCAGAAGCCAGAGCGACGTTGTGGTCGTCCTTGCTCCCGAACCCGTACTCGTTCTTCGGTACTCGTCGGACGTGGCTGTACACAAGGCCGGTGCTGGCGTTGCACGCTGCGATGCGCTTGTAACTACCCGGCTCACGGAAGCGGAAGCCCCGCATGCCCCGGTACTCGTCCAGCACCGTCAACGTCGTGTGGCCCCCAGGCCAACGGACCAGACCGAGGGACATCAGGTGGTGAAGCACACGGACGTGGAGGTCGTCGAACGTGGTGACGAGATTGGGCAGCCCAACCGCCGGGCGGCCCCACCTTGCCGAGATGCGCGAGCTGAGCTCACCCACCGCGGCTCTTGTGAAACTGAGGCCAAGTACGCCCCGTCGGTCGTTAGTTCGCAGGTATGCCAGGTAACCGAACCGTTCTGCGGCCACGGTCGTCTTGCCGGAGCCCGGCGCTGAAACAATATTGATAAACGGCCGGTCGGACGCCGCTGCAACCACTTGCAGGTCAGTGAGGCGAATGGCCATCAGTCCTGCCCGCTGGGACCGCCCGCGGCGTCACCACCCGTCTCGTCCACGGTGCCCTCCTCCTGCTCGGCATCACCATCGCCTTGAACGCGCGCGGCAACGTGCCCTTTCCAGAGCCAGTCGAACAGGGCAACCAGTTGTTCCGGTACGCGGGCAGAATCGGCGTTCGCTTCCACAAGGGCGGCCAACTCGAACGCGAACTCACCCTTCGCCTTCTTCCCGGAGTCGCTCTGGAACAGGTCGTCGACGCTCTTGGCTGTCAGCGGACCGCTGACCGACTTCCCGACCAGGGATAGAGCCGCCTCGACCAGGACCTCGTTGTTGTCCACCAGAGTCGGCTCGAGCGTTGGTCGTGACCAAAACATCTGGACGCGGTCGGGGTCGGTGAAGTCAGCCTGCCAGGCCGGCGGGCTTGCCGGCGGGAGCGGGTCGGCGCGGAGGTCGGTGTCGGACAGCACGGCGACCTGGCTAGAGAGCTCCCACCCAGGGTGCGCAAGCAGCCGCACCGGCCACTCGCCAACCTTGTTGCCCAACGGCACGATCGATAGAGCGTCGATGAACGCGAACTTCGTGGCGTCGCCAGCGGCCCACGCGCGGCCAAAAGCCCTCAACAGTGCAGCCTCGGTGATGCCCTCCACGAGCACGACACGGTCCGCGAACAGGGCACCGGACCGGCTCGCGTCGAGGTGCAGGCTGGTCATCCGCGCGATCTTCTTTCGGTCTGAGTCCTTCCAGGGGATGTTGGCGACAGTGCGAGTGACCACACGGCCGGTCTCACTGCGAAGCACGACGATCTCGTCGGGCTTGCACGCTGCGACAATCTCGCTCGCGTGGGTCGACACGATGACCTGCAGGTCCGGTCGCTCGACCGTGACCTTCCGCAGGTATCGGATGAGGCCGTGCTGAAGCTGCGGGTGCAGGTGCGCCTCGGGTTCCTCGATGAGGACCGTTGCGTGGAACAACTGCGGGAAGAACGAGTCAAGCTGGTCCTCGGCCTCTTCACTTCGTTCCTCGAGGTTCTGGCGGGCGCGTTCGGCGTTGTCCGCGGACCGCGGGACCTGGCCGCCGTAGTCCGGCAGAGAAGGATCGCCCACCGGGTCACCTTCCGAGGTGACTCCAGCGCCGGCTCCAACGCCAGCCGCCTTGGAGGGGTCCGGGACGCCTGCAAGGGTCACCGCGATGTGCAGCAGGTTTACGTACCCGAGGCTGGAGCCCTCGAGACGCCGCGCTTCGTGCGCGTTGTTGGTGGTCGCGAGTAGCAACTCCAGCACCCGTGACAGGTAGGCATCGTCGACCCGCTGGGTCCCAATGAACGGGAAGTGTTCGTTCACACCGCTGGTCAGGAGCTTCAGGTTCTCCGCGATTCGCCCCTGGACGTCGACCACCAACTGGTGAGCGGTCAGCGAACTCAGCAACGACTCCGCCTGTCGGCGCAGGTCCATCAGCGTTCCGGTCGAAGGGTTTCGGAGCTGCTCGGCACGTAGGAGCTCCAGCAGCACCCGTGTCTCGCGTCGGGACAACTCATCGATCGGGTTCCTCATTGCGGGCAGGTAAATCAGGCGCAACTGTTCAAGCTCGTCTGGAGCCGGGGCGACGGTGCGGGCTCGGACACGGCCCAGGGATCGCTCCAGCGAACGGACCCACAGCGGTGCGCTCGCCCCCAGACCCTGGAGCGCCATGCCGAGCGCGCCCTCGGTACCACCGCCCGATTCGAACGAGTACTCCACCGCGATGTGTCGCGGCGCAGGGCCAAGCACAGCTGCGTCCGGCGGCGTGAGCCGCGGGAACCGGTCTGGGTGCGCCAGATAGATGGCGTCGTTGAGCGTTGTCTTCCCTACGCCGTTCGACCCGACGACAAGGCTGAACCGGCCTGGGAAGTCAACGGTGATGGGGGAACGGACGGCAGCACGAAACCCATCGACCGTCACTCGCTTCAAGTACACGGCGCTCCTACGGATGTTCCATCGCGGACCGAGCACGGCGGGATTGCCGCGATCTGAACCAGGGCCCATCCGCATCCGAAACCTCGCGACAACAGCAAGTCAGGAGCTCGCAGCACACCCATCACCCCCGGGCTGAACCCGGTCCCACTAGAATTTTTGCGGACTCTGTGCGGACTGGGAGGGACCATACCCCCTCTGACCTGCAGTTTTGCGTTGATTCACACGTTGAAGCGGAACGCCACCACGTCGCCCTTCACCAAGGGGTACCCGTCCGAACCACGAACAGCAGGGCAGAGACACCGGCGAAGACCAGCAAGGTGATGCCCATCCAGGGTGCGACCAGACGGCTGGAGACGAGCTCGCCCCCGACCCGAGGAACCAGCGCAGCGAGCCCAGCCGCCTCGATGATCCCCAGGCCGGCCAAGGACAGGTCTTCGAGGAAGAATGCCAGGGGCACGAAGTGCAGGGCCACGACGAGAGCCACCCACCAGGCCATCCAGCGGCCCTTACCCCTGCGGTGCAGGAACAGGCAGCCGACCACCGCCAGCAGCACCTCCAGGCCGACGACCAGCCCGAACCACGGGTACCTGCCCTCCAGCGCACTGCCCTCACTCCACCGGGCGAACACCCCGTAACCGAACAGCCCTGCCAGCAGGAGGCCCATCACCGATCCGGCGCCGAGCCACGATCGCCACGCCGGCGGCGGGTCCTCCTGACCCCAGCCGAACCAGACGAACGCCATCAGACCGAACCATGCGATGGTGAAGGCGTGGTCGCGAATGAAATCGGTGAACACGTCTACTTCTTCCCGCCAGAGGCGAGCCCGCTGCGGAACTCGACGACGTCGCCGTCCTGCATCACGTAGTCCTTGCCCTCAAGGCGCGCCTTACCGGCGGACTTCACGGCGGCCATCGACCCGAGCGCGTCGAGGTCGGCGAAGGAGACGACCTCGGCCTTGATGAAGCCCTTCTGGAAGTCGGTGTGGATGACCCCGGCCGCCTGCGGGGCGGTCCAGCCCTGGTGGATGGTCCAGGCCCGCGACTCCTTGGGGCCGGCCGTCAGATAGGTCTGCAGGCCGAGGGTGTGAAAGCCGGTGCGCGCCAACTGATCCAGGCCCGACTCCTCGGCACCGAAGCTCTGCAACAGCTCCAAGGCCTCCTCGTCCGACATCTCCATCAGATCCATCTCGAGTTTGGCGTTGAGGAAGACCGCGTCCGCCGGCGCGACCAGCTCACGCAGCGAGGAGGCCAGCTCGGCGTCGGCGAGCTGGTCCTCGTCGAGGTTGAAGACGTAGATGAAAGGCTTGGTCGTCAGCAGCCCAAGCGACTGTGCGAGAACGGGATCCACCCCGGCGGCGGCGCCCGCGGCATACAGGGTCTTGCCCTCCTCCAGCACCCCCTGCGCGGCGAGCGCGGTGTCGAGCAGCGCCTTCTCCGCCTTCTTGGCCTTGACCTCTTTCTCCAGCCGCGGCACCGCCTTCTCCAGCGTCTGCAGGTCGGCCAGGATCAGTTCGGTCTCGATGACCTCGATGTCGTCCTTGGGCGAGACCTTGCCATCGACGTGCACCACGTCGTCATCAGCGAAGGCGCGCACGACCTGGCAGATCGCGTCCGCCTCGCGGATATTGGCGAGGAACTTGTTGCCCAGCCCCTCCCCCTCGCTCGCGCCCTTGACGATGCCGGCGATGTCGACGAAGGACACGGTCGCGGGCAGGATCCGCTCGGAGCCGAAGATCTCGGCGAGCCGGGCCAGGCGCGCATCGGGCAGCGGGACGACGCCCACATTCGGCTCGATGGTCGCGAACGGGTAGTTCGCGGCGAGCACATTGTTCTTGGTCAGGGCGTTGAAGAGGGTGGACTTGCCGACATTCGGCAGTCCGACAATCCCGATGGTGAGAGCCACAAGGACAGGAGTTTACCGGGGCGCTGCTCAGACTCTTTCCAGCTCGATGAGGATGGCCTGCTCGGGGTGCACATTCGGCAGCGACAGGCCGACGGTCATCAGGACCGACCCGCGGATGCGGGTGCCCGGGTGGTCCACCCACTCCGGCCAGGTCATCTGCTGGCAGGTCGGCAGCCCGCCGATCTCGGCGGGCCGGACCGCATACACCGCCTCGGGGTCGAGCCCGTCGAGCCGCACCGTGCCGGCGACCTCGGTGACATCGGTGGCGAGCTGGGCATAGGAGAAGACGGCGGCGCTGCGGTCGGGGGCGACGACACCGTGGACGAGCGCATTCCGGTTCGGTGTGTCGGGGCGGACGACCTCGCCGGTATGCAGCAGAGTCCGATGCTCTTTGTGCCACGCCACCGCGCGCTGCAGCTGAGCCATTTCGCTCTCCCTGAGCTCGGCGACGTTCCACTCCACGCCCAGGTGCCAGAAGAGCGCGCTGGCCGCGCGCATCGCGAAGGAGGAGACCCGGCCGGTGGTATGGCTGTGTGGTCCCCCGATGTGGGCGCCGATCAGTTCGGGCGGGATCACCAGGGAGGTCCACAGGTTGATCTGTTGGCGCTCGATCGCGTCGATGGTGTCGGAGGCCCAGAGGCGGTCGGTGCGGGCGAGGATGCCAAGGTCGACGCGGCCGCCGCCGGAGGCGCAGGTCTCGAACTCCACGCCCGGGTGGCGCCGGCGCAGTTCGTCGAGGAGGGCATAGACGGCGAGGGTCTGCCCGCGCACCGCAGCGTGACCGTCGTGGGCGACGTCGATGAGGTCGCGGTTGTGGTCCCACTTGACGTAGGCGATCTCGTGGTCGCGAAGGAGGGCGTCGAGCCGGCCGAGGATGTGCTCGTAGCAGTCGGGGTTGGCGAGGTCGATGACCTGTTGCCTGCGCCACAGCGGCGGCTCGCGGCCGGGCACCTTGAGGACCCAATCGGGGTGTGCGCGAACGAGATCCGAGTCAGGGTTGGCCATCTCCGGCTCGACCCAGATGCCGAATTCCATCCCGCGGGAGCGGACGTGGTCGATCAGGGGCGTGAGCCCGTCGGGCCAAAGGTCTTCGGAGACAACCCAATCCCCGAGTCCCTGACCGTCGTGCCGGCGGGAGCCGAACCAGCCGTCGTCAAGGACGAAGCGCTCGATCCCGGCGTCTGCCGCCTTGTCCGCCAGGGCGGTGAGGACGTCGAGCCGGTGGTCGAAATAGACAGCCTCCCAGGTGTTGAGCAGAACCGGCCGGGGTGTCGTCGGGTGACTCGGCCGGGATCGGACATAACCGTGGAAGGCCGCGCTGACACCGTCCAGTCCGCGCTCGCTGTAGGCGGCGAAAAGCGTTGGCGCGCGGTAGCTTTCGCCGTCCTTGAGGATCACCTCGCCGGCCCCGAGCAGCTCCCCCGCGCCGAGCTGAGCGCGCCCGACGGGGCTGCGCTCGGCATACACGCGGGAGTCTCCCGACCAGGCAAGATGGATCGCCCACACCCGGCCGCGCCGGAAGGAGAAGCCGGGATCGCCGGCGCACAGAGCCAGCGGCCCGTCGTGCCCGGTGCGCCCGTGTCGCGACTCGCGCAGCCAGGTGCCCATGCCCAGGTCGAGGCGCTGCGGCGAGCGTTCCCGGCACCAGCGTCCGGTCAGGTCGAGCAGCTCGACCGCATCCATGGGCAGGGGCACGCTGGTCTCCAGCGCGTCCACGCGATAGGAGCCGGATCCCTGGTGGTGCAGCGTCGCGCCGATCTCCAACAACCCGTCCGGGTGCATCGTGTACTGGGTCTCGACGGCCAGCGCCGCACCGTCTGCCACCGCGACAATCCGTAGCGCGGTGTCGCTGGACTCGACTGCCCCGCAACGGAACTGGGGCGCGAAGCCGGTGCCATCGGCATACGACCCGGCGAGCGTGGGCCGCAGGCGCCAGCCGTCCACGGGCATGGGCAGCAGCCGCCGCGGCATCACCTCGTCGGTGGAGGAATGCGGGACGACCGGTCGCATGGCCGCGAGCAGCTCGGCCTCGGTGACCTCGTCCGGCAGCCGGGCACCCCAGTGCAGCACGATCGGCAGCGCGTCACCGTCGTTCACGGCGACGAAAGACGTTGTCGCACTGCGTAAGTGAATCAGGGACACGATGGTCTCCTCCGGGTCAACGGGTCAGGGGTCAGCGGTTAGTGGGTCAGGACCGGGATTCGCCGTTTTCGAGGTATGCCGTGCGGTCCGCCGCGAGGGCAGACCGGATGAGGCGCGCGGCATACGGCGCGGCGTGCGCGTCGAGGTCGGCGGGCCCGACCCAGTGCACTGCGCTGATCTCGCGCCGCTGCAGCGTCATTCTGGCCTCGAGATCTGCCTGTGCCACACCGAGATCGAAGATGAAGGCGACAGCGTCGTCCCAGCCGCGATAGGGCGGCAGCCAGGACGTGGTGAGCAACTCTCCGACCGGCAGATCGACGCCGAGCTCTTCACGGCACTCCCGCGCCACACAGTGCGCAGGGGATTCGAACTTGTCGACGATGCCGCCAGGCAGATCCCACTCCTGTTTGTAGGTCAGCTGGCAGAGCAGGACCTCGCCCCGCTCGTTGCGCAGGATCCCCTGGGCGATGATCCGTTTCGTCGGCAACCGGTCGTTGAGAGTCTCGATGAACTTGCGCCGCTTGTCCTCGTCCCAGCGGATGTCGATGAGGGGCTTCTCAGCCATCGAGCAGGTCTCCCCCGTATGCCGCGAAGACATGACCGAGCACCGCGTCCGCGTTCTCGCGCAACACATCTCGCGGCATGGGCGGCAGCAGGTCGTCCCAGAGGATGTTGAAGGTGCCGCGCACTTCGGGCATTCGAGCGGGACGTGCGATGAACCACACGTGGGCGTGCGCACCGCCGTCGCCGTAGCGGCCGATCTGGCACCGCCCAACGCTCGGCAGGCTCTCCATGCCCTGTGCGATGAGGACGCTGAGCACGCCGTACTCCGCCGCCCGTTCGCGAGAGAGATCGCCGAGGTCGCCGTGTTCGCGCGGCTCCAGGATGAGGATGAGCGGCGAGCCGGAGGGCGGTGCCTGTTTGATCTGCCAGAGCGCGTCGCGCCAGCGAACGGGCCAGTCGGGCGAGGGCGTCGCGCCGGGCGCGCAATGGCAGTCGGCCGGATCGTCGCCCTCCCGGGGCCGCTCCTCAGCGGCCAGCGGACCGATCGGTTTGACGGTCAGCTCGCCGTCGAAGGGGAAGCTCGCCCATGTCGTGTAGCCGTCCTCCGGTAGCGGAAACCGCCCGCCGGCCGTCCCCTGGGCCGCCACGACGCGGGCGTGGAACTGCTCGATCGACTCCGGCACGGTCTCGAGGCTACCTGCCTCGCGACAGGGCGGGAGAGGAACTCGGCGAGGTTGTCGGACCTCGGTGGCATGGTGTGCGTCATGGACGGATGGGTCTGGGGCGTATGCGGTCTGATCGCCGGCGCACTGCTGGCGGGCGCGTTGGTTTGGGCTCGGTATGCCGGTCGCGCGGCCGCCGTGGTCACCGAGCGCGATCTGCTGCGCGAGCGCGTGGTCGACCTGGAGGCCTCGCTCGCCGAGGACTCCGAGACGGCGGCGCTGCTGGCGCCGTTGCGGGACGCGCTGGGCCGGGTGGAGCATCAGGTCGGGGTGCTCGAGCGCGACCGGGTGGAGCAGTTCGGCTCGCTGCGGGCGGTGATGGCGCGGGTCGAGGGCGAGACGCAGGAGCTGGGGCGAGCGACGGCCTCGCTCGCGGGCTCGTTGCGCTCCTCGAGCGTGCGCGGGGCCTGGGGCGAAGTGCAGCTGCGACGGGTCTTGGAGGTGTCGGGGCTGCTGCCGCGCTGCGATCTCGACGAGCAGGTCAGCGCCATCTCACGGCACGGCCGGACGGTCCGGCCCGATGTGGTCGTGCGCCTGCCCGGAGACAAGGTGATCGTCATCGACGCCAAAGCGCCGATGGATGCCTTCCTCGACGCTCAGGCCGAGGATCTCGGCGATGACGAGCGGATCGGGTTGTTGCGCGATCACGCGGTCCGGCTGCAGCGGCACATCGACGCGCTGGCGGCCAAGGACTACTGGTCGGCCTTCACGGCGAGTCCCGAGATGGTGGTGTGCTTCGTCCCGAGCGACGCCATGCTCGCGGCCGCATTGGCCGCGCGGCCCGGGTTGCACGAGCACGCCCTGGCGCGCCGGGTGGCGTTGGTCGGGCCGGGGTCATTGTTGGCGCTGCTGCGCACCGTCGCCTTCACCTGGCAGCAGGAGAGTGTGGCTTCCAGCGCCGGCGAGTTGCTGGAACTGGGCACCGAGCTCTATCGGCGGCTGGCCACCCTCGGCGGACACACGGCCAAGCTGGGTCGCAGCCTGACCAGCTCGGTCGAGGCCTACAACGCCATGGTCGGGGCGCTCGAGACGCGGGTACTGGTCACGGCCCGGCGGATGCAGCAGCTCGGCCTGGTGACCGACGAGATCCCCGAAGGGGCTGCCATCGAGACGGGCGCGCGGCCGATGACGGCTCAAGAACTCATCGACGCCGCCACCGCCGAAGACGCCCGCCCCGAGCTGGCGTTCGACGTCAACCGGCCGCCGAAAGTTCGGGACGCGAAAGCCGTTTGACATGCACATTGCATGTGGCCAGGCTGTAGGGGTGACAACCAGTCTTCAGGTGCGGGACGTCCCCGACGACGTGAGCCGGGTCCTCAAGGCGCGTGCGGCGCGGGCCGGCAAGTCGCTCAGTGAATACGTCTTGGGGGAACTCGTCGAAATGGCTCGACGGCCGACCTTGGCCGATGTGCTTGACGAGCTTGAATCACGGCCCGTGACGAGGTTGAACGTCAGCGCCGCCGACCTGATCCGGGCGGGGCGGGACGAACGAGACCGCACGATCGCCGAGGCGTTGGATCGTGCGGACAGGCCGGCCGGCGCCCCCACGGCCAACGGGGATGACGTCCCATGACCGATGTCGTGATCGACGCCTCCGCACTCATCGAGCTGCTGCTGGCGACGGAGATCGGCGGCGCGGTCGGTGCCGAACTTCGCCGCCTTGAATGTCGCGTCTTGCACGCTCCGGGGCACGTCGTGGCGGAAGCGGTCCAGGGATTGCGCGGCATAGCGATGGGCCAGGCCGACCTTTGCGGGCCATGCGAGCGGGCGGCGACGCACCTGAGCGGATTGCCCATGAGGCTGTGGGACACCCGACCGTTGATTGCCCGCATGTGGCAGCTCCGGGCCAACATCTCCGCCTACGACGCCGCGTACCCAGCGTTGGCCGAGATGACTGCCCTGCCCCTGATCACCACCGATCGACGGCTGGCGCGCGCAGTGCTGGGCTCCAGTCGATGCGAGGTTCTCGCGCTCTGAGCCGCCCGTTCAGTGAAGTGAGCCGGAGGCGACGAAGGAGCCGTCGTGGGTCATCTTGTCCGACATGCCCGCGGCCTTGAGGTCCCGGCGGATCTCGTTGGGCAGGGAGAACACCAACGACTCCTCGGCCGCGACGACGGGGCGCACGTCGGCATACCCGCGCTCGCCGAGGAAATCGAGCACGCCGCGCACGAGGACCTCGGGCACCGACGCCCCCGAAGTGACACCCACCGTGGCGACGCCGTCGAGCCAGGACTCGTCGATCTCCTCCGCATAGTCGACGAGATGGCCCGCCCGGGCGCCGTGCTCGAGGGCGACCTCGACGAGGCGCACGGAGTTGGAGGAGTTGCGGGAGCCGACGACGATCATCAGATCGCAGTCCGCGGCCATCTGCTTCACCGCCAGCTGACGGTTCTGCGTGGCGTAGCAGATGTCATCGCTCGGGGGGTCCTGCATGGCCGGGAAGCGTTCGCGCAGCAACCGCACGGTCTCCAGCGTCTCGTCCACCGAGAGGGTGGTCTGGGAGAGCCACACGACCTTCTCCGGGTCGCGGACGGTGACATTCGCGACGTCCTCGGGGCCGTCGACGAGCGTGATGTGCTCGGGTGCCTCGCCGGAGGTGCCGATGACCTCCTCGTGGCCCTCGTGCCCGATAAGAAGGATGTCGTAGTCCTCATTGGCGAAGCGCACCGCCTCGCGGTGCACCTTGGTCACCAGCGGGCAGGTGGCGTCGATGGTCTTGAGGCTGAGGGCCTGCGCCTCCTCGTGGACCACGGGCGCGACGCCGTGCGCGGAGAAGACGACCGTTGCGCCCTCGGGCACCTGCTCGGTCTCGTCGACGAAGATCGCGCCACGCTTCTCCAAGGTGGTCACCACGTGCTTGTTGTGCACGATCTGCTTGCGCACGTAGACCGGCGGGCCATAGAGCTCCAGCGCCTTCTCGACCGTCACCACGGCCCGATCCACGCCGGCGCAGTAGCCGCGCGGCGCTGCCAGGAGCACCCGCTTGACGGGCTCGTTCTCGGTCGGCTCGGGGGTGGAACGCATATGGCAAGTCTAAGTTGTCGGGCCTGTCCCCTAATCTCTGCCACGTGAGCACTCAGCCATCGGCGCTGCCCGAACGAGCCGCCGAGACCACTCCGGAGCGGCCCTGGCCCGTGCGTCTGCTGAGCCTGAAGATCGGCGAATACATCGACAAGATGTCGGTGGTCTGGGTCGAAGGCCAAGTGGTCCAGCTCGACCGGCGGGCCGGCACGGCATACCTCACGCTGCGCGACACCGATGTCGACATGTCCTTCAATGTCGCGATCTCCACCAACGCCCTCGACGCCATGCCCCGCCCCCTCGGCCAGGGCGAGCGCGTCGTCGTCCAGGCCAAGCCGGCCTTCTGGGGCAAGCGCGGCTCCCTCACCCTCGACGCCCGCCAGATCCGCCCGGTCGGGATCGGCGAGTTGCTCGCCCGCCTCGAGTACCTCAAACGCACCCTCGCCGCCGAGGGCCTGTTCACCGCCGACCGCAAGAAGCCGCTGCCCTTCCTGCCCCACACGGTCGGGCTGATCACCGGGCGGGCGAGCGCGGCCGAACGGGATGTGGTCGAAAACGCCCGCCGCCGCTGGCCGGGCATCCCCTTCGAGATCCGCCCGGTGCCGGTGCAGGGCAGCGCCGCCGTGGAGGAGGTATGCCGCGCCCTCGCCGAGCTCGACGACCTCGCCCACGTCGAGGTCATCGTCATCGCCCGTGGCGGCGGCTCGGTCGAGGACCTGCTCGCCTTCAGCAACGAGGCGCTGGTGCGTGCGGTCGCCGGCGCCCGCACCCCGGTCGTCAGCGCCATCGGCCATGACATCGACACCCCGATCCTCGACCTCGTCGCCGACGTCCGCGCCTCCACCCCCACCCACGCCGCCAGCCTCGTCGTGCCCGACGCCGCCGAGATGCGCGCTCAACTCGACCTGACGACGCTGCGCCTGCGTCGCGCCATCGGCGACCGGCTGCAGCGCGAGCGCCGGCGCCTTGTCGAGCTGACGAGCCGGCCCGTGCTGACCGACCGCACCGCATACGTCCGCAGTCAGCGGATCGAGATCGCCACCATGCGCCGGCGCGGCCAGCTGCGCATCGAGGCGGCCATCACCCGCGAGCAGGACCGCGTGGAGCATCTGCGGCGGCAGGCGCGGATGCTCTCCCCGCAGGCGACGCTCGACCGCGGCTACGCCCTGGTGACCACCCCCGACGGCGAGGTCGTCATCGATCAGGACCAGGTCGACCTCGACGACCTGCTGCGCGTGCGAGTGGCGCGGGGCGACTTCGCGGTGCGCGCGACGGCGAGCTGACCTCATACAGTTATCGACCATGGCCGCCGACCAGACCGAGTTCCCTGACGTCGCCGAGTTCTCCTATGAGCAGGCCCGCGACGAACTGGTGGATGTCGTCGCCCGCCTCGAGGGCGGGCAGGTGGGGCTGGAGGAGAGTATGACGCTGTGGCGGCGCGGCGAGGCCCTGGCCGCGCACTGCACGGCCTGGCTCACCCAGGCCGAGGCGGCAGTGGCCGAGCAGAGCCAGGAGGGCTGAGGGGCGCGAGCGTCAGGTCGCCGGCGACTCATACGGTTTGAGGTGATCGGCGAAGAGGGTGAGCTCCTCGAAGGTGCCGTCGCCGGTGATGATCGTGGTGAGGTCGCCCGGGCCCGGCGCGACGAGGCTGTTCTGGGTCTTGGCCTCCCGCACGTACTTCTGCCAGGTGCGCCCGCCCGCCTCGAGCGTCCCGCCCTCGGGGGCACGGTTGGTCTGTTGCGTGATCCAGGCCTCGGTCGCGTCCTTGGTCTGCTCGATGGCGATGTAGTGCCCATCGGGCGAGATGTACCCGAGATGCCACGTGCGCAGCTTGTCGGTCGAGGGGACGAACCGGACGGCGCTCGGGCGCCAGCCGTCGGGGAGCCCGGCCGGGGCCTCGATCGGCCAGCCGTACTCCTTGACGATGGGGGTGGCCACCCGCGAGATGTCGACATCGGGGCCGGACACCGAGTTGACCCGGGCCACCATGAAGAAGAGCAGCACCATCAGGCCACCGATGACCAGCAAAGAGCGCACCATATTGGCTGCCGAGCCCCGGGCATACATGCTCGCCTGGGATGCCGGCCCGCCCGAGGTCGCGGGGTCGCCCACATCCACCTGCTCGTTCATGGCCCTATCGTCGCCCACATCCGCAGGTTTGCGCGAAACCGTGTTGTGAAAGGCGCCGCTGACGCAGCCGCGGCGCGGCGATAGAGTCGACCTTGGACGGACCAACTGAACTGCGACGAAGGGGCCTGGGCGAGCCATGGACGGACAATTCCTGGTCATCGGGGAAGCCCTGATCGACATCGTCGCCCGGCACGCAGAGAACCCCGTCGAACATGTCGGCGGCTCGCCGGCCAATGTCGCCGTCGGCCTCGCCCGCCTCGACAATCGCGTCATCTTCGCCACCTGCCTCGGCGAGGACACCCGAGGCGACCGCATCCGCAAACACCTGCAGGCCCGCGGCGTCTCCGTCCTCGACGGCGGCGAAGAGCATCCCACCTCTACGGCCCAAGCCAATATCGACGCGGGTGGTGCCGCGACCTACGTCTTCGACCTGCATTGGGATCCGGGCCGCATCGAGATCGGCGCACGAGTCAGCCACATCCACACCGGGTCGATCGCCGCCGTCCTCGAGCCGGGCGGCACGGCGGTCGTCGACGCCCTCATGCGCGGGCGGGCGCAGGCGACCATCTCCTACGACCCGAACTTCCGCCCCTCGATCATGGGCGATGTGGCCGCGGCGACCGCTCGCATCGAGGAGATCATCGCGCTCAGCGATGTCGTGAAGGCCAGCAGCGACGACATGGCCCTGATGTATCCCGACCTGTCCATCGAGGGCGTGCTCAAGAAGTGGGGAGACCTCGGCCCGGCCGTCACCGTGGCCACCCTCGCCGAGGCCGGGGTGATGTATCGGATCACGCGCACGGGCAAAGTCTCGAGCCGGCCCGCGCCGCCGACGCATGTCGTGGACACGGTCGGGGCCGGTGACTCGTTCATGTCCGGGCTGATCTCCGGCCTGAGCACCGCCGGCCTGATCGGCGGCGTCGACGCCCGAGGCCGTCTGGCCACCGCCGGCCCGGGCCAACTCGATCCCGCCATCGAGCGCGGCGCCCTCTGCGGGGCGATGACGGTATCTCGGGCCGGCGCTTACGCGCCGAGTCTTGACGAGCTGTGAGCTGAAAAACGAAAGGTGATGTGCCACAACCATGCCCGATTTCACATATGAGGACATGCTCCCGATCGGCGAGGACACCACGACCTATCGGCTGCTCACGAGCGACGGCGTCGAGGCGGTCACCGGACCGGACGGGACCGAGTTCCTCCGCGTCTCCGACGAGGCAATGCGGCTGCTGGCGGAGACGGCCATGCACGACATCGCTCACTATCTGCGGCCCGCGCACTTGGCCCAGCTGCGCAAGATCCTCGATGACCCCGACGCGTCCAACAACGACAAGTTCGTCGCCCTCGACCTGTTGAAGAACGCCAATATCTCGGCGGGCGGGGTGCTGCCGATGTGCCAGGACACCGGCACGGCCATCGTCATGGGCAAGCGCGGGCAGCGCGTCCTGACGACCGGTCCCGACGAAGCTGCGCTGTCCCACGGGGTTTTCGACGCCTACACGCGGTTGAACCTGCGCTACAGCCAGATGGCGCCCTTGACGATGTGGGAGGAGAAGAACACCGGGTCAAACCTGCCCGCACAGATCGAGCTCTACGCCGACACCGCGCCGGGGCACGAGACGACCTACAAGTTCCTCTTCATGGCCAAGGGTGGGGGCTCGGCCAACAAGTCCTTCCTGTTCCAGGAGACCAAGGCCGTCCTCAAACCCGATCGGCTGATGAGCTTCCTCGACGAGAAACTGCGCGGGCTCGGCACGGCCGCCTGCCCGCCTTACCACCTCGCCATCGTCATCGGCGGCACCAGTGCCGAATTCGCTTTGAAGACAGCGAAATACGCGAGCGCAAAGTATCTCGACAACCTCCCCACCGAGGGGTCGATGACGGCGCACGGCTTCCGGGACCCGGAGTTGGAGGCGCAGGTTCTCGAGCTGACCCGGCAGTTCGGCATCGGGGCCCAGTTCGGCGGCAAGTACTTCTGCCACGATGTGCGAGTCGTCCGCCTGCCGCGCCACGGTGCGTCCCTTCCCGTGGCCGTCGCCGTGTCGTGCTCGGCCGATCGCCAGTGCCTGGCCAAGATCACCAAGGACGGGGTGTTCATCGAGCAACTCGAGACCGACCCGGCCGGCTATCTGCCCGAGCAGACACACGACTCGCTCGCCGACGGCGAAGACGCGGGTGATGTCGTGGCCATCGACCTCAACCGGCCGATGAGCGAGATCCTCGCCGAGCTGACGAAACACCCGGTCAAGACCCGGCTTTCGCTCACCGGTCCCCTCGTCGTGGCACGCGACATCGCCCACGCCAAGATCAAGGAACGGCTCGACGCCGGCGAGGAGATGCCGGCATACCTCAAGGACCACCCGGTCTATTACGCGGGCCCGGCCAAGACACCCGAGGGTATGCCGTCGGGCTCGTTCGGCCCGACGACCGCCGGCCGCATGGACTCTTACGTCGACCAGTTCCAGGCCGCCGGTGGCTCGATGGTCATGCTGGCCAAGGGCAACCGGAGCCAGCAGGTGACCGATGCCTGCCAGGCCCACGGCGGCTTCTATCTCGGCTCGATCGGCGGCCCGGCAGCCCGGCTGGCTCAGGACTGCATCAAGTCGGTCGAGGTGCTCGAGTATCCCGAGCTCGGCATGGAGGCCGTGTGGAAGATCGAGGTCGAGGACTTCCCGGCGTTCATCGTCGTCGACGACAAGGGCAACGACTTCTTCGCCTCGGTGACCAAGCCGGTGGCCTTCAGCATCGGCAAGCGGCCGGGCCTGGCTTGAGCCGCGAGACAGAGGTCGAGAATGCCAGTGTCACAGCGTCATAGGCCGCAGCCAGGGACCCGTCCGCGCACGCCCGAGGAGGCTTGGCACCATTTGATGGCGGGCAATGCCCGGTTCATGGCCGACGAACGCGCGCACCCCCATCAGGACATGGATGTGCGTCACCGGCTCGCCCAGAAGCAGGCACCCTTCGCGGTCTTCTTCGGTTGTGGCGACTCCCGGGTCGCAGCGGAGATCATCTTCGACCAGGGCCTCGGGGATCTGTTCGTGGTGCGCACCGCCGGTCACGTCGTCGACTTCAGCGTCCTGGGCTCCATCGAGTTCGGGGTCGGCAATCTCGGTTCACCCTTGATCGTCGTCCTGGGTCACGACTCGTGCGGCGCCGTCGCGGCCGCCATCGCCTCGGCCCGATCGGGCCAGATGCCCAAGGGCTATGTCCGTGACATCGTCGAGCGCGTGACACCGAGCGTCTTCGCCGTCGCCCAGCGCGGTGAGCTGACGCCGGAATCCGTTGAGCGCGAACATGTTCGGGTCACGTGCGAGTTGCTGTACGAGCGATCGATGATCATCCAGGACGCTGTCGACGCCGGGAGTTTGGCGATCGTGGGCTGTGAGTACCGGCTGGTCGATGGCGCGGCACATCTCGTGCACGTCATCGGTGACGTCGGCGATGAGGTGGAGGTCAGCGACGGCGACAGCCGGATCTGAGCTGCCGGTCAGCGGCCGAGGCTCTCCTTGACGACGCCGGCGAGGCGTTCGGCGACGGCCTGGGCCGCGGCGGGGGTGGCAGCCTCGACCATGACGCGCACCAGCGGTTCGGTCCCGGACTTGCGCAGCAGCACGCGTCCGGACCCCGCCAGCGCCGACTCCTCATCCGCTACCGCGGACTGCAGCCTCGGATCGGTATCGACCCGGCTGGCGTCCACGCCCTTGACGTTGACGAGCACCTGCGGCAGGCGGGTCATCACGCTGGCCAGTTCGGCGAGCGGCTTGCCTGTTTCGGCAACGCGCGCCGCGAGCATGAGGCCGGTCAGGACGCCGTCGCCGGTCGTCCCGTGGTCGAGCAGGATGACGTGGCCCGACTGCTCCCCGCCGAGGGAGAAGTCGTTCTCGCGCATGGCTTCCAGGACATAACGGTCGCCCACGCCGGTCTTGACGACGGTGATGCCGGCGCGGTCCATCGCCTGCAGCAGACCGAGGTTCGACATGACCGTGGCCACGAGGGTGTCCGCCTTGAGCGTGCCGCGCTGCTGCATGGCGAGCGCCAGGATCGCCATGATCTGGTCACCGTCGACCACCGTGCCCGTGTGGTCCACTGCGAGACAGCGATCGGCGTCGCCATCGTGCGCGATTCCGAGGTCGGCCTTGCGGTCGACGACGACGGCCTGGAGATGCTCGAGGTGCGTGGAGCCGTAGCCGTCGTTGATGTTCAGCCCGTCGGGAGCGGTGCCGATCTCGATGACGTCGGCGCCGGCCAACCGGAAGACCTCGGGGGAAACAGCGCTGGCGGCCCCGTGCGCACCGTCGATGACGATGGTGAGCCCGTCGAGGCGGTTGGGCACGGCGGCGAGGAGGTGCGCGACATACCGTGCCTGTCCGGCCCGGTTGGTGTGGACGCGACCGACCTCGGCGCCGATCGGGCGGGTCCACTCTTGGTGGAGACGCTCAGCGATGTCGTCCTCGACGGCGTCCGGCAGCTTGTGCCCGCCGGCGGCGAAGAACTTGATCCCGTTGTCGGGCATGGCATTGTGCGACGCCGAGAGCATCACGCCGAAATGCGCGTCCATGTCGGCCGTCAGGAACGCGACGGCGGGAGTGGGCAGGACCCCGACGTCGTTGACGTCGACGCCCGCTGAAGCCAGCCCGGCGACGACCGCGGCGGAGAGGAACTCCCCCGAGGCGCGCGGGTCGCGGCCGACCACGGCCTTCGGCTTGCGGCCGGCGGCGCGCGCGGGCTCGCCGAGCACGTGCGCCGCCGCGACGGACAGTCCCAACGCCAGCTCGGCCGTGATGTCCTTGTTCGCCAGGCCGCGAACGCCGTCGGTGCCGAAGAGACGTGCCATGAGTGGCCTTCCGCTGGGGGATCGGTTTCGGCCGCCCGGTGGGGAGGCCCCAAGAATGGTAGTCCGCCGCGAGCTACTGCCCGTATGCCGCCGCGCCACCAACCGCTCATCCGGGCGTCACCCATTTCGGTGTCACGAGGTGCACTCGTGCTGATCTCGGCGGCTGCGGACCCGTGCCGCCGGCGCGAGGCGGACGGCTGGGTGGAGCGGCTAGACGTCCTGCGGTAGGGCGGCGAGCGCCTCCCTGGCCCACGTCAGGTGAGCGCGCGCGTGATGCTCGCCGTAGGACAAGGTGAGCGAGCGAAAGGTGCGCGCCTCGCTCTCGGGCTCCGCCACCACCTCGGCCCGGATCGCGGCGAATCGCCCCAATGCCGTTGTGGCTCGGTCGATTTCGGCCCGAAGCAACTCCGCGGCGCGCCCTGGCGGAAGCTCGCTTCCGAAGAACAGGCGCAGCAACAGCGCATTCCGGGGCGGAGGCGCGGTATGCGGTTCGGCCAGCCGCTCGCGCAGCACGGCCCGGCCGGCGCTCGTGATCTCGAAACGGCTCCCGGAGGTCCGCCCCGGGGTCGCCCGGCGCACGGAGCCGCTCTCCTCGAGCGTGGCGAGCGTCGGATAGATCTGGCCGAAGCTCTCGTGCCAGAAGTCTCCGAGGACGTCGGTGATGGCAGCGCGCAGCTCGTATCCCGTCATGGGGCCGATGGACAGGGCACCGAGGATGGCAATTTCCGTCTGCGGGCGACGTGACATCCCGCCATGCCCAGCGGATTCGAGCGCTATGGCTGGGCGCCTGTATGCCTGGTGCTGGCGCTGGCGGCGTGGCGTAGCCGACAGCCGTGATGCCCAGCACACCTTGGTGTCCAGAAACCGAAGACGCGGCCCTCGCCGAGGCGAGGACCGCGTCCTTCGGTGCTGAAGATCAGCGCTTGCTGTACTGCGGCGCCTTGCGGGCCTTCTTCAGACCGGCCTTCTTGCGCTCGGGGACGCGGGCGTCCCGGGTGAGGAAGCCGGCCTTCTTCAGCGCCGGGCGGTTGAGCTCCGCGTCGACGCCGTTGAGGGAGCGGGCAACGCCGAGGCGCACGGCGCCGGCCTGGCCGGAGGGGCCGCCGCCGTGCACGCGCACGAGGACGTCATAGGCGCCGTCGAGCTCGAGAACGGCCAGCGGCTCGTTGACGATCTGCTGGTGCACCTTGTTGGGGAAGTAGTTCTCCAGGGTGCGACCGTTGATGGTCCACTCGCCGGTGCCGGGGACGATGCGCACCCGGGCGATGGCCTGCTTGCGGCGGCCGGTGCCGGCGCCGGGGGCGGAGGCGGTGGGCTTGCGCGCCGGCTCGTCGGAGACGGGACCCTCGGACTCCGAGGTGTACTCGGTGAGCTCGACGTCCTCGTCGTGGTCGTAGGTGGTGTCAGTCACGGCTGTGAAAATCCTTGTCTTGTCGGGAGATCCGCGCCGTTACTGCGCGACCTGGGAGATCGTGTAGGGGACCGGCTTCTGGGCCGTATGCGGGTGCTCGGCACCGGCGTAGACCTTCAGCTTGCTCAGCTGCTGGCGACCGAGGGTGGTCTTGGGCAGCATGCCGCGGACGGCCTTCTCGACAGCCTTGGCCGGGTCGCGGTCGAGCAGCTGGGCGTAGGTCTCGGACTTCAGGCCGCCCGGGTAGCCGGAGTGGCGGTAGGCCCGCTTCTGCTGCAGCTTGGCGCCGGTAAGGGCCACCTTGTCGGCGTTGATGATGATGACAAAGTCGCCGGTGTCGACGTGCGGGGCGAAGGTCGCCTTGTGCTTGCCGCGCAGGAGCGCAGCCGTCTGGCTGGCGAGCCGGCCGAGAACGACGTCGGTGGCGTCGATGACGTGCCACTGACGGGTGATCTCCGCCGCCTTGGGGGTGTAGGTACGCAAAGTCTTGCCTTTACTTACGCTTCGGATAGGGCGTGGTATGCCGCGTGCTCCCGTCGGGCGGGTGAGGTCGCCCACCAGGGGCGCACGGCACGACAACCATCAATTCTACGGGCGGCACGCCTACGCCCCAAATCCGCCTTTCAGCCCTCCGCCGCCCACTTGACCTGCGCAAACGCGCCTCCATACATTCTTTGCATACTACTTGTGCAAAGGAATTGTGCACAAGTAGTATGCAATCTATGACCGACTCGGCCTCCTATATCCGGCTCGACTCCACCTCCGTCAAGGTGCTCGCGCACCCCCTGCGCTCGCGCCTCGTCGGCGCGCTGCGGCTGCACGGTCCCTCGACCGCGACCGCCCTGGCCAAGGTGCTGTCGACGAACTCGGGGGCCACGTCATACCACCTGCGAAAGCTCGCCGAAGTTGGCCTGGTCGTCGACACGGGCGAGGGCGATGGCAAATCCCGCCTGTGGGCAGCCGCCTCCGAGACGACCCAGTACGTGAGCAGTGACTTTTCCGAGGACGAGGACGCCGCGACGGCTCTTGGCTGGTTGGAGCGGGACTGGCTGAAGCATTTCACCGAGAAGTTCGGGCGATGGCTCGATGTCCGGCAGGGGTGGCCGGCGGTATGGCGCGACCGGGCGAGCATGAACGACGACACCGTGTTGGTGACGGCCGACCAGTTGCGCGCACTGCACGCGGAGATCGACGAGGTGGTGGACCGCTATCGACGCGTGGGACAGGGCAATCCGGACGCCAAACGAATCGCGACCTATCTGGTCTTCTATCCGGTCGACATGGACAAGGCCCCCCGCGCGTGACGACCATGGAGACGACCACACCGCCCACCATGAGTCCGGCGCACGCGCGGCGCGTCTTCTACATCCTGACGGTGACTCGGTGGTTCCCCGTCGGTGTGATCGTCGGGATCTTCGTCCTCCTGGCGACTGGCCGTGGCCTGACCACCACGCAGGCACTGACGTATGCCGCGGCCTCGGGCATCGTCACCTTCGCCCTCGAACTGCCGACGAGCGGCTTCGCCGACGCCTTCGGGCGGCGGGCCGTGTATATCGCCGCGGCCGTCGTCAACGTCATCACGGCCTACGCCTATGTCGTCGCCCATTCGTTCTGGGCCTTCGTCGGCGCCGCGACGCTGATGGGCATCTTCCGCGCGCTCGACTCCGGCCCGCTGGAGGCATGGTTCGTCGACGAGGTGCACCTGGGCGAGCCCGGCAAGGACGTCGACCAGGAACTCTCGCGCCAGGGCACCGTCCTCGGCCTGTCGATCGCCGCCGGCTCCCTCGTCGGCGGCAGCCTGATCTGGTGGCATCCGATCAAGAGCGCACCGGCCATCAACCTGTCGGTCTGGTGCTTCCTCGGTCTCAACCTCATCCACGTGCTCGCCGTGGTGACCCTGCTGAAGGAGACGCCCCGGCATCCCGTCGGCGCCCGCCGCCGGCAGCTCCTCGCTGAGTCCGTCACAGGGGCACCGAGAGTCATCGCGGACGGCCTGAAGTTGTTGCGGCACAACCATGTTCTCCTTGGCCTGATGGCCGCGGAGGTATGCTGGTCGATCGGGATGATCGCATTCGAATCGCTCCTGCCGCTTCGGCTGGAAGAGATGGTCGGCACCCAGCAGCGCGCGGCCGCCCTGATGGGGCCGGTGGCGGCCGTGGGCTGGCTGGTCTTCGCCCTCGGCACCTGGCTGTCCGGGTTGACATCCAGGCGGATCGACATCGCCCGGACCGCGGTCATCGGGCGCCTCCTCAACGGGCTCGGTGTCGTCGTCATGGGCCTGGTCCTCGGCCCGGTTGCCTTGATCGCCGTCTACTTCTTCACCTACTCGGCTCACGGTTTCAACGGCCCGCCGCACGCGGCCCTACTCCATCGCGAGGCCAGCGCAGGCAACCGCGCGACGGTGCTGTCCATGAACTCGATGATGGCTTTCCTCGCCTACGGCGCGATCGCCCCCGTGGCGGGGTGGCTCTCGGACCGGACGTCCATCGCCCTGACGACGGTCGTCGTCGGCGTCGTCAGCCTCCTCGGCGCCATCTTCTACGTCCCGGCCCGCCGGGCCGAGCGGGAGGGTCGAGTCGCCGCCTGAGCGTCGTCGTCACACTTTCAGCCAGGCGAGGACGGCCAGGACCCGGCGGTTGTCGTCGACATCAACGGGCAGGTCGAGCTTGGTGAAGATGCTGTTGATGTGCTTGGCGACGGCCTTCTCGGTGACGAAGAGGGCGTGCCCGATCGCTGCATTCGAGCGCCCTTCGGCCATCAACCCCAGCACCTCACGCTCCCGCTCCGTCAACCGGTCGACCGGCTCGTCGCCACGCCGGTGCATCAGCGCCGCAACGACTTCCGGGTCCAGGACGGTGCCGCCGGCCGCCACACGCCGCACGCTGTCGACGAACTCCCCCGCGTCAGCGACCCGGTCCTTGAGCAGATAGCCCACCGCCCCCTCACCCGAGGCGAGGAGCTCACGGGCATACAGGTGCTCGACGTACTGGCTCAGCACCATGACGGGGAATCCCGGCCGGGTGCGGCGGGCCTCGATTGCCGCGCGCAACCCCTCGTCGGTGAAGGAGGGCGGGAGGCGGACGTCGAGGATCGCTGCGTCGACATCGTTGCGCTGCAACGCTTCCGGCAGGCCAGTGGTCCCGTCCAACGCCTCGGCGACCTCCAGCCCGTAGGCCGTGAGCAACCGGGTCAGCCCGTCCCGGAGGAGAGCGTGGTCCTCGGCGACGACCACTCGCATGGCACCTCCATCGTCACGACGGTCGGCCCGCCGTCGGGGCTCGATATGTCCATGGTGCCGTCGAACGCGCCCAATCGGCGGGCAATCCCCGCGAGTCCCGTGCCACGATCCAGTCTGACGCCGCCGCGGCCGTCGTCGCCGACCTGGAGCCGCAACCGGTTCTTCGGCGCGGCGATGACCACCCACGCCGTCTGCGCGCCGGCGTGCTTGACGACATTCGCCAGGCACTCGGCGACCGCGAAATAGGCTGCCGACTCCACCGGCGCCGCCGGCCGGCCGGGCAGGGCTGCGTCGACCGTCACCGGGAGGGGCAGGTCCAGCGCGAGGGCCTGGACCGCGCCGATGAGCCCGCGGTCGGCGAGCACGGGGGGGTGTATGCCGCGTACAACCGAGCGCAGGTCGCCCAGAGCCGCGCCCGTGGCGTGACGGGCCTCCTGCAGCAGCTGGCGGGCGAGTTCGGGATCGCGGTCCACGAGATCCGCAGCCATCCCGAGGTTCATCCCGAGGGAGACGAGCCGGGCTTGCGCCCCGTCGTGCAGGTCGCGCTCGATGCGCCGCAGTTCCGCGGCGGAGTGGTCGACCGTGTCGGCCCGGGAGGCCGTCAGATCTGCAACGCGTTGCTCTAGAACGGCGTTCGGGTCCGGTCGCAGGATGGCCGCCTCGGTGTGCGTGCGCAGCCGCATGAAGACATCGCCGTAGTACCACCACAGGGGTGCGAGGCCGATCCCGAGCGCGAAGAGGAGCAGCGAGACCCACAGCGGTGCCTCCCCAGATGACCAGAGGCCGAACGCGGTCGCGACGAGCGCGATGATCCCGAACGGCAAGCCGGCCGCGAGGGCCGAGAGGGCCAGCCCGCCGGTCGCGGCGAACAACAGCCACAGCACGAGCTGCCAGAACGTGCGCTGCCCGAACCAGGCAATGACCTGCCTCCACGGACCGGCGCCGGTCCGGGTCAGCCGCGCCTTGGGAAGGTCCCGGCCGAGGAAGCTGGCTGCCATCCGCCGGTGCACGCCCGCGAACCCGGCCAACGCGGGTGCAAACGGTCGCACGAGAAGCACCCCGAGCCCCACCACGGACAGTCCGACGATGAGGCTCGCGCCGGCGACGAGCAGGGCCAACGGCACCACCATCAGGACATGGCCCAGCCCGTATCCGGTGGCGAGCCAAGGAGAGCGGCGAGTGGACGTCATACCGGACATCCTCACCCGTGACGTCCGGTCCCGTCAGGGGTGCTAGCACCACTTCCACGTCGGGTTCCAGGGCTCCCGACATCCGAGCCGTGAGCGAGCAGGCTCGACGCGTCCGCCTCGACAACCGGAGGAAATATGTCCACCCTCACCGCCGTCCCCGTCCGCACCGCACGCTGGAGTGCGACGCACCCGTGGCGAGCCATCGGCGCATGGTTCGCATTCGTCGCCCTTGCCGTGGCGCTTGCCATGCTCGTTCCCACCCGATCGACGACCGACACCGACTACGGCATCGGTGACTCCGGCCGCGCACACGCGATGCTCGCCGATGCCGGTATCGATGCGCCGCTGACCGAGAGCGTGCTCATCACCGCGCGCTCCGGGGCCTTGGACCCCGCCCAGGCCACCCAGGCCGCAGCCGAGCTGACCCACCGCATGATCCGGGCCCCAGGCGTCGCGTCGGTCGCTCCGGTCGAGTGGAGCGCCGACCGGTCCGCGGCCTTGGTGACCTTGATCCTGGACAAGGGCACGGACGATGCCGCCCCGTTGCGGGCGCAGACGGCCGCGACCGGCACGCAGTTCCCCGGGCTCGCGATCAATCAGGCCGGTGACCTGACCCTGGACGACGGGATCTTCGACCGGGTGGGCGAGGATCTGCGTACGGCCGAATTGATCAGCGTCCCAATGACTTTGCTGTTGATGCTGCTTGCCTTCGGAGCTCTCATCGCCGCGGGTGTACCCGTCTTGCTGGCGGGCACCTCGGTGGCGGCGACCATGGGGTTGGCCGCCCCGATCTCGCACCTCGTCCCGGCAGAACCCACCGTCAACTCCGTCATCGTCCTGATCGGCATGGCCGTCGGCGTCGACTACTCACTCTTCTATCTCAAACGCGAACGGGAGGAGCGCGCCAAGGGTGCACGCACACTCGACGCTGTGGAGATCGCCGCTGCCACGTCGGGACACGCGATCCTCGTCTCTGGCGGGGCCGTCATCGCTTCGATGGCGGGGCTGTATGTCGTCGGTGCCGCCACCTTCACCTCGCTGGCGACCGGCGCCATCGTCGTCGTCGCGGTCGCGGTGCTCGGATCGCTCACGGTGCTTCCGGCGCTGCTCGTCAAACTCGGCCGCTTCGTCGACCGGCCGCGAATTCCATTGCTGTGGCGGCTGAACGCACGGATCGGCCGCGGGGGCATCAGCAGGCGGCTCTTGGCACCGGTCCTTCGTCACCCCCGGATGTCTCTCGTGGCGTCGCTCGTCGCAACCATCGCCCTGGCCTTTCCCGCGGTCGGGATGTCCTTGCACAGCGCGAACCTGACGACCTTGCCGGCCGACATACCGCAGGTCGCGACCTTCAGCCGGATCGTCTCGGCCTTCCCGTCGCAGGGCACGACCGCCGTGGTGGTCGCCCGCATCACGTCGGCTGACCAACCAGGGATCGAGGCCGCTCTGCGGAGGTTGACGACGGACGCCGTCGCGACAGGTTCCTTCACCGACCTCGGCCACGATCCCATCACGGTCTCCGCTGACCGTACGGTCACCAAGCTGACCGTGGCCATCCCCTTCGAGGAGCAGGACTCACGCACCCGGGTGGCCATCGAATCCCTCCGAGAGTCGTTGGCACCCAAAGCACTCGGCGCCACGGGCGCGGAGTATGCCGTCGGCGGAAGCGCAGCGGCATCGCTCGACTTTGCGGATCGACAGGGCACGCGAATGCCCTGGATGATCGGCTTCGTCTTGTGCCTGACCGGACTGATGATGATCGCCGCGTTCCGCAGCCTCCCGCTGGCCCTGGTCTCGGCGGCTCTCAACCTCTTGTCGATCGGTGTGGCCTTCGGTGTCCTGCGGTTGGTGTTCCAGGACGGGCATGTGGAGTCCGCCCTCGGGTTCACCAGCCCCGGATTCCTCATCGACTGGGTCCCGCTCTTCGTGCTGACGATCCTCGTCGGGCTCTCGATGGATTATCACGTGTTCGTGTTGAGCCGCGTGCGCGAGTATGCGGCGTCGGGATTGAGCGCTCCCGATGCGGTGCGCCACGGCATCAGCGACACCGCCGGAGTGGTGACCAGCGCGGCCGCGGTCATGGTGTCGGTGTTCGCGATCTTCGCCACGCTGTCGATGCTCGAGATGAAGATGATGGGCGTCGGGTTGGCCGTTGCGATTCTTTTGGACGCCAGCATCATTCGTCTCGTCATGCTTCCCGCCATCCTTGTCCTGCTCGGCGATCGGGCATGGGGTCGGCTAGTGCCGCAGGAGGCCGAGTCGGCGCAGCGTGCGGCGGAACGCGTCCCGGAGTTGGTCGTCGCGGGCCCACCCCAGAGCGCCGGGGTAGCCCACTGATGCGGTTGCGACCCGGCTGGCGAAACTGACGGCGTCGAGAATGCGCTCGCGGTCGCCGAGCGCACCGAGCGCGGCGGCACACGCCCCGTGCAACACGTCCCCCGCGCCCAGTGTGTCGACCACCGGCACACAGGGAACGGGGATGGACGCGCGGCCCAGCGCTCCATCGAGGTCGATGGCGCCCGGCCCAGCAGACCGGCCTGCTGTCCACGCCCCTGCGCGGAGGGCCCACGTGATCGAGTCCCCCTGCGGGGCAAGGAAGTCCTCGGACAGCAGGGCGAGGTCGACATCGCCGAGGTAGGCGGACATGGTCTCCTTGTAACTGCCGCCGTCGAGGACCACTGGTATGCTGCATTGCCGAGCAGCGCGGGCGACCGCCGCGGGCAGATCACCGCCGTGCCCGTCGATCAGCACCGCATCCACCCCGTCGAGCCATTCGTTAGGGGCGAGGGGATAGGTCTGGGTCCGGGTGCCTCCCGCAATCACCGCGCGGTCGCCGGAGCCGATGTCGATCAGCACCGACGACACCGGCGTCGGGTTGGGCGATCCCGCGAGAGGGTCGACCCACTGGATTCCCTCGTCGGCCAGGGTGCCGGCCAGAAATGCCGTCACCGGGCTGTCGCCATAGGCGGCGACCAGCCGGGCCTGTGCACCGAGGGCCGCCACCGTGCGGGCAGCGTTCGCCGCCGGCCCACCGACAGAGATGGATTGGCCGTCGTCGAAGAGTTTCGCGTTGCGCTCGGGCACGCGTCGCACGCGGTGGATCACGTCGACGGTCACGAGTCCGGCGCAGAGCACTCTGGTCACGGGGATGCGGCCGCCGCTCGGTGAGTGGCCTCGTCGTAGCTGATCGTCACGGGCTGCCCATCGGTGACGGTGAAGGAGATGTTCGTCCCGTCCTTTTTCCCATCGCCGCCGTAGTTCTCGTCCCAGGTGCCGCCGATGGCGATCTTGAACTCGTAGTCGCCTGCCGGCAACCCCGTGAGTTCCAGGGTGTAGGTGCCATCGCCGTCGGGGTCGGTCAATGTCGTTGCCGTGCAGTCCGGTTGCCAGTCCCCGGAGCAGCCGGCCTTGGCCTGGTAGCTGCCGGGGGCGGTGACCTGCGTGCCACCCTCGGCACCGGCCGCGACGGTGGTGGAGGCCGAGGCATAGCCAACCTTGCCGTCCAGGGTGCGGGCGACGGCGACCACCTCGTAGTCGCCCGGCACGACGGCCGAGGTGTCGAGGTAGCGGCCGTAGGCCGGATTGTCGTCCGTCCCGAGGACCGTCCACTCCCCCGTGCCCTTTGGGCGACCGGCAAAGGTCACCTCCACCGGCGCACCCGGGGCGACGTCCGCGGTGAGCTTGGCCTGCCCCGTCAACGGGCCCCCATTTCCGGCCTTCACCGCCGTCACGGTGGGCGGATGCAGTGCGGCGGGGATGGCCGCTCCCGCCTTGAGCACCAGAGCTTCCCGCCCGGGGACCGTCATCTCGAGCGACCCGTCCGTCCCTGACGTCGCGCCCTCCCCCGATCCGAAGACGGACGCGAACGCCGCGCCAGGGGTCGCTGTCGCGACTCTGACCGCCTGTGGATCCTTGGCGTTGTTGACGGCGACGAGGTACTCGACGTTGCTCTCCCGGTCGATCCGCGAGAACGCATAGACGCCTTCGCCGTCCGCGGCAAACCGTTCGATCTGTATGCCGTTTGCCAGGGCCGGGTGGTCGGCGCGTAGCTTCGTCAACGCGGCAATGTGTTGGTAGACAGGGACATCGGTGCCGTAGTAGTCCCGCGCCCCCGGTGTGCCGCCGATGATCGCGTCCTCGGCATATTGCTCGACGCGAGTCGTGAACATGTCCTGCCGTGAGTCCTTGTCGCCGCCCCAGCCGACGAAGCCCTGCTCGTCGCCGTAGTAGGTGACGGGCTGCCCACGCGAGAGGTACATCAGCGACATCGCGAGCCGGTCGCGCTTGAGCAGGTCGACGTCGTCGTCGGAGGCGCCGACGAGGAAGCTGCCGATGCGGCCCATGTCGTGGTTGCCGAGGAAGGTCGTCAGCGAATAGGCGTTGGAGTCCGCGTCGAGGTAGGCGTTGTCGCCGGCATACAGCTCCTGGAGCTGCTTTGCCGAGTTGCCCATCGCGTAATCGACTGCGGTGCTTTGGAATCCGAAGTCGAGCGTGCCGGGCAGCCGGCCTGACGTCGAGTAGAGGGACATGGTGCCGGGTGAGGTGTCGTAGACCTCGCCGAACATGAAGAAGTCGTCCCTGCCCTTGGCCTTGGCGTGCTCCATGATCGCCGGGCCGAACCGCTGCCAGAACGGCAGGTCGACGTGCTTGACGGTGTCGATGCGGAAGCCGTCGATGCCGAAGTCGACCCAGCTCTTGTAGATCTCGATCATCCCGTCGACCACCTTGGGGTTCTCCGTGAAGAGGTCGTCGAGACCGAAGAAGTCGCCATAGGTCGACGACTCGCCCTCGAAGGTCGAGTTGCCGCGGTTGTGGTAGAGCGTCGGATCGTTGAGCCACGCAGGCGTTTTCGCCTTGGCATCCGCTTTGGAGTTGAAGACGGGTGTATAGGGGAAGGACTTCTCGTCCAGCGCCGGGAAGCTGTCACCACCCGCGAGCGGCGCGTCGTCGAAAGCCTTGCCCGACGCGTCGGCATATGGCTTGTCCTCTTTGGAGATATAGGAGTAGTCGCCCGGGTCCTTGTAGTCGATGACGTCGGCGGTGTGGTTGGTGACGATGTCGAAGTAGACCTTCATCCCCTTGGCGTGAGCGGCGGCGATGAGCTCCTTCATCTCCGCGTTGGTGCCCAGGTGGGAGTCGATCCTCGTGAAGTCGGTGATCCAGTACCCGTGATAGCCGGCGCTCAGCTCGCCCTCGGGGCCTTGCGTGGGCCGGTTCTGGAAGGACGGCGTCAGCCAGATGGCCGTCGTCCCAAGGCCCTTGATGTAGTCGAGTTTGGACATCAACCCGGCGAGGTCGCCGCCGTGGAACATGCCCTTGTCCGTGGGGTCGAATCCCGTCTCGGCGACACCACCGGTGAAACCGCCCTTGTCATTTGTCTTGTCCCCGTTGGCGAAACGGTCGGTCATGACGAAGTAGAAGTTCTCGTGCCGCGGCGTCGGCACGCGGCGGGCCAGGTCGGCGACTTCCGCCTCGGTGAGGGTCACCGGCCCGCCGCCGGAGGCCACCTGCCCCGACGCCCCTGCGGATCCCGACCCCGAGGCGCCGGGCCTGGCTCCGTCGCCGCCACGGGTGGTCACGGCATACGCGACGAGCGCTCCGAGGAGGATGCCGACGAGGGCGAAGACGAGCAGGCGACGGCGGTCCACGCCTCGCAGGCTATCCTCCCGACCACCGCCGGCCGGGTGGAACCGCTCAGCGCCGGCGCTGCACGCGGGCCTCGTCCCAGACCGGATCGGCCGACTCGTAGACGCGCCCGTCGGCGCCGAAGACGAGGAAGCGGTCGAACTGCCGCGCGAACCAGCGGTCGTGCGTCACCGCGACGACGGTGCCTTCGAAGGCGTCCAGCGCCTCCTCCAGCGCTTCAGCCGAGTGCAGGTCGAGGTTGTCCGTCGGCTCGTCCAACAGCAGCATCGTCGCGCCGGACAACTCGAGCAGGAGGATCTGGAAGCGCGCCTGCTGTCCACCGGAGAGCATCTCGAAGGTCCGCTCCCCCGCCATCGCGAGGCCGTAGCGGTCCAGCGCCTTGGCCGCCTCCTCCCGCGGCTTGCCCGCGCGGTGCTCGTCGCCGCGGTGCAGGATCTCGAGCAGGGTGCGCCCGTGCAGCGCCGAATGGTCGTGAGTCTGGGCGAACCAGCCCGGCCGCACCCGGGATCCGAGCCGCGCGATCCCGGTGTGCGCCACCGGTGTCGGAGCGAACTCCCCCACGGGCCGGTGCTCGATGTCCGGGTCGCTGCCGCCGGCGGCGAGCAGGCGCAAGAAGTGCGACTTGCCCGATCCATTGGAGCCGAGAATGGCGATCCGCTCGCCGAACCACAGCTCGGCGTCGAAGGGCTTCATCAGCTGGGTCCCCGAGCCGCCGTCGGGTGACGCGATCTGCAACTCCAGCCGCTCACAGACGACGGCGCGCTTGGCGGTGCGCCCGCCGGCCAACCGCATACGGACGTTCTGCCGCAAGGGCACCTTCTCCGGCGGACCGGCCTCTTCGAACTTCGCGAGCCGGGTCTTGGCCGCCTGATAGCGCGAGGCGAGGCCGTCGTTGTAGGCGGCCTTGACCTTGTACATCTGCACGAGGTCCTTGAGCTTCTGGTGCTCCTCGTCCCAGCGGCGCAGCAGTTCATCGAGCCGGTCGTTGCGTTCCTGGCGGGCTTGGTCGTATGTCGTGAACGACCCCGGGTGCACCCAGATCGTCGCGCCGGCCGAGTTAGGTTCCAGCGTCGCGATGCGAGTCGCGCTCTGGGACAGCAGTTCTCGGTCGTGGCTGATGAAGAGCACGGTCTTGGGCGAGGTCCGCAGTCGTTCCTCGAGCCAACGTTTGCCCGGCACGTCGAGATAGTTGTCGGGCTCGTCGAGGACGAGCACTTCCTCGGGTCCGCGCAACAGTGCTTCCAGCACAAGGCGTTTCTGCTCGCCGCCCGAGAGCGTGGTGACCTTGCGCCACTGCGCCTTCTCGAACGGCATACCGAGCGCCGCCATCGTGCACTCGTCCCAGAGGGTCTCGATCTCGTAGCCGCCGACATCGCCCCAGTCCACGAGCGCCTGGGCGTAGGCGAGCTGATCGGCCTCGGAGTCGCGCTCCATCATCAGCAGCTCGGTGCGGTCGATCTCGGCGGCGGCCTTGCGAATCGGCTCCGCCGCGGCGAGCAGCAGCAGATCGCGGACTGTGGAGTCGTCGCGGACCTGGCCGATGAACTGCCGCATGACCCCGAGGCCGCCGGAGCGCACGACGGTGCCGTCGTCGGGGACGAGGTCGCCGGCGAGGATGCGGATCAGCGTGGTCTTCCCGGTGCCATTGGGTCCGATCAGCGCGGTCTTCGAGCCCTCGCCGACGCGCAGATTGACATCGCGCAGCAGCGGCCGCCCGTCCGGCAGCCAGTACTCCACTCCAGCGATGTCGACGTGACCCACGAGAGTCAATGATGCGGTGTGCCGCCCGCTTCACCCAACCGATTTGCGCCGGGTCGTCATTCGCCCGGGTAGGAGTCGATATTCCAGAGGTTGCCCTCGGCGTCGCGCACGGCGGCGCTGCGGCCACCGTGCGGCGGATGGTGCGGCTCCTGCGCGAGCGTGGCGCCGTGGTCGAGGGCGGCGGTGAGCACGCGGTCGACCTCCGCGTCGCTCGTCACGACGAGATTGCAGGCGCCGCCACCGGGCCGCGATGCGAATCCGAGCGTGTCGTCGTGGCGGACCGACCCGAACATCAGCCCGCCATGGTCGCGCCAGCGGAATTGCGCGTGTACGACGGTCGCCGGGTCGTCCGGGTCGCGGACCACGACCACCTCGGTGAAGCCGATCGCGGTGAGGAAGTCGATCGCACGATCGACATCGGTGAAGGTCAGGCAGTGGAAGAGTTGCGGCTTGTCCATGCCTCCAGACTGCTGCACCCAGTGAGCTGGGTCTTGGAGAAATGGGAAGTCTCTCGAGATGCCGGACCGGATATGCACATGTTAATGTGCATAGACATGAGCGCTCTCGAACGACGGCTCCACCTGCTTCTCGACCAGGACCGTCACGATCGGCTCGTGGCAGAAGCCGAACGCACGGGCCGATCCGTGAATGCGGTGATTCGTGCCGCCATCGACGAGCATTTCGACGAGCAGCGTGACCAGGTGCGCCGCGCCGCGGCAGCACGGCTGTTGCTGGCAAGCGCCGCGGCACCGGGCTCCGAGCCGGCCGAGACCTGGGAGCAGATGCTGGCCGCGCAGGACGCCGACCTCCAGGACTCGCTGCGCCCGTGATCGACCTCTTTGTCGACAGTCCCGTATTCCTGCACGCGCTGGGCGCGCCGGTCGCGGTGACGCCGGCCTGCCAGGCACTGATCCGTTCGGCTCAGGAGCACACAGTGCGACTGCATACGGCGGTCGAATGCGTGCAGGAGATCGCCTTTCATCGAACGCGGATGGGCGGTGTCTCCCGCGCGCTGGCTCAGGTCAACGCGATCCGTGACCTGTGCGTCGTCCACCCCTTCGACGACCGCGTCCTCGACCGCGGCCTTGAGCTCATGGCGGTGACCACGATTCGCGGGCGCGATGCCTTCATCGCCGCGACGGCGCTGCTTGCCGGCTTCGAGTCGATCGTCACGACGGATGCGCGATTCGTGGAGGTGCCGGGGCTGCGGCCTGCCGGGCCCGGCAGCTGGACCGCCTAGTTGGCGTCCCGGACGTCCGCGGCATACAGAGCAAGGATCCGGTCTGCCGCTTCCATGGCTGACAGTGACCCGGCCCGCACCGCCGACTCCAGGGCCGCGCGCTGCTCGCGCACCGAATGGGTATGCCGCACAGCGTCTTCCAGGTGCGCGTCCACCATCGCCCACATCCAGTCCTGCTGCTGTTGGGCGCGGCGAGTGGCCAGCGATCCCTCGGCTTCGAGGTGGCCGCGGTGATCGAGGACGGCCTGCCACACCTCGTCGAGCCCGGAATGCGTTGCGGCGGAACAGGTCAGCACCGGTGGCCGGCGAACATCCTTGCCCGGCAACATCAATCGCATCGCGGTGGCGAGGTCACGGGCGGCAACGCGCGCCCGTCCTTCCCCGTCGCCATCGGCCTTGTTGACGGCGATGACGTCGGCGAGTTCGAGGATGCCGCGCTTGATGCCCTGCAACTGATCGCCGGCGCCGGCCAGGGTCAACAGCAGGAAGGTGTCGACCATCTCCGAGACGGCGATCTCGTTCTGCCCCACGCCGACCGTCTCGACGATGATCACGTCATACCCGGCGGCCTCGAGCACCAGCATCGACTCACGCGTCGCGCGCGCCACCCCGCCCAGGTGCCGCCCGCTGGGCGACGGACGCACAAACGCATGATCGCTCGTGGTCAGCTCGGCCATGCGGGTGCGGTCGCCGAGGATCGACCCGCCGGTGCGCCGCGACGACGGATCGACCGCCACGACACCAACCCGGTTCCCCCGCTGGATCAGCCGCGTCCCGAGCGCATTGATGAAGGTCGACTTGCCCGCGCCGGGCACGCCGGTGATGCCCACCCGCACCGAGGAGCCGGTATGCGGCGTGAGTGCGCCGATCAACTCGCTCGCCTTGGACCGGTGATCCTCGCGCGACGATTCGACGAGCGTGATCGCACGGGCGATCGCCGCCCGGGACCCGGAAAGGACGTCGGCCGTCAGCGCGGCGACGTCGATCTCACGCATCCAGGCGGGCCCGCAGGTCGCGGATGAGGTCCTGAGCCGCGGCGGCGATCACCGTGCCGGGCGGATAGATGGCGTCCGCGCCGGCAGCCCGCAGTTCCGCGAAGTCCTGGCTAGGGATGACCCCGCCGACGACGATCATCAGATCCTCGCGACCGAGCTTGTCCAACTCCTGGCGCAGCGCCGGCACCAGAGTCAGGTGGCCGGCCGCGAGCGAGGAGACACCGACGATATGCACATCGGCTTCGACGGCCTGCCGCGCAACCTCTTCCGGCGTCTGGAAGAGCGGGCCCACGTCGACGTCGAAACCGAGGTCGGCGAACGCGGTCGCGATCACCTTCTGGCCGCGATCGTGCCCGTCCTGCCCCATCTTGGCGACGAGGATGCGGGGCCGCCGGCCCTCTGCCTCCTCGAACTCCTCGACCAGCTGCTGGGCAGCGTGCACGCCCTCGTCGTCGCCGGCTTCTGCGGAATACACCCCACCGATCGTACGGATCGTCGCGGTGTAGCGGCCGAAGGACTTCTCCATCGCCTCCGAGATCTCGCCCACGGTCGCCTTCGCCCGGGCGGCGTCGATGGCCAGTGCCAGGAGATTCGACGACAGATCGCGGCCGCCGTCCTTGCTGCACGCCTCGGTGATCTTCGCCAGCGCCGCGTCGGCCTCGGCCTGGTCACGCTCGGCGCGCAGCCGCTCGAGCTTGGCGATCTGCTGCGCCCGGACCGCGGCATTGTCGACCTTGAGGACGTCGATCTCCTCGTCGTCCCCGACGACATAGCGGTTGACGCCGATGACCGGCTGCTGCCCGGAATCGATGCGCGCCTGGGTGCGCGCCGCCGCCTCCTCGATGCGCATCTTCGGGATCCCGGCCTCGATGGCCTTCGCCATGCCGCCGGCCGCCTCGACCTCTTCGATGTGCTCCCACGCGCGGCGCGCCAGATCGTGGGTGAGTTTCTCGACGTATGCCGATCCGGCCCACGGGTCGATGGTGCGGCAGGTGCCGGACTCCTGCTGGATGACCAGCTGGGTGTTGCGGGCGATGCGCGCGCTGAAATCCGTTGGGAGAGCGATGGCTTCGTCAAGGGCGTTGGTATGCAGTGACTGCGTGAGCCCCTGCGTGCTCGCCATCGCCTCGATCCCGGTGCGCACGACATTGTTGAAGACGTCCTGCGCCGTCAGCGACCAGCCGGACGTCTGGGAGTGGGTGCGCAGCGAGAGCGACTTCGGGTTCTGCCCGCCCTGCTCCTTGACCAGCCGCGCCCACAACAGGCGGGCCGCGCGCATCTTGGCGACCTCCATGAAGAAGTTCATCCCGATGGCCCAGAAGAAGCTCAGCCGCGGAGCGAACGTGTCGACGTCCAGCCCGACGGCCTTGCCGGCCCGGATGTATTCGACGCCGTCGGCCAGGGTGTAGGCGAGCTCGAGATCCTGCGTCGCGCCGGCCTCCTGCATGTGATAGCCGGAGATGGAGATCGAGTTGAACCGCGGCATCTTCTCCGACGTGAACGCGAAGATGTCGGAGACGATCCGCATCGACGGGCCCGGCGGATAGATATAGGTGTTGCGGACCATGAACTCCTTGAGGATGTCGTTCTGGATGGTCCCGGTCAGCTTGTCGGGCGCGACGCCCTGCTCCTCGGCCGCGACGACATACAGCGCGAGGATCGGGATGACCGCACCGTTCATCGTCATCGACACCGACATCTGGTCCAGCGGAATCCCGCTGAAGAGCGTGCGCATGTCATAGATCGAGTCGATCGCGACACCGGCCATCCCGACATCGCCGGCGACGCGCGGGTGGTCGGAGTCGTAGCCGCGGTGGGTCGCCAGGTCGAAGGCGACCGACAAACCCTTTTGTCCCGCAGCGAGATTGCGCCGGTAGAAGGCGTTGGACTCCTCGGCAGTGGAGAACCCGGCATACTGCCGGATCGTCCACGGCTGGTTGACGTACATCGTCGGATAGGGCCCCCGCAGGAACGGCGGCGCACCCGGCACGGTGTCGAGGAAGTCGAGCCCCTGGAGGTCTGCCTCGGTGTAGACGGGCGCGACCTCGATGCCCTCCGGGGTGGACCAGGATTCACCCTGCGGCACAGGGGCGTCCGCGCTCGCGCCGTCGCCGAGATCGATAGCGGTGAAGTCGGGGATCGTGGTCATTGCGCGGCTCCTTCCGCCGGGGCGCCGAGTCTGTCGAGCGTGTCGCTCAGGAAGGCGACGACGTCCATGCCGTCGTAGATCTCACCGTCGACGGATGTCTCGCCGAGTTCCCGGGCTCGCCCGGCGACGAGAACACGCGGTATGCCGGCGCTGCGCAGGGCCTCGACCGCCGCCGCCGCGTGCGCTGCATAACCCTTGGGAGAGCTGGCAATCACGACCACCTCCGGCTTGGCCGCAGCCGCATCGGCCGCCGCCGACTCGCCCTCGTAGAGGGTTGCGGTCACGCCGCCGGCCGCCAAGAGGTTGGACGCGAACGTCTCGCGGGCACCGAAGTCGCGACGCGCGCCCAGCGCGACGAGGGCGACGCCCGGCGCGGACCCGTGCGCCGCGGCATACGCTCCGGCCCGGTTCCGCAGACTCTCATACAGGACAGAATCCCGTTGCGGCGCAAGCGCTTTGTCAGAAACAGCCAGAGCGGCGCGCTGCCGGCGCGCCACCGGCTGTTCGCCGGTCAGGGGGAACATGCTCACGCCGGTGATCGGCAGGCGCCGGGTGGCCAGACGTGCGCCGTCCTCGTCGCGGGTCGACCGGATTCGGGCAGCGACCGAGCCGGACGCGAGAGCCGCAGCCATACCGCCGGCCTTCTCGATCTCCTGGAAGGCAGACCACGCCCCGTGGGCGATGTCCGCGGTGAGGTGCTCGACATAGTAGGAACCGCCGGCCGGGTCGGCGACACGGCCGACGTTGGCCTCGTCGGCGAGGACGATCTGGGTGTTGCGGGCCAGCCGGCGGGAGAACTTCTCCGGCAGTCCGGCGACCGTGTCATAGGGCAGCACCGTGATCGCGTCCGCGCCACCGGCGCACGCACCGAAGGTCGCCAAGGTGCTGCGCAGCACGTTGACCCACGGGTCGTCCCGGGTGAACATCCGCTGGCTGGTGACCGCGTGGATCCGCGCGCCACGCTCGGGCTCGGGGACGCCGCATACCTCCCCCACGCGCGCCCACAGCCGGCGCAGCGCCCGCAGCGCGGCGATCGTGAGGAACTGATCGGCGGTCGCAGAGACGCGGAAGTCGATCTGCCCGAACGCCGTTGCCGCGTCCACCCCCGCGTCCGCGAGCGCTCGCAGATACGCGACTCCGGTGGCGACGGCATACGCAACCTCGTCGACAGCACTGGCGCCGGCGTCGCGATAGACCCGGGCATCGACGGTGATGGCGCGCATGCCGGGGATGCCGGACAGCGACTCGACGGCTCCGGCCAGACCCGCGAGGTCGGCCGCGGCGCCGGTGCGGGCCGCCGCGCCGAGCGGGTCGAGGCCATAGTTGCCCTTGCCGTGGACGTCCGGGGACCCCTGCAGCACGCTCTGGAGCGCGGCGGCGGCGTCGCCCTGCGCATCCCACGAGGACACGACGACGGGAGCCATGTCGAGCTTGACGTCCGCGAGGACCGCCGCGAGGTCGCCGGGCGCGACGCCATCGGCGCCGACGTGCACCCACACGGACGTCACGCCGTGCTCGAGGTCGTCGAGGACGGCAGCCCGCGAGATGTTCGCGTCCGGGTCGTCATGCAACTGCCGGACATCCCACGGCTGGTCGGCCGGCCGCAGGCCGGTGCCGCGGGTGAACGGCATGGCGCCCGGGACACCGATGGCAGCAGCGTCCGCAGACCGCTGGTAGAGCGGGTCGACGACCAGGCCACCGGACAATGTGGTGCGCAGCGACGCCTCGGCGTCCTCGGGGGTGAGCTTGGCGTCCTCGGCACGGGACTTGTTGACCACGCCCGCGACCAGGCGCTGCCAATCCTCGTGCGTCTGCTGCGGGAACTCCCCCGCGAGGGCCATCGACTCAGCGGCGGACATGCGCGCTCCTTTGACGAACCGGTTTGCACAAAAGCGGCGAGGGCGCACGTGCGGCGGCCTCGCCGGGCTTCGACCAGCCTATCGACGTGACGCGAAGCTACCCACCAGTTGGAGCGAGAGGTTCCGCACAGCGTCAGTCCCGGCGGGCCCGGGCCTCCTCGGCGCGCGCCGCCATCAGGCGCGGCGGCGGGTAGCCGACCTCTTCGAGCGCAAGCCCGTGCGCCGGCATGACCTTCACCCGTGGGTCCCGGATGCCGGCGATCATGACCTCCCGCGGAAAGCTCACCCCGGCCCGCCCCAGCCCGACCGGCATGACGACGCCCACGAGCGCGCGGACCATCGAGTGGCAGAAGGCATCGGCGACGACGCGCGCTTCCAGGACGCCCTCGGCGGTACGAGTCCACGAATACTCCAGGAGCGTGCGCGTCGTCGTGGCCCCCTCTCGCTTCTTGCAGAAGGCCGCGAAGTCGTGCAGCCCCAGCAGCCCCTGCGCCGCGTGATGCATGGCGGCCGCGTCCAGGGGATCGGCGACGAGAACGGTGTCCCGGAGACGCAGCGGGTCGCGGGCGGCCGGGTCGTCGCACAGCCGGTAGCAATAGCGACGGTGCGTGGCCGAGAAGCGGGCGTCGAAGCCGGCGGGCGCCGGACTGACTTGGCGCACAACGATATCCGGCGGCAGTATGCCGCGCAGCCGGGTCGCCGCTGCGGCCTCCGGCGAGCGGGACGAGCGGCCCGGGAGGGCGGCATACGCCGCGGCATCGACGTCGGCGTGGGCGACCTGCCCGCGGGCGTGCACCCCCGCGTCGGTGCGGCCGGCGACGACGAGCCGGACCGGTGCCGGCGCGCGCAGCAGCGTGGTCAGCGCAGTGGAAAGCTCGCCCTCGACCGTCCGCTGTCCCGGCTGGGCGGCCCACCCGGCGAAGTCGGTCCCGTCATACGCGAGATCGATCCGGATCCGCAGCCCACTCACCGGCGACGAGTGGGCTCAGTGCTCGGTGTTGCCGTAGGGCTCGATCGTGCCCTGGGCGACCGCCGCCCGGCCGGGTGGCCTTCGAGGGTGATCAGCCGGCCATCGCCGTCGAGCTTCAGGGCCAGCACCTGATAGGCGCCGCTGATGCCCATATTGGTCCCGAGTTCGATGGCCACCTTCGGCTTGATGGCGCGCACCAGGCGGAACAGCAGCCGGGCCTCCCGGACCTTCTTGCTCGCCAGCCGCGTCGCGTCGTGCACGGTCAGGGTTTCGCTCCCGGCGACGAAACTGTTGTCCTCGAGCAGCGCTGCCCGCCGCGCCTCGATGGCCGCGATTCCGGCCCGCTCGTCGGGATCCAGATCCGTCTCGGCCATCCGCCCGAGGGCGTCGGCGATCGCCAGAGCGAGGGGGGTGCCATGCTCTTCCAGCGCCTGCCGCGGGGCCGCAATCTCAACGTCGACCACGCTCATCAACGTACACGAGCGGGTGTGCCGATCCCGGTAGCGACGGGCGCGCCGGGGAGGGTATGACGCAGCGAACGCCGAAGCCCCGGCCCGCGCGATGGCGGGTCGGGGCTTCGGAGCAGAACGAGGTGGCTCAGGCCTCGTCGACCTGCTGCTTCTCGGCGCCACCGGCCGGCCGGAAACCGGCGGCCTCGGCGGCGGCCGCATCCTTAAACCAGAACTCGGCCTCGGTGTTGTCGTACCACTGCGAGCCGGGCACGTGGTAGAGACCGGAGTCCTTGTTGCCCTTGACGGTGTAGCCCTCGGGGGCGGAGCCGTCCTCGGTGACCGCGACCGCACCGGCCGGCAGGTCGATGATGGTGGCCTGGGCCGGGGCGTCGGCGCCCGGAGCGTCCGCGGCGTCGGCGAGCTCGGCGTCGGGAGCCGCGGCGACGGGCTCCTCGGCGGCGGGCGCCTCGGCGACCTCGCCGAGCGCGGCAGCCTGGGTGGCGGCAACGGGCTCGGCGTCGGTCAGGTCAGCGACCGGCGCGTTCTGGCTGGCGGTAGGGGCAGCAGAATCGACGGCTGCGTCCTCCGCCACCACCGGAGCCGGGGCGTCCTCGACGACCGGAGCGTCCGCGACGACGGGGGCGTCCTGCACCTCGGCCTCGGCGACCGGAACGTCCTCGGCCACCATGTCCTCGACCACGACGTCCTCGACCGGAGCGGCGGCCACGGGAGCGTCCTTGGCCTTCTTCTCCTTGGCCGCGCGCTTGGCTGCGCCCTCGGCCTCGGCGACGACGGCGCGCTTCGGCTTGGCCGAGACGGGCTCGCGGACGAGTTCGATCACGGCCATGGGGGCGTTGTCGCCCTTGCGCGGCGCGATCTTGGTGATGCGCGTGTAGCCGCCCTGGCGCTCGGCCATGTCGGGAGCGATCTCGACGAAGAGGCGGTGGACGACGCCCTTGTCGCGGACGACGGTCATCACGCGGCGGCGGGCGTGCAGGTCACCGCGCTTGGCGAAGGTGACGAGGCGCTCGGCGAGCGGGCGCAGGCGCTTGGCCTTAGCCTCGGTCGTCGTGATCGAGTCGTGCTCGAAAAGGGCGGTAGCCAGGTTGGCGAGGATCAGCCGCTCGTGAGCCGGCCCGCCGCCGAGGCGGGGACCCTTCTTGGGGGTAGGCATTGATTTCTCCTAGGTGATGTGGTCGCTCAGAGCCGGCTTTTACAGTTGCTCGTCCTCGGCGAAGGACAGGTCGTCGTCCTCGTCGTAGGAGTCGTAGCGGTCGCCGAGGGCGGACGGGTCGAATCCGGGCGGGCTGTCCTTCAGGCCCAGACCCATGCTATGCAGCTTGGCCTTGACCTCGTCGATGGACTTGGTGCCGAAGTTGCGGATGTCCAGCAGGTCCGCCTCGGACCGGCCGACGAGCTCACCCACGGTGTGGATGCCCTCGCGCTTGAGGCAGTTGTAGGAGCGGACGGTCAGCTCGAGGTCCTCGATCGGCAGTGCCAGGTCGGCGGCGAGAGCGGCATCCGTCGGCGACGGGCCCATCTCGATGCCCTCGGCCTCGACGTTGAGCTCACGGGCCAGGCCGAACAGCTCGACGAGCGTCTTGCCGGCAGAGGCCATCGCGTCGCGCGGCGCCATCGAGTTCTTGGTCTCGACGTCGACGATCAGCTTGTCGAAGTCGGTGCGCTGCTCGACACGGGTGGCCTCGACCTTATAGGTGACGGCCAGCACCGGGGAGTAGATGGAGTCGACCGGGATGCGGCCGATCTCCTGCTCACCGGACTTGTTCTGCTGCGCCGAGACATAGCCGCGGCCGCGCTCGACGGTCAGCTCCATCTCGAGCTTGCCCTTGTCGTTCAGGGTCGCGATGTGCAGGTCGGGGTTGTGGATCTCCACACCGGCGGGCGGGGCGATGTCGGCGGCCGTGACGGCGCCCGGACCCTGCTTGCGCAGGTACATCACCACGGGCTCGTCCTCCTCGGAGGAGACGACCAGGCCCTTGATGTTGAGGATGATCTCGGTGACATCCTCCTTGACCCCGGGGATCGTGGAGAACTCGTGCAGCACCCCGTCGATGCGGATGCTGGTCACGGCGGCGCCGGGGATGCTCGACAGGAGCGTGCGGCGCAGGGAGTTGCCGAGGGTGTAGCCGAAACCGGGCTCGAGCGGCTCGATGACGAACCGGCTGCGGTTTTCGGCGACGACCTCTTCGGTCAGGAGGGGACGCTGTGCGATCAGCACTGTTTTCTTCTTTCCCGAAGACACCCGCTATTTGATGTCTTCGTATGCCGACGCCGGACCTCGGTATGTCCGCCGCCGCTCCCCACCGCTGGGCGGGGCCGCCCAGGGCCGGGCCAAGGAACCTCTGCTAGCAGAGGTTGGTCAAATCTGCAGACCGTGCTAGGTGTGCTGATTTCACTAACGTCTGCTAGCAGAGGTTCCTTGACCTCAGCCCGAAGGGCTAGTTCTTGGAGTAGAGCTCGACGATCAGCTGCTCGGTGAGCTGGGAGTCGATCTGCTCGCGAACGGGCAGCTGGTGGATGAGGATCTGCAGCGTGCCCGGGACGACCTGCATCCAGGCCGGGACCGGACGCTCGCCGTAGGTCTCCCGCGCCAGCTGGAACGGGAAGGACTCGACCGACTGCTTGCGGATCGTGATGATGTCGTACTGCTCGACGCGGTAGGACGGGACGTCCACGCGCACGCCGTTGACCTCGAAGTGGCCGTGCGTGACGAGCTGACGCGCGTGGCGGCGGGTCCGGGCCAGGCCGGCGCGGTAGATGACATTGTCCAGGCGGGACTCGAGGATGGTCAGCAGGTTGTGACCCGTCTGACCGGGGCGGTTGGCCGCCTCCTCGTAGTAGCGACGGAACTGCTTCTCCATGACGCCATAGGTGAAGCGGGCGCGCTGCTTCTCCTGGAGCTGAGTGAGGTACTCCTTCTCCTGGATGCGGCGGCGGCCGTGCTGGCCGGGCGGGAAGGGACGCAGGTCGAAGTTCTTGTCGCCGCCGACCAGGTCGAGCTTGTAGCGGCGGGACTTCTTGGTGATGGGGCCGGTGTAACGAGCCATGACTTAGCTATTTCTCGCTTTCGAAAGGCTCAGACGCGGCGGCGCTTGGGCGGGCGGACACCGTTGTGCGGGCTGGGGGTGACATCGGAGATGGCACCGACCTCGAGGCCAGCGGCGGTGAGGGAACGGATGGCGGTCTCCCGACCCGAGCCGGGACCCTTGACGAAGACGTCGACCTTGCGCATGCCGTGCTCCATGGCGCGGCGGGCGCAGGCCTCGGCGGCCATCTGCGCGGCATACGGCGTGGACTTGCGCGAGCCCTTGAAGCCGACCTGGCCGGCGGAGGCCCACGAGATCACCGCACCACTGGGGTCGGTGATGGAGATGATGGTGTTGTTGAAGGTCGACTTGATGTGAGCCTGGCCCACGGCGACATTCTTCTTGACCTTGCGACGAACCTTGGTCGCGCGTGCCTTGGGGGGCATTACTTACCAGCCTTCTTCTTGCCAGCGACGGTGCGCTTGGGGCCCTTGCGGGTGCGGGCGTTGGTCTTGGTCCGCTGACCGCGAACCGGCAGACCTCGACGGTGACGCAGGCCCTCATAGGACCCGATCTCGACCTTGCGGCGGATGTCCGAGGCGACCTCACGGCGGAGGTCACCTTCGATCTTCACATTCGCTTCGAGATAGTCACGCAGCGCGACCAGCTGGTCATCCACGAGGTCCTTGACGCGGACGGACGGGTCGACGCCCGCGGCCTCCAGCGCCTTCTGGGACGTCGTGCGACCCACACCGAAGATGTAGGTCAAGGCGACCTCGACGCGCTTATCGCGCGGCAGGTCGACTCCAACGAGACGTGCCATGGGATGGCATTCCTTTTCTGTTCATCCGGAGGTATCGGTGCAGCGCCAGTCGGGTGGGTGCTTACGGCCGTATGCCGTGCCAGCCCGTCCCCGGCCTCCGGGCCGGGGGTGACGTCCCGCCGTATGCGGGGGTCGGGCGTCTGCGTGTTTCTTCAGTTGTCGTCGGGGAAGCTCTGCGGCGTATGCGGTGCGATCAGCCTTGGCGCTGCTTGTGGCGCTGGTTGTCGCAGATCACCATGACGCGCCCGTGGCGGCGGATGACCTTGCACTTGTCGCAGATCTTCTTGACGCTCGGCTGAACCTTCATTGCCTTCGTCTTTTCTCGATCGGCTGTCCCGGTGACCGTGTGGCCACCGGAGTTGGGCTACCGGTAACGGAAAACGATGCGCCCGCGGGTCAGGTCGTACGGGCTGAGCTCGACCACGACCCGGTCCTCGGGGAGGATCCGGATGTAGTGCTGACGCATCTTGCCCGAGATGTGGGCGAGAACCTTGTGACCGTTGCTGAGCTCCACGCGAAACATCGCGTTGGGGAGCGCCTCGACGATCGTGCCCTCGACCTCGATGACACCGTCCTTCTTGGCCATATCCTCCGTCAATCCTGGTTGGCGACCGACCCCCCTGGCGTGCTGGGACCGGCCATACGAAATCGGCCGCGTGAGACAGACGCGAGAGCGCATGCGCACACGTGACCGACACTCCATCTTACGGGAGGCGTGCTCAAGCACGAAATCCGTCAGCTTCGACCTCGCTGGATTGGAGCAGCGGGTGAGTGGAGAGCGTGGCCCGCGCGCGCTGGAGGCGTTTGCGCACGGCGGCCGGCGAGAGGCCGAGCACCGCCCCGACCTGCTTCGACGTCAGGGCGTCCCAGTAGGTCAGGCGGGCGATCTCCCGGTCGGCTTCGGGAAGCACGGCGATGGCTGCGCGCAGCCGCTCGGCGTGATCGTCGGTCGGGGCGGGCGAACCGGTTGGAGCGAGCTGCGCGCTGAGTTCGGCACGAAGCCGGTCCGTGGCGGCCAGCCGCCGCCGGTTCCCGCGCCGGTGGTTGGCCAGTTCGAGCCGGGCGATCCCAATCATCCACGCGAGCGCCTCACCCGCATCGCTCGGCGCCGCGTCGTGCTTACGCCAGACGACCAGGAGGGCCTGCTGGAAGACATCGGCCGCGTCCGCCGGTGGGGTCGCAGCGCCGCGCAAGATAGGGATCACGCGCGCCCCGCGCGCCCGGACCAGCGCCTCGACGTCTGCGTCGACATCGGGGTCGTCCTTCCTTTGCTCTCACCCCAAGGCGTCCGGTCCCGGCCGAACTGTGACAGGTGGCGCCGGACCCGAACCACAGGACGTTTCGCGCTTGACGTGAGGTAAAGTCGAATCGATCCGGATCCGATGCTCCGTCGACCCAGAGGTGTGCCGCGCAGCCGCCAGGTCAGCGCTGGCTGACCAGGGTCACGTGGGCGATTGAATAAGGGCCCCGGCGGCTCTGGTCGAACTCGGTCCCTCGACAAGCCGCCCCGCGCGGGTAATACTGCCCGGGATGGGAAGAATTCCGGCGCAACCGAAAATAGTCGCTCACCACGGCGGGCTGAGGGTTGCACTCGGGCTTCTCGCGGCCACTGCCTGTGGACTGCCCGCAACGGCGGCCTCGGCCAACAACTTCGGCTCCGCGTGCGACAGCGCGACGCCCGGGTTCCCCGGCACCTGTGTCTCGCTCGCAAACAACACCTCCCATGCAATCAAACGCGTCGGAATGTATGACACCAGTGCGGCGCTTGACGACGTACCAGGGATGGCCACTGCCATATCGCGATTTACCGATTTCAAGTATTCCGACACTGTAACGAATATGTTCATCACCACAACTGACCCACAGCCCGATGTGGTGGCTTCGGATGATTATTATCCCCATTACCCCGACGTGGCCGGCTGGGTGAATTGCGCCTCCGGCAATACCGGAACTGGTGGAAGCCACCCGAATCGATGGTGTCGGGGACAGCATCTGCGAATAAACTCATACTCTTACTGGAACCGCAGTGACGTCCTTGACAACCAACGACGCAGGGTTGCCTGCCACGAACTCGGTCACACTATCGGGTTGAGGCACAAGCCCACCGACCCCGCGGAAATCCCGACCTTCCCGTTGGCCGAGTCGAACCTGACGTGCATGTTCTATAACGTTCATGATTCTTGAGGTACGCCTTCCTATATACGAGGTCATGACCAGAATCATATCGATGATAACTACTGATGTAACGGAGGTTCGTAAATGTCTGTTCGGAGTGTCGCGGTCGTCGCCGGTGTTCTTGTGGCTACAGCCTCCTGTGGCTCCATTCGCGACGATGCGCCGGTCCGCGCGTCGAGCGTCAGTCCGATAACGAGTGCACTAACCGCCTCGGCGAGCAGCCGTGAGCCTGTCGGGGGGTTCGAGCGATTCAGCTACGGCGAAGCCGTCGAATTTTTGCCGCCGCCCGCGTCTCTCCAAGAACTCAGGGCCCGAACAAGTGTGATTGTAAAGGCAAGAATCGCCCACGTCGTCTTCGTGGACGAGGTCGGGGATGAAGGAGCTCGCGATCGGATTTTCGGTTGGAAGTTGTCGAACCTCCAGATCGTTTCGGGAAAGCTCGTAGATGCGACCGCAGATGTTGTCGTCCCAATGCTCATGTCCCTCCCTGAAGGGGACGTAAGCGAACAGTTGCTATCCCTGAACGAAAGCTTGCCGACCGGGGAGGCATTGTTCTTTCTCCATACGATGACACTCCCGAATCCAGCCGACAAGCCGAAACCTGACGCTCCACCAATGCCAACTTCGCCCGATGCTCGGCTCTATACTCCAGCCCACGCGTTCGCGATCCTTGTCGAGGATTCCGAGCGGAACCGGGTTTATAGTGCCGTGGTAGAGGGCACGGTTTGGGCGGAATCGGGATTCCTCGCCGAAGTATCCAATTTCTCGACGCTCGATGACTTGTGCAGGGAACTCGCGTAGGAGCTAACTCAGGGCTGATTCATTCTCGGGCGTGTGGTGTGTCTGCATCGTGATGTGACACGCCGGGTGTATAAGCAGTGCGGGCACGAGCGGCCGTGGATCGTGGTGGGTGCTTAACGTCCACTGACGTTCCGAACGGAGACGCTCGTGCCCGCAACGGTATCTTCCCTCATTCCGACCGCTGAGGCCCTATCTGCCCATGATGTCCGTCCCGCGATGGCGGTGCCGGTCGCGGTGTGGGAGGTGTTGTCCACGATCCCCGATCCCCGCTCCCGGCAGGGCCGCCGCCATGAACTGCCGACCGTGGTCGTGGTCGCTCTGGCGGCCGTGCTGGCTGGGCAGCGCACGCAGGCCGCGATCGCCGAATGGGCCGCGGACCTGCCCGACTGGGCCCGCCCGCGCCTGGGCATCACCCGCACCCCGCCGGCCTGCGCGACGATCCGACGGGTACTGCTGCTGCTCGACCCCGACCTGCTCGACGCCGTTCTACACGCCTGGCTCGCCGCACGGAACGACCCGGCGGTCCCCGCCACCTTCCGCGCCGTCGCGCTCGACGGCAAAACCTGCCGCGGGGCCCGCACCCGCGACGGCACCCAAGTCCACCTGTTCTCGATGGTCGAGCACACCGCGGGGATCCCCCTTGGGCAGGTCGAGACCACCGGCACCAGCGAAATCGCCTGCTTCCGAACACTACTGGACCGACTCGACCTCACCGGACTGGTCGTCACCGCGGACGCCCTCCACACCCAAACCGGCCACGCGCACTACCTACACCGCCACCACGGGCACTATCTATTCATCGTCAAAGGAAATCAGCCGACCACATACCGGCAACTCGCCGCCCTGCCCTGGAAACAGGTCCCGATCCAGCACACCAGCACCGAGAAGGCCCACGGCCGACGCGAGACCCGAACCCTACAGATCGTCGAACTCCGCCCCGGGATCGCCTTCCCCCACGCCCACCAAGCCCTGCGCATCGTTCGACACCGCACCCATCACGACCGCACCAGCAAAGAAGTCCTCTACGCGGTCACCAGCCTGCGCTTCGGACAACTCACCCCTACCGCAATCGCCACCCTCATCCGCGGCCACTGGACAATCGAAAACCGCGTCCACCACGTGCGCGACGTCACCTTCGACGAAGACCGATCCCAAGTCCGCACCGCCACCCTGCCCCGCATCATGGCCACCCTACGCAACCTCGCCATAGGCCTCATCCGCCACCACCACCACGGCAAAACCATCGCCGCCACCACCCGACACCTCCACCGCCGAAACGACGAACTCCTCACCCTCCTCGACACCCCAACAATCACAGGAACATCAAGAATGAACTAGCCCTGGGAGCTAACTAACTTCCGCCGCTTCCTCAGCCCTGCGGGAGGACTTGGCGGATTGGCGGATCCCCTCGGCACATCACTGCTGGCCAATCTGGTCGCGCACCGGGGCCGGCGGGAGGAAGGGTTCGTACATCATCTGGGCGTGGTTCTCGCAGGCTAGCTCGTCGGCGGTCTCCACACCATCCGGCCCGATCACCTTGCGGCGGACGATATTTCGGCGCGTGTAGACCCCCGGCGCGTCATTGGTGATCACGTGCGCGGCCTCATAAATCCGGTAGTGCTCGCGCGGCGGCAGGTCGCTCGACCACGCCCCGACGAGGTGGGTCTCCCCCACCGACAGCGAGAGGCGGTATGCCGCGGCGGTCCGGTTCTCGATCTGCAGGTCGAGCGCCGGGTAGGCGCACGTCGCGCCGGACGCGAAGGGCTGGGTCCGGTTGTTGTCGGGGAAGACGTCATACGTATGCCGCCACCGCTCGACGACGGTCAGCGGGGTGTGGAGCGTCATCCAGTAGATGAGGTTGGTCAGCTGGCACAGGCCGCCGCCGACACCGGGCCGCAGCACCCCGTCGTCGAGGACGACGCCCTCGAGGTACCCTCGCTTCGCCGTCGGGTTGCGGACGAACTTCCAGAACGACAGCCGCTGCCCCGGCCGCAGGACGCGGCCATCCAGCGGCGCGACGGCCAACCGCAGGTTGGTGATCTTGTTGTGCTGCAACTGCATCGGCAGGCCTTGCAGCTCACGGAGCATCGGCGTCGAGTGCTGCATCACGGCATACGGATAATCCTCCGTGGCACCGACGGCGAGGTCGAGGTCGGCCCCGCACCGGCGCCACTGCCACTCGCGCTTCGCGCGCCGGTATGCCGGCCCGGCCACCTCCCGTGCGACACTCTCCATGCGCTCACGCAGGTCGGCCGCGATCAGCCCGGACATGACAACACCTCCTGTGGAATCACCGATGTCTCGATGACGCCACAGGAGGTGTTCGGGTTGTGTCAGCTCTCTTGGGCCGGTACGAGCTGGCTGCGCACCTGCTCCATGTCGAGGCCCTTGACCGCCTCGATGACCTGCTTCAGACCCGCCGCCGGCAGCGCCCCGGCCTGGTTGAACACGAGGATCCCCTCGCGGAAGGCCATCAACGTCGGGATGGAGGTGATGCTCAATTGGGCGGCGAGCGCCTGCTCGGCTTCGGTATCGACCTTGCCGAAGACGACGTCGGGGTGCTCCTCGGACGCCTTCTCGAACACCGGTCCGAACTGGCGACACGGGCCGCACCACGATGCCCAGAAATCGACGAGGACGATGTCATTCTCGACGACGGTGGACTGGATGTCGTTGGCAGTCAGGTTGCGAGTGGCCATGGCAGAACTCCAAATGGTCGGGACCGAATTCATGTCGTCCAACGTGGTGCGCGCAAGGACCATTCCCCAAGGCCCTATCCCCCACACGTCATAGAGTCGGCCAGGTGAGCACGCCCGCGCCCGCGCCCCCGGCACCGCCAGAGCCGCCGCACGACGAGAGCGTCCTGACCGTGGCGATCGCCTTCGCCGCCAATGCGCTCATCGCTGCGGCGAAGACGGCCGCGGCGATTGTCACGGGATCGGCGGCGATGCTTGCCGAGGCGGCCCACTCGTGGGCGGACACGGCCAACGAAATATTCCTGCTCATCGGCACCCGCCGCGCCAAGCGGCCCGCCGATGCCACGCACCCCCTCGGCTACGGCCGGGTCAGCTACATCTGGTCGATGTTCGCCGCCTTCGGGCTCTTCGCCGTCGGCGCGGCCGTCTCGGTGTGGCACGGCATCACCTCACTGGGTGAGCGCGGCGAGGGCACCTCCTACCGCTGGGCGTATGCCGTGCTCGGCATCGCGCTCGTCCTCGAGGGCATCTCCTTCACCCAAGCCATGCGCCAGACCCGAAACAGCGCCGCCACCCGCCGGCTGGCGCCGCTGCGCTATATCCGATTGACGTCCAATCCGATGCTGCGGGCGGTCTTCGCCGAGGACGCCGCCGCCTTGATCGGGATCGCCATCGCCGCCGGGGCCCTGGCCTTGCACCAGATCACCGGTAACGCGGCCTGGGACGCCGCCGGGTCGATCCTCGTCGGGATCCTGCTCGGCGGCGTTGCCCTGTTTCTCATCGGCCGCAATATGGATCTGCTCACCGGGGAGGCAGCCACTCCGCTGGCCCGCGACTCTGCGCTGCGCGCGCTGCTGCAGCATGAGGCGATCACGCGGGTGAGTTTCCTGCACCTGGAGTGGGTCGGCCCGGACCGGGTCTTCCTCGTCGCCGCCGTGGATATCGTCGGCGACGACCCAGAATCCGTTGTGGCACAACGCCTCGATAGAGCCGAGAAGATGCTCAACGATCGCCCCGAGATCGAACGCGCGGTGCTGACCCTGGCCCGGCCGGGCGACCCGACCGATCTGCGGCCCGGCCCCCTGCCGGACTGGTACCTCGACGAGGCAGGCCCTAGCTGATGGCCGCCCGGGCCGCGCTGACCACCTCACCGGCCAGACTCGCATCGGCACCAGCCATGAAACTCAGCGACAGCCGGTCATAACGATCCCCGAACCGCCGCGCGAGCTCCGCCCCCGCCACCTGCGGGGTGCCGCGCACCGAGAAGTGTTCGAAGGTCGCGTCGTCGATCAGCTCCCCCATCGCGGCCCACTGGCCGCGTTTCGACAGGGTGTTGAGTTCGTCGCCGAGGGCGCCGAGCCCGTGGTGCTCGAGAACAGGACGGTATGCCGGTGTTGAGCCATAGAACGCCAGCTGCGCCTTCACCGCCACCACGGACGCGGCGATCTGCGCCTCGTCGTGGCCGGTCGCGACCATCACCTGGCCGATCAACTCGAACTCCGAGCGCTCTCGCTCGCCCAGCTTCTCCTCCACCAACGGCACGATGACATCGGCGAGATAGCCATGGGTCGTGAACGGATGCACGATCAGCCCGTCGCCCGCCTCGGCGGCAACGGTGATCATCAGTGGCCCGACCGCCGCGAGGAAGATCCGCGGCCGCGCCACCCGCAGCGGTCCCGGGTTGAACATCGGCGTCATCAGCGTGTGGGTATAGAAGTCGCCGCGGAAGTTCAAACGCGTCCCGTCCTGCCACGCCGCCCAGATGGCCTGCACCGCAGCGATGTACTCGCGCATGCGCGCCGCCGGCTTCCCCCACGGCATCGAGAACCGCCGGGTGATGTGCGGCTCGATCTGGCTGCCCAGCCCGAGCGCGAACCGGCCACCGGAGAGCCGCTGCAGGTCCCACGCCGTCTGCGCCACGGTCATCGGCGAGCGCGCGAACGCGATCGCCACGCTCGTCCCGATCCGCAGCGGAGTCCCCGCGGCGCACGCTAGCGTTGACGTGACGAACGGATCGTGTTGCAGCTCAGCGATTCCCAGCCCGTCGAACCCACCCGCCTCGGCGGAGCGAACGGCCGCAACGACGTCGGCGGGTGGTCCAGCAAAGGTGGCATCGAACCGCATACGGCTGATTCTGCCCGACGACGGCCGTCAGGATCCTGACTGCCGACTGAGGTCGCCGACCGTCTTGGCGAACGATGCGACATCCTTGGGCATGTCAGGCATTAGCGCACGCTGCATATCGTCTGTCCAGAGGGGCGTGACGACGTCATCGCCGTCCGCCCCGACGACGGCCCCACCGATTGCCAAATAGGTCCGGCTATAGAAGGCAGCTTCCGGGATGCGTTTTCCGTCTGCTTTCATCCGCTCGTCGGCGGGACTGACAAAAGCCACGATCTCGTCCGTGGAATCGATTAACTTGTCGATCGCCTCCAGGTCTTTTCCGGTCGGCAGAGCCCACTGGATGCGGACCTCCTTCGCATCGCCCGACCGCAAATGGCCGGAAACAACCTCCTCGACCCGAACAACAAGAGCGATCGATTTCGCGACTGCGCGGGGATCGTCGAAGTCCACGACGGAAGCACTGGGTGCGTCCGGACCACCGAAGCCGATGCCCTTTTCGGTGTCGACGACATGCCCACGAACGATGGCGTCCGCCGGCCTCAAACCCGGTGTTCCTATTCCTCCGGGGACGATTTCCGACAACGACGAGTAGATGAGTTCCCCATTGCCAAACCCATCTCGAGCGTCGCTCGGAGCCAACTCATCCCAGACCGAGGAGCCGCCTCCTGCGCAGCTAGTGGCCAGGATAACTAATCCCGCCATGGGCACCCAGCGTAAACGCATTTACCCCCACCTCCCGTCAACATGCGCTTTATCATGTGAACTGAAGTGAATGATTGTATTGCGACCTGTTCGCATGAAGGAATCCGAGAGCGTGGAATGGTCGAGACCAACCCTGTGACCCGTCTCATGCAAAGCTAGGCTCCTTATTTGGCTCGTGTTGAAACTCAGCACGTCGGCTAGATCATAGCGCGCCTGATACTGATCACAATTGCCCGTCAAGGTAGTGTTAGTGCACTTGGTGTAGGCATACAAGTTGTAGCCCGTTGAGGACCCGTCCCAATCCAACCCCCCAATAGTCCGTATAGTAGTTATCATAGGCGAGCATATCGGTGCTTGAATCAGGCGTCGTGTCGTCGCCTGTCGCCATGGCCGTCTCGTTGTGGAAAACACCCCGCGCATAGTCTAACACGGTATCTACCGTCGGCCCTGTGGAGGCCTGGTTGAAGTTATGATATAAAGAGTCAGCATATGCGCAACATCCAGATGGGCCAAAGTGATTGGCCGATACTGGCGTAGAGAAGCAGCAATGCGGTTGCGGAGCCAGCAACGATTCCTGCGACCAAATGTCTACCACGAGTCCCATGAGGACTTAGCTACCCCGCCGGCCAGGGACGCGCAAGGGCAGTCTATAATGCGCGCCAATTGAGCATTGGTGTCAGCTCAGCGGAGCGTAGGCCGCGCCGAGGCGGGCGGCGCTGCCGTCGAGGGCGGTCAGCACCCAGATGAGGTTCCCCCCGGATCGTGGAGGCATCGGCTATAAGGAGATGCCATGCAAGGGAACCGCAAGATCCGACGACGCTTCACGCCCACCGATCAACAGCCCAAGCCCGGCATCCGTGCAGCAGTGGGAAATTCGCCCCGGAGGGGAACGCGTCCAACACGAGGAGAGCGGGACGAGTTCGGTCGGCTCTACGATCGAGTAGGGGATGAGGCCGAAGCCCTCAACGCGCTAATTGAGGCGCTGTTGCAGGGTCAGAACTAGTTAATCGATCCAAAGCCGTTCCCGATCCTCGTCCTGCACGACAACACCTGCGACAACGAAGGTACTTTCGCCCGGACCACTTCGAAATCGACGAAGGATCGTGGTGTCCGCGTTAGACAACGGCGCCCGAACATTAGATCGCACCCTCGTTCGCCCTCGGAATCCCGCAACTCCGCCGCACTACCGAAGTCATTTTCCAATTCGCTTTGAATTGACCCAATGCCACAGCACTAAGCAGGCTATTGGAAGAACAATCCACAACACAAGAACGAAACTCTGGCGAGCGTCTGTCACAAGTAATGGCCAGCTGAGTATAGCCAGCATAATCGCAAGAGCCTCAAAGGACAGGGCTACTAGCCATGCGGCGACGGTTCCGCTCGTTAGTCTCGGGCGATTTGATGGTGAACTCATGGACAGTTGGCTGTCCATCCATCAGGGAGATCAAACATCATCGTAACATACGACAGGGCATCGCCGGTGTAGGTAACCCCGTTCACCTTCAAACCGTTGGTGTACGGAGAAATCTCGAAGGGAGCGTCTTCTACTCGAGACCCAAAATCGATTAATGCCGAGGCGCCAGCCCCGTTCAAAGAGTTAGCGGTGGCCCAAGCAAATGACTTCACCGCGAAGGAGTAGCCACCATCTCCAAGAATCCCCATCTTCCTATATAGAGCGGGACCATCGGCTCGGCCATTAAAGTAGTGAACTTTCTCGGTCCGGGTTACTCCGTCGTCATTCGAATCAGTCGCTCCGAACTCTTGACGCCAGTTCGGTTCTGAACTCAATCCAATCGAGGAAGAGATAGCGTACCTAACGCTCGCAGTCGAGAAGTCGACTGGAAAGCTACCCACCTGCAGGCGCGAGGCAGTTGCCCCTTGTGAGCGGAAGATCGGGTTCCAGAAGTAGTAGAGGTAACTCCCATAGGGAAAGCCGGTCAGCGTAGTTTTCCACTCGAAACGCCCCCAGGCCTGGTACTGTTGCGTCCCTTGCACCCCCGGCCGTGAAGCTTTTGATTCGGCGCCCGAATACATACCCAAAGTCTGACCGGTTGCGCGGTAGGGATAGCCAACTAACGCTTTCCCTGCCTGGCCATATAAGGCAGTGGAACTTCCCGAAGCTCCAGACCCTGACCAAACGGACGGCCCAACTTTGCAGTACTTCTTTGTTCGGGAAGACGTCATCGGAACTCTTCGCGCACTTGATACGCCAGTCCCCGTCGACGGTGAAGGCTCCAAGCCACTCGGCAGACTCGGCGCGACGGACTCTGGTAGGGGCACTTCGGCTACCGCCTCGACGGTGGGATTCCCGATTACGTTTTTTAACTCAGCCTCTATGCCAGCGTCGACAACAGCTGGCGAGTCAGTCGGGCCTGGGTCTTCGCTGAAGTCGGCAGGACCGGCCTTGTGTCTCGCTGGCCCCAGTGCCCGGCGTTATTTCTAGGCAAGCTAGGATTGCAACTGCCGTGCTCACTACAGGCCCGGATTTCCGCATGGAGTTAACATACAGCCTAGACGCCAAGTAAGTCCAGCCTTATCTGGCTTGTATGACTTGGAGGGCCTCCTAGCCTCCACCCTTCATGAGTGAAGGGGTGACACGCGCCTGAGATGCACCGAAGTGCCTGTCCTGCAACGAGATGATCGTGTTTGCGAGAACAGGTTCCTCGAGCGGGAAGGCACTTGGTAGGTGAAGGGTACATCGTGGTCGGCAGGGTGGGGCGTTCCTGGTGACGGGAGGGGCGTGATCGCCCACGCGGGCAGTGTCGCGGTGCGGCTGCTGGCTGATCGGGTCGGGCTGACCGAGACGCCCTCGAGGGCGCTCGCGCGGCGCGGGTTCGTCCCGGGTCATGACCGGGGCCGGGTGCTGGTGGCTATCGCCACAATGCTGGTCGCTGGTGGGGAAGCGATCGCCGATATCGCCACCCTGCGCCACCAGGAGCAGGTGCTTGGGCCGGTGGCCTCACCGGCAACGGTGTGGCGGACCTTGGATGAACTGGCCGAGACTCCCGCGAAGCGGGTCGCGGCGGCGCGGGCCAAGGCCAGGGCGCGGGTGTGGGGGCTACTGCCGGGCGGGCTCCCGGCCGCCCGGGTGGCCGACACCAGGTTGCCGACGAATCTGGTGGTCTTGGATGTCGATGCCACGATCATGATCGCCCACTCCGAGAAGGAACAGGCAGCCCGCACGTTCAAGAAGACCTTCGGGTATCACCCGATCGGGGTCTGGTGCGATAACACCGGAGAACTCCTGGCCGCCCGGTTGCGGCCGGGGAATGCCGGCTCGAACACCGCGGCGGACCACACGCAGGTCTTGACCGAGGCGATCGCGCAAATCCCGCCCGCGTACCGCAAGAGTTTGTTGGTTCGGGTTGACGGCGCCGGGTACTCCCACGAACTGCTGGACTGGCTCACCCGGTTGGAAAACATCGGGCCTGTCGCCGAACTCCGCTCACCAGATCAACCCCGCCACTCCCGACGCCGCCTGCTACCTGACGAGGGCCAACATACCGGTCAGGCCAGCGGAGCGTAGGCCGTGCCGAGACGGGCGGCGCCGCCGTCGAGGGCGGTCAGCACCCAGATGCCGCCGTCGTGGCAGGCGACGGTGTGCTCCCAGTGGCAGGCGCGCATCCGGTCGCGGGTGACGACAGTCCACTGGTCGGCGAGGGTCTCGTTGGCCTCGTCGCCGAGGGTGACCATCGGCTCGATCGCCACGGTGGCGGCGTTCTTGACAGTCGGACCCTTGCCGCGGACTGCGTAGTTGGGCACATTCGGCGACATGTGCATCTCACGCCCGATGCCGTGGCCGACATAGTCCTCGACGATCCCGAACACCCGATCGTGCGTCTTGCCGGAGGCAAGGATGGACTTCTCGATCGCCGCACCCACGTCGAACAGGTCGCGCCCGACCCGCAGGGCGGCGATGCCCGCCCAGAGCGACTCCTCGGTCGCGTCCATCAGCTGCAGGTCCTCGGGACGCCCGGCCTCCCGGCCGCCGACGATCAGCGAGATCGCCGCGTCGCCGTGCCAGCCGTCGACGATGGCTCCGCAGTCGATCGAGAGCAGGTCGCCCTCAGCGAGCGCGCGTGCGCCCGGGATGCCGTGGACGATCTCCTCGTTGACCGAGGTGCAGAGGGTGTGCCGATAGCCCGGCACCTCCGCGAAGCTTGGCCGACCGCCGTGGTCGCGGATGAAGCGCTCCGCGAGCGTGTCCAGTTCGAGGGTGGTCACCCCCGGCTGCGCGGCATCCCGCAGCATCGCCAGGCATTCACCGACGACGAGACCCGGTGCGCGCATGGCGCGCACCTGGTCTAGGGTCTTGGCTTCGAGCCGCTCGCGACCGAACATCAACAGGCCTCCGACGGCTGCTTCCGGTGAGTTTTAGTGCTGGCGAGTGTCGAGGGCGGCGCCGATGCGCTCACTGACCTCGTCGATCTCGCCTTCGCCGTCGACCTGCACGAGCAGGCCGCGTTCGAGATAGATCGCCGCCAGCGGGGCGGTCTCGCGCCGGTAGATCGCGAGGCGCTCGCGGATGACCTCCTCGGTGTCATCCGCGCGCCCCTCGGTCTGCGCACGCCGCAACAGCCGGCCCACGACCTCGTCCTCGTCGACGGTCAGCTCGAGCACCGCATCCAACTCGCCGCCACGCTCGGCCAGCACGGTGTCGAGGGCATAGACCTGATCCGAGGTGCGGGGGTAGCCGTCGAGCAGGAAGCCGGGCACGCAGTCCTCCTGGGCCAAGCGGTCGGCGACGATGGCATTGGTGATGTCGTCACTGACATACCCCCCTGCCGCGAGGATCTCCTTGACCTGCAGCCCCAACGGGGTCTCGTTCTTGATGTTGGCCCGGAAGATGTCTCCGGTGGAGATCGCCGGGATGCCGTAGCGCGCGGCGATCCGGGAAGCCTGGGTGCCCTTGCCGGCGCCGGGCGGCCCGAAGATGATCAGACGCATCATCGTGTGTCAGTCCTTTGTTCAGCTGTCGATGGATCCGATGGCTAGCGCAGGAAGCCTTCGTAGTGGCGCTGGTGCAGCTGCGCCTCGATCTGCTTGACGGTCTCCAGACCCACACCCACCATGATCAGGATCGACGTGCCACCGAACGGGAAGTTCTGGTTGGCGTTGATCACGGCGATCGCGATCAGCGGGATGAGGGAGATGAGCGCCAGGTAGATCGCGCCGACGACAGTGATCCGGGTCAGGACGTACTGCAGGTACTCGGCCGTCGGTTTGCCGGCTCGAATCCCGGGGATGAACCCTCCGTAGCGCTTCATGTTGTCTGCGACTTCCTCCGGATTGAAGGTAATCGAGACGTAGAAGAAGGTGAAGAACAGGATCAAAAGTGTGTAGAGGATCATGTAGATCGGGTGATCCCCGTTGACCAGGGTGTTGTTGATCCACGTCACCCAGCCCGGGCTGGCGCCCGTCGGGTTGGTGTTGAACTGGGCGATCATCATCGGCAGCGCCATCAGCGAGGCCGCGAAGATGACCGGGATGACGTTGGCCATGTTGACCTTGATCGGGATATAGGTCGAGGTGCCGCCGTACATCTGCCGGCCGACCATCCGCTTCGCGTACTGCACCGGTATGCGGCGCTGGCTCTGCTCGACGAAGACCACCAGCGCGATGATCAGGAAGCCCATGGCGATGATCGCCAGGAAGATGCCCCAGCCGTTCTGCTGGCGGATCAGCCACAGCGATCCGGGGAAGCTGGCAACGATGGAGGTGAAGATGAGAATCGACATCCCGTTGCCGACGCCCTTGTCGGTGAGCAGCTCACCGAGCCACATGATCATGCCGGTGCCGGCCGTCATGGTCAGCACCATGATGAGGATCGTGGAGATCTTGTCGTCGACGAGGACCCGCTCGCAGCCCTGCATCAAAGAGGAGGGGTTCTGGGCGAAGGTGACCAGGGTGGCGCTCTGCAGGATCGCCAGCCCGATCGTCAGATAGCGCGTGTACTGCGTCATCTTCTGCTGCCCCGCGTGACCTTCCTTTTTGAGGGTCTCGAACCGGGGAATGACGACGGTGAGCAACTGGACGATGATGCTCGCGGTGATATAGGGCATGATGCCCAGCGCGAAGATCGACAGCTGCAGCAGCGCACCGCCGCTGAAGAGGTTGGCCAGCCCGAGGAAGCCGCCGCCCGTCGGGGCGTTCTGGATGCACTGCTGCACCAGCGGGTAGCTCACGCCGGGCGTCGGGACGTGCGCCCCGAGCCGGTAGATGGCGATGATGAAGAGCGTGAACAGCAGCTTCTTGCGTAGGTCCGGCGTCTTGAACGCGCGGCCGAAGGCGGAAAGCAAGGTCGGGTCCCTCCTCCCGTTCGCCAGGTGCGGCGGCGGGATGCGTCATGCGCGGGAGAGCCAGGTGTTCTCTCCCGGTGCAATCTACCCCGGCGGCGCGTGCCGCGCCCAACCGAGCCAGATCGGCTACTTAACGGGGTATGCCGTGTGGTGAGTTCCCGAAAGACCTCACCACACGGCATACCCGTTGGCTCATTGCCGGAAAGCCCTAGGCGGTGGCGGTGGAGCCGCCGGCGGCCTCGATCTTCTCCTTGGCGGAGGCGGAGAAAGCGTCCGCGGTGACCTGCACCGCGACCGTGATCTCGCCCGTACCGAGCACCTTGACCGGCTCGCCGGCGCGGACGGCGCCCTTGGCCACCAGGTCCTCGACCGTCACAGCGCCACCGTCGGGGTAGAGCGCCGAGATCTTGTCCAGGTTGACGACCTGATAGGTGGTGCGGAAGGGGTTCTTGAAGCCGCGCAGCTTGGGCAGGCGCATGTGGATGGCGGTGGAGCCACCCTCGAAGTGCGCCGGCACCTGGTAGCGGGCCTTGGTGCCCTTGGTGCCACGACCCGCGGTCTTGCCCTTGGAGCCCTCACCGCGACCCACGCGGGTCTTGGCGGTCTTGGCTCCCGGGGCGGGACGCAGGTGGTGCACCTTCAAAGCGTGGGTGCCCGCCGTGGCGGCGGTGTCCTTGGCCTTGTCAGCCATCACTCGACCTCCTCGACCGTCACCAGGTGACGGACGGTGCGGACCATGCCCCGGATCTCGGGGCGGTCCTCCTTGACGACGACATCGCCGATGCGCTTCAGCCCCAGCGTGCGCAGGGTCTCCCGCGCGCTGTGCTTCTCGCCGACGATGCCCTTGAGTTGGGTGACCTTCAGACGTGCCATCATGCACCGGCCTTTGCGCCGGCGGTGGCGGCGGCCTGGGCGCGCAGCATGGCGGCCGGGGCTACTTCGTCCAGCGGCAAGCCACGACGAGCGGCGACGGCCTCGGGACGCTCGAGGTCCTTCAGGGCGGCCACGGTCGCGTGGACGATGTTGATGGAGTTGTCCGAGCCGAGGCTCTTGGACAGCACATCGTGGACGCCCGCGCACTCCAGGACGGCGCGCACCGGGCCACCGGCGATGACACCGGTACCGGGGGCGGCCGGGCGGAGCAGGACCACGCCCGCGGCGGCCTCACCCTGGACGGGGTGCGGGATGGTGCCGGCGATGCGCGGCACCTTGAAGAAGGCCTTCTTGGCTTCCTCGACACCCTTGGCGATGGCGGCGGGGACCTCACGGGCCTTGCCGTAGCCGACGCCGACGGTGCCGTCACCGTCGCCGACGACGACGAGAGCGGTGAAGCTGAAGCGACGACCACCCTTGACGACCTTGGCCACGCGGTTGATGGTCACCACGCGCTCGAGGTACTGGGACTTCTCTGCGGCATCGCCGCGACGGTTGTCGCGACGGTCACCGTCGCGGCCGCGACGCTCGCCGCGCTCGGGCCGGTCGCCGCCGCGGTCGGCGGCGCCGGTGCCTCGACGCTGGGGTCCGGGCATCAGATGTTCCTCATCTCAGTGTTGTTGGCCATCAGAGACTCAGGCCTCCCTGGCGGGCGCCATCGGCGATGGCGGCGACGCGACCGTGGTACTTGTTGCCGCCCCGGTCGAAGACGACCGACTCGACGCCGGCGGCCTTGGCGCGCTCGGCGAGCAGTTCGCCGACCTTCTTGGCCTTGGCGGTCTTGTCACCGTCGAAGGCGCGCAGGTCGGCCTCCATGGTGGAGGCGCTGGCCAGCGTCTTGCCGACGGTGTCGTCGACGACCTGCACGAACAGGTGCCGGCTGCTGCGCGAGACGACGAGGCGGGGCCGCTCGGTGGTGCCGGCGACGTGCTTGCGGATGCGGTCGTGGCGACGGCCACGGGCGGCGGCCTTGGACTTGCCGCGCTTGACGATCATTGCCATGACTACTTCTTTCCAGCCTTTCCGACCTTGCGGCGGATCTGCTCGCCCGCGTAGCGGACACCCTTGCCCTTGTAGGGGTCGGGCTTGCGGAGCTTGCGAATGTTGGCGGCGACCTCACCGACGAGCTGCTTGTCGATGCCCTGGACCGAGAACCGGGTCTGGTTCTCGACCGCGAAGGTGATGCCGGCCGGCGGCTCGACGGTGATCGGGTGGCTGTAGCCGAGAGCGAACTCCAGGTTGGAACCGCGCGCCATGACGCGATAACCGGTGCCGTAGATCTCCATCTTTTTCTCATAGCCGTCGGTGACCCCGAGGACCATGTTGTTGATCAGGGTGCGGGTCAGGCCGTGCAGCGAGCGCGCGGTGCGCTCGTCGTTGGGCCGAGTGACCTCGACGTTGCCCTCGCCCTGCGCGACCGTGATCGGCTCGGCGACGGTGTGCGTCAACTCGCCCTTGGGGCCCTTGACGGTGACCTGCTGGCCGTCGATCGTGACCGTGACGTTCGCGGGAACGGTCACCGGCATACGTCCGATTCGAGACATGTCGAGGCTCCCTTACCAGATGTAGGCGAGGACTTCCCCACCCACACCCTTGCTAGCCGCCTGCTTGTCGGTGAGCAGGCCGGACGACGTGGAAATGATCGCGATGCCGAGGCCACCGAGCACCCTGGGCAGGTTGGTGGACTTCGCGTAGACCCGCAGGCCGGGCTTGCTCACGCGGCGGATGCCGGCGATGGAGCGCTCCCGGTTGGGGCCGTACTTGAGGTTGATCGTCAAGGTCTTGCCGACCTCGGCGTCCTCGACCGCCCAGGAGGCGATATAGCCCTCGGCCTGGAGGATCTCGGCGATGTGCGACTTCAGCTTCGAAAAGGGCATGGAGACCTCGTCGTGGTGCGCCGAGTTGGCGTTCCGGACGCGGGTCAACATGTCCGCAATCGGGTCAGTCATGGTCATGGGCTGATTCGCCCTCTCTCACCACGGTTTCCGCTCCCGGTATGCCGGGTGCGGACCTGCGATGTAGTGGTGGTCTGGGTGGGTGGCTGGGTTACCAGCTCGATCCGCGTGAGCGGACCGGGCAACCGTCGAGCGAAGCGAGCTTGGTTGCCCGGAACATCGAGTGCCGTGCGACCGAAGGAAGCTCCTCGCCTTTCGGTGTCTACCAACTGGACTTGGTCACGCCGGGCAGTTCGCCGCGGTGCGCCATCTCGCGCAGGCAGATCCGGCACAGGCCGAACTTGCGGTAGACGGAGTGGGCACGCCCGCAACGCTGGCAGCGGGTGTAGCCGCGAACCTTGAATTTGGGGGCCTTGGCAGCCTTGTTCTTCAGGGCGGTCTTGGCCATGTCAGTTCTCCTTGAAGGGGAAGCCGAGCGCCTTGAGCAGCGCGCGTCCCTCGTCGTCGTTCGTCGCGGTCGTCACGACCGTGATGTCCATGCCGCGCACGCGGTCGATCTTGTCCTGGTCGATCTCGTGGAACATCGACTGCTCGGTCAGGCCGAAGGTGTAGTTGCCCCGGCCGTCGAACTGCTTCGGCGACAGGCCGCGGAAGTCACGGATACGCGGCAGCGCCACCGTGACCAGGCGGTCGAGGAACTCCCACATGCGATCGCCGCGCAGCGTCGTGTGGGCGCCGATCGGCATACCCTCACGCAGCTTGAACTGGGCGATCGACTTGCGGGCCTTGGTGATCTGCGGCTTCTGGCCGGTGATCGCGGTCAGGTCCTTGATCGCGCCCTCGATCAGCTTGGAGTCCTTGGCGGCGTCGCCGACACCCATGTTGACGACGACCTTGACGACGCCGGGGACCTGCATCGGGTTGCCGAAGTTGAACTGGTCCTGCAGGGCCGACTTGATCTCGTCCTGGTAGCGCGTCTTCAGCCGCGGCTTGGCGGCGGGGGCTGCGGTCTCAGTCATCAGATGTCCTTGCCGGAGCGCGCGGAGACCCGCACGCGGGTGGTCTTGGTGCGGCCGTCGCGCTCGACCTGCTCTTCGCGGGTCTTGACGCGGGTCGGCTTCTTGTCGGTGGGGTCGATGACCGCGACATTGCTGACGTGGATCGGCGCCTCCTGCACGACGAGGCCGCCGGTGCCGCGGGTGCCCGGCTTGACGTGCCGGGTCACGCGATTGACGCCCTCGACGGTCACGCGCTGGTTCTCGGTGTCGACGGCGATGACCTTGCCCTGCTTGGCCTTGTCCTTGCCGGTGAGCACCTGGACGGTGTCGCCCTTCTTGATCTTCATTGTGCCCATGGCGGTCAGAGCACCTCCGGTGCCAGCGAGATGATCTTCATGAAGCGCTTGTCACGCAGCTCGCGGCCCACCGGGCCGAAGATGCGGGTGCCACGAGGATCACCATCATTCTTGAGGATGACGGCGGCGTTCTCGTCGAAGCGGATGTAGCTGCCGTCCGGCCGGCGGCGCTCCTTGGTGGTGCGCACGACGACGGCCTTGACGACGTCACCCTTCTTGACGTTGCCGCCGGGGATGGCGTCCTTGACGGTCGCGACGATCGTGTCGCCGATACCGGCATACCGGCGGCCGGAGCCACCGAGCACGCGGATGCACAAGATCTCCTTGGCGCCGGTGTTGTCGGCAACCTTGAGGCGGGATTCCTGCTGGATCACTTGGCCTTCTCCAAAATCTCCACGACGCGCCAGCGCTTCGAGGCGCTCAGCGGACGGGTTTCCATGATCAGGACGCGGTCACCCACGCCGGCAGCGTTCTGCTCGTCGTGCGCCTTGACCTTGTGGCTCTTGCGCATGACCTTGCCGTAGAGGGCGTGCTTGACGCGGTCCTCGACCTCGACGACAACGGTCTTGTCCATCTTGTCGCTGACCACCATGCCCTGGCGGGTCTTGCGGTAGTTGCGCTCCACGCTCGACTTCTCTTCCACAGTGTTCTCGCTCATCGTGCTCAGGCCTCCGGTCCGGTGCCGATGCCGAGCTCGCGCTCACGCATCTCGGTGTAGATCCGCGCGATGTCCTTGCGGACGGCGCGCAGGCGGCCATGGCTTTCGAGCTGACCGGTGGCCGACTGGAAACGGAGGTTGAACAGCTCCTCCTTGGCCTTGCGCAGCTCTTCGACGAGGCGGTCGTCGGCGAGGCCGCGCAGCTCGGTGGGGGTCAGGTCCTTGCTACCGATAGCCATCAGATGTCACCACCTTCACGCTTGACGAAGCGGGTCTTCATGGGCAGCTTGTGCATTGCCAGGCGCATGGCCTCGCGAGCGACGTCCTCCGGGACACCGGAGAGTTCGAATAGCACGCGGCCCGGCTTGACGTTGGCAATCCACCACTCGGGCGAGCCCTTACCGGAACCCATGCGGGTCTCGGCGGGCTTCTTGGTCAGCGGACGGTCCGGGTAGATGTTGATCCAGACCTTTCCGCCACGCTTGATGTAGCGGGTCATGGCGATACGAGCGGACTCGATCTGCCGGTTGGTGACGTAGGCGGGCTCGAGGGCCTGGATGCCGTATTCACCGAAGGCGAGCGAGGTGCCGCCCTTGGACATGCCGGAGCGACCGGGGTGGTGCTGCTTGCGGTGCTTGACGCGACGCGGAATCAACATGGCGCGCTCACGCTCCTTCGGTAACAGCCTCGGCGGCGGGTGCGCTCGCCTCGGCGGTCTCGGTGGTGGCCGGCGCCGCGTCGCGGCGGGCGCGCGCGGGACGGTCGTCACGGTCACGGCGCGGACCGCGGGCGCCGCCGCGCGGGGCGTTGACCTGCTGCGCAGCGAACTCCTTCTCAGTCATGTCGCCCTTGTAGATCCACACCTTCACGCCGATGCGGCCGAAGGTGGTCTTGGCCTCGAAGAAGCCGTAGTCGATGTTGGCGCGGAGGGTGTGCAGGGGCACGCGGCCCTCGCGGTAGAACTCCGAACGCGACATTTCGGCGCCACCAAGGCGGCCGGAGCACTGGATCCGGATGCCCTTGGCACCCGAACGCAGCGCGGACTGCATACCCTTGCGCATCGCGCGCCGGAAGGTGACACGCGCGGCGAGCTGCTCGGCGATGCCCTGGGCGACCAGCTGCGCGTCGATCTCGGGGTTCTTGACCTCGAGGATGTTCAGCTGCACCTGCTTGCCCGTGAGCTTCTCGAGCTCGCCGCGGATGCGGTCGGCCTCGGCGCCGCGGCGGCCGATGACGATGCCCGGACGCGCGGTGTGGATGTCCACACGCACGCGGTCACGGGTGCGCTCGATCTCGACGCGGGAGATGCCGGCGCGCTCCATGCCCTGGGACATGAGCTTGCGGATGGCGACATCTTCCTTGACGTAGTCGCGGTAGCGCTGACCCTCCTTGGTGGAGTCGGCGAACCAGCGGCTCTTGTGGTCGGTGGTGATGCCCAGCCGGAAGCCGTGCGGGTTGACCTTCTGACCCATTAGCGGGTGCCTGCCTTTCCGGCGTTGTTCGAAGCCGTGGACTTCGGCGCGACGGTGACGGTGATGTGGCTCGTGCGCTTGTTGATGCGGCCGGCGCGGCCCTGGGCGCGCGGGCGGAACCGCTTCATCGTGGGGCCCTCGTCGACGAACGCGGCGGAGACGACGAGTTCACGCTCGTCGAACGCCTCGGACGCGGCATCGGCCTTGACCCGGGCGTTGGCGATGGCGCTCTGCAGCACCTTCAGCACCGGCTCGGACGCACCCTGCGGCGCGAAGCGCAGCACGTTGACGGCGTCCACGGCCTGCTTGCCGCGGATCAGGTCGACGATGCGGCGCGCCTTCTGGGGGGTGACCCGCACGTGGCGGGCGACCGCCTTGGCTTCCATGATCTCCTCGCTCATCGACGACGGCCCTTCTTGTCGTCCTTGATGTGACCCTTGAAGGTGCGGGTCGGGGCGAACTCGCCGAGCTTGTGGCCGACCATCGACTCGGTCACGAAGACCGGAATGTGGGTGCGGCCGTTGTGCACGGCGAAGGTGTGACCGAGGAAGTCCGGCGCGATGACCGACCGGCGCGACCAGGTCTTGATGATGTTCTTCGAGCCCGAAGCGTTCTGAGCGTCCACCTTCTTCTGGAGGTGGCCGTCGATGAAGGGGCCCTTCTTCAAACTGCGTGGCATGTCGAAAAGCTCCTATCAGCGCTTCTTGCCGGTGCGGCGGCGGCGGACGATCATCTTGTCGCTCGCCTTGCCAGGACGACGGGTGCGGCCCTCGGGCTGACCCCACGGGCTGACCGGGTTACGGCCACCGGAGGTCTTGCCCTCGCCACCACCGTGCGGGTGGTCGACCGGGTTCATCGCGACACCGCGGACGGTCGGGCGCTTGCCCTTCCACCGCATACGGCCGGCCTTGCCCCAGTTGATATTGGACTGCTCGGCGTTGCCGACCTCACCGATGGTGGCGCGGCAGCGCAGGTCCACATTGCGGATCTCACCGGACGGCATACGCAGCTGGGCGAAGGGGCCGTCCTTGGCGACGAGCTGGACGCGGACGCCGGCAGAGCGGGCGATCTTGGCGCCCCCACCGGGCTTGAGCTCGACCGCGTGCACGACCGTACCGGTCGGGATATTGCGCAACGGCAGGCTGTTGCCCGGCTTGATGTCGGCACCCGGACCGTTCTCGATCGCCATGCCCTGCTCCAGGCCCTTGGGGGCGAGGATGTAGCGCTTCTCGCCGTCGGCGTAGTGCAGCAGCGCGATGCGAGCGGTGCGGTTGGGGTCGTACTCGATGTGCGCGACCTTGGCGGGCACACCGTCCTTGTCGTGGCGACGGAAGTCGATCACGCGGTAGGCGCGCTTGTGGCCACCACCGATGTGCCGGGTGGTGATGCGCCCGGAGGCGTTGCGCCCACCGGACTTGGAGAGCGGCTTGACCAGCGACTTCTCCGGCGTGCTGCGAGTGACCTCGACGAAGTCGGCGACGCTGCTGCCACGACGACCCGGGGTCGTCGGCTTGTATTTGCGGATTCCCATGTCTACCTAAGCTCCTTTAGGCGCCTGCACCGAAGATGTCGATCGTGCCCTCGCGGAGGGTGACGATCGCGCGCTTGGTGTCCTTGCGCTTGCCCATGCCGAAGCGGGTGCGGCGGGCCTTGCCCGGGCGGTTCATCGTGTGGACCGAGTCGACCTTGACGCCGAAGATCTGCTCGACGGCGATCTTGATCTCGGTCTTGTTCGAGCGCGGGTCGACGATGAAGGTGTACTTGCCCTCCTCGAGGAGGCCATAGCTCTTCTCGGAGACGACCGGCGCGATCAGGATGTCGCGGGGGTCCTTGTGCACGGTGCTCACTTGGTGTCCTCCTGGGCGCCGGTGCCGACGAAGGTGTCGAAGGCGGCCTTGGTGAAGACCACGTCGTCGGCGCACAGCACGTCATAGGTGTTGAGCTGGTCGACCGCGAGGACGTGGACGTTGTCGAGGTTGCGCACCGACTTCAGCGACACCATGTCGGTGCGGTCGAGCACGACCAGCAGGTTCTTGCGCTCGGTCAGGCCGGCGAGCAGCTCGGCGGCCTGCTTGGTCGAGGGGGTCTCGCCGGTGACGAGGGCCTCGACGACGTGGATGCGGTCGTGGCGGGCCCGGTCGGAGAGGGCACCGCGCAGGGCGGCGGCCTTCATCTTCTTGGGGGTGCGCTGGCTGTAGTCACGCGGCTGCGGGCCGTGGACCGTGCCACCGCCGGCGAACTGCGGCGCGCGGGTCGAACCCTGGCGGGCGCGGCCGGTGCCCTTCTGACGGTAGGGCTTGCGGCCACCACCGCGGACCTCGCCGCGGGTCTTGGTGGCGTGCGTGCCCTGACGGGCGGCGGCCAGCTGCGCGACGACGACCTGGTGGATCAGCGGGACGTTGGTCTGGACGTCGAAGATCTCAGCGGGAAGGTCGACCGTGACGGTCTTGGCGGTCATGTTCAGGCTCCCTTCGCGGCGGAGCGGACGAGGACGAGGCCACCGCGGGGGCCGGGGACGGCGCCCTTGATGAGCAGCAGGCCCTTGTCGGCGTCGACGGCGTGCACCGTGAGGTTCTGGGTGGTCTGGCGCACGCCGCCCATCCGGCCGGCCATACGCATGCCCTTGAAGACGCGGCCCGGGGTGGAGCACCCGCCGATCGAACCCGGCTTGCGGTGGTTGCGGTGCGCACCGTGGGAGGCGGAGACACCCTTGAAGCCGTGGCGCTTCATGACGCCGGCGAAGCCCTTGCCCTTGGTGGTGCCCGAGACGTCGACCTTCTGGCCGGCCTCGAAGACCTCGGCGGTGACCTCGGAGCCGACGGTGTAGTCGGCCGCGTCGGAGGTGCGCAGCTCGATGACGTGGCGGCGCGGGGTCACGCCGGCCTTGTCGAAGTGGCCCCCCATGGGCTGGTTGACCTTGCGCGGGTTGATCTCGCCGTAGGCGATCTGGACTGCGTCGTAGCCGTCGGTCTCGGCGCCGCGGACCTGCGTGACGACGCAGGGCCCGGCCTTGACGACGGTCACCGGGATGAGCCGGCTGTCGGCGTCCCAGACCTGGGTCATGCCGAGCTTCTCGCCGAGCACACCCTTGACGGAGCGCGTGGTTGCGTGAGTCATGGCGTCCTCTTAGAGCTTGATCTCGATGTTGACGTCCGCCGGCAGGTCGAGACGCATCAGCGAGTCGACGGCCTTGGGCGTCGGGTCGATGATGTCGATGAGGCGCTTGTGCGTGCGCATCTCGAAGTGCTCGCGGGAGTCCTTGTACTTGTGGGGGCTCCGGATGACCACGAAGACGTTCTTCTCCGTGGGCAGGGGCACCGGGCCGACAACGGTGGCGCCCGCGCGGGTGACCGTGTCGACGATCTTGCGCGCCGAGCTGTCGATGACCTCGTGGTCATACGACTTCAGCCGGATGCGGATCTTCTGTCCCGCCATCTTCTGGTCGTCTCTCTCTCGCCGTCCAACTAACAAATCCGTGAGGGCCCCGTCTGGCCTCCGACCCCCGCGGTCGGGCGTGTCGCCCTAGCTCCGCTCCCCAAGGCGCGCAGTTCCCTGCGATCCTTCGGGGGAATCGAATGGCCCGGCCGGAGCCGAACGCTTGCGCGGCGCCGGTGTGTCGCCCCGCTCCCAGAGCGGTTCGATTCGTTCGCACCTGCTGCGGCGGGCGACCCACAGGATCGACGCCTCGCGTCAAGCAACCTGACTATCTTGCCATGCCGCGCGAGCCAGGCCAAATCCGGCGCCCTTCGCACTTTTCCGCCCAGTGCCACTTGTTATCGGTCCGCCGCGGGAAGCTCGCGATGCGCACCGCAAGAAACCTGCCCAAAGGCTCGCCTCGGGGTGGCAAGCTCGTCGGTATGGATGCTCGTGATGTGCTGATCGACGCCGCCGGACGGCCGGTGGACTCCGCTCGCCAGGTCCTGGACGGCCTGGACGGCGACACGCTCCATCGGATGCCCGACGACCGGCATTCCTCGATCGCCTGGCTGCTCTGGCACGCCGCGCGGCAGGCGGACGTGCAGGTCGCCGAGCTGGCCGGGACGCAGGAGGTATGGCGTGCGGCCGGCTTCATCGGCCGGTTCGCCCTCGACCGGTCGGACGACGCGATGGGGTTCGGCGACTCCCCTGAGGACGTGGCGAAGGTGCGCGTCGACGACCCGGGGTTGCTGACGGCATACCTGGAAGCGGTGTTCGAGGCGACCACGACATATGTCCGCGGCCTCACTGAGGCCGACCTCGACGACATCGTCGACCGGCGCTGGGACCCGCCCGTGACCCGCGGGGTGCGGCTGGTCAGCGTCATCGACGACGCCGTGGCGCACATCGCGCAGGCGCAATACCTGCGCGGGCTGCTCGCGGACTGGTCGATCGGTTACTGAGGTGAGTCCGCGGCATACGCCGCGCGGGAAGCCCACCCTGACCACCGAGCGGCTCACCCTGCGGCCGCTGACGTGGGACGACCTGCCGGAGCTGGAAGCGCTCGACGCCGACCCGGTGGTGATGGAATTCCTCGACCGGCCGCGCACGGCGGACGAGGTCCGCGAGCGCACCCTTGCCCGACTGGACCCGACGCACGACGCGATGGGGCTCGGCTACTGGTGCGGGCTCGAGCGCAGCCGCTTCGTCGGGTGGTGGCTCCTGACCCCCGAAGGTCCCGGGCTGGCCGAGATCGGCTGGCGTCTCCACCCGTGGGCGTGGGGCCGCGGCCTGGCGACCGAGGGCGCCCGAGAGATCATCCGGCACGGCTTCGAGACCGTCGGCCTGGAGCGCATCGTCGCCGAGACGATGGTGGTCAACGCGCGCAGCCGCTCGGTGATGGACAAGCTGGGTATGCGGCATACCCGCGTGGAGGTGCGGCGGGAGGACCCGCTCCCCGGCGCCGAGCAGGGCGAGTGCCTCGCTGAGATCACCCGCGCCGACTGGATCGCTAGCGGTTGACCGCGACCAGGCCGAAGTTCTTCAGCAGGCTCCCGTGTAGACGCGGTTGCGATCCCACTCCCCAGACGCGGTTCGAACCGCGGACCGCGGCGAGGTCATCTAGTTCCGGCGCCCGCGCGGGATAGACGGCCGGGCGGTAGCCCACCAGGATGGTGGTCGCTCCGCGGGTGGCAACTGCGGTGGCGACTGCTCCTGGGGCGATGCCGTTAGTCGCGGGGGCCCATCCTGAGGCGGTGAGGCGGCCGGCATACGGGCTCTCGCCCCAGGGATCTCTGGGGCCGGCCTGTCCGACGATCCACGCCCGATTCGCCGCGCTGACGCCCGTCAACCGGATGACGCCTGGCAGGTCGGTGCGCCGCCAGGCAGTGCCATTCCAGCGGTTGAGCACCTCCCGTGGGGCCCCGGTCTCGCCTTCCGAGCCAACGGCCCACGCGAGCGTCGAGTTCACCGCGGCCACGTTCCTCATATCGCGCATCCGCCGTCAAGTCCGGCGACGGGATCTCCCGCCAGGTCGCCACGGCGGCGTCCGCAACCGGCCCGGCCGCGGTCACGGCGGCGAACACGCTCACCACCGCCATCCGGGCGCCGCACCGACGAGTCACGATAGTCATGAACCGGAGTGCAGCGTGTCCGCCCCGGCCAAGGGCAAGGGCTTGACGTTGGCCGTAAGAACTTCGTCAGTCTGGCTGGCCTCTCGGCAGCCGCCCCGGGCACAGACACGGTGTGGGATCGCTGGGGGCGTGGGGCACTCGGCGGCCCCGAAACAGAAGAGCGCGGCACCCGCGAAACGGGTGCCGCGCTCTTCTGTTCTTTCACGGGGCTTACCCCGTGTGGGGGCCGCTCCTCGTGGGGGGTCCACGGGGGGCGGAGCCCCCCGTGTGGGGGCCGCTCCTCGTGGGGGGTCCACGGGGGGCGGAGCCCCCCGTGTGGGGGCCGCTCCTCGTGGGGGGTCCACGGGGGGCGGAGCCCCCCGTATGGGGGCCGCTCCTCGTGGGGGGTCCACGGGGGGCGGAGCCCCCCGTGTGTTACTTGTTGATCTTCGTCACGCGACCGGCGCCGACGGTGCGGCCGCCTTCACGGATGGCGAACTTCAGGCCCTCTTCCATGGCGATGGGCTGGATGAGCTCGACGTTCATCTCGGTGTTGTCGCCGGGCATGACCATTTCCTTGCCCTCGGGGAGCTTGACGACACCCGTCACGTCCGTGGTGCGGAAGTAGAACTGCGGACGGTAGTTGTCGTAGAACGGCGTGTGACGGCCGCCCTCCTCCTTGCCGAGGATGTAGACGTTGGCCTCGAAGTCGGTGTGCGGGGTGATCGAACCCGGCTTGACGACGACCTGGCCGCGCTCGACGTCCTCGCGCTTGATGCCACGAAGCAGCAGACCGACGTTCTCGCCGGCGCGGGCCTCGTCGAGCAGCTTGCGGAACATCTCGACACCGGTAACGGTGGTCTTGGTGGCCGGGCCCTCGTGGATGCCGACGATCTCGACCTCCTCGTTGACCTTGAGGATGCCACGCTCGACACGGCCGGTGACGACGGTGCCACGACCGGTGATGGTGAAGACGTCCTCGACGGGCATGAGGAACGGCTTGTCCGTCTCACGCTCGGGCTCGGGGATGTAGGAGTCCACGGCGTCCATGAGGTCCAGGACACTCTGGCCCCAGGTCGCGTCGCCCTCGAGCGCCTTCAGCGCCGAGACGCGCACGACGGGGATGTCGTCGCCGGGGAACTCGTAGTCGGACAGCAGCTCACGGACCTCCATCTCGACGAGCTCGAGGATCTCCTCGTCGTCGACCATGTCGGTCTTGTTGAGCGCGACCACGATGAAGGGGACGCCGACCTGGCGGGCCAGGAGGACGTGCTCCTTCGTCTGCGGCATCGGGCCGTCGGTGGCGGCGACCACGAGGATCGCGCCGTCCATCTGGGCCGCACCGGTGATCATGTTCTTGATGTAGTCAGCGTGACCGGGGCAGTCGACGTGGGCGTAGTGACGGCCCTCCGTCTGATACTCGATGTGGGCGATCGAGATGGTGATACCGCGCTGCTTCTCTTCCGGCGCCTTGTCGATGTCGTCGAACGCGAACACCGGGTTCAGGTCCGGGTACTTGTCGTGCAGGACCTTGGAGATCGCAGCCGTCAGCGTCGTCTTGCCATGGTCGATGTGACCGATGGTGCCGATGTTGACGTGCGGCTTGGTCCGCTCGAACTTTGCCTTCGCCACTTGCTTGTCCTCCTCAGGACTTCTCTGGGATACCGCTTAGGCCAGGCTGGCGTGGCGGTGCTTTGGGGTATGACGTGTGGGGTCGACCGTGAAGTCTACCCGTCACTCGCCACGAGTTTTCTTAATGATTTCTTCCGCGACGCTCTTGGGCACCTCGGCGTAGGAGTCGAACTCCATCGAGTAGTTCGCGCGACCTTGGGTCTTGGACCGCAGGTCACCGACATACCCGAACATCTCCGACAGCGGGACCAGGCCGCGCACGACCTTGGCGCCGCTGATGTCCTCCATGGCCTGGATGTGGCCACGGCGGGAGTTGATGTCGCCGATGACGTCGCCCATGTACTCCTCGGGCGTGCGGACCTCGACGGCCATCATCGGCTCGAGCAGCACCGGGTCGCACTTGCGGACGGCCTCCTTGAAGGCCATCGACCCGGCGATCTTGAACGCCATCTCCGAGGAGTCGACGTCGTGGTAGGCGCCGTCCAGCAGGGTGGCCTTGACCCCGACCATCGGGTAGCCGGCGAGGGCGCCGTACTGCATGGCGTCCTGGATGCCGTGGTCGACGGAGGGGATGTACTCGCGCGGCACGCGGCCTCCGGTCACCTTGTTGTCGAACTCGTAGAGCTCGCCTTCGGAGGTGTCCAGCGGCTCCAGCGCGATCTGCACCTTGGCGAACTGGCCCGACCCACCGGTCTGCTTCTTGTGGGTGTAGTCGTACTTCTCCACCGCACGGCGGATCGTCTCGCGATAGGCGACCTGCGGCTTGCCGACGTTGGCCTCGACCTTGAACTCGCGGCGCATGCGATCGACGAGGATGTCGAGGTGGAGTTCGCCCATGCCGGCGATGATCGTCTGGCCGGTGTCCTCGTCGAGGTGGACCTGGAAGGTCGGGTCCTCTTCGGCGAGCTTCTGGATGGCCGTGCCGAGCTTCTCCTGGTCGCCCTTGGTCTTGGGCTCGATGGCGACCTGGATGACCGGCTCAGGGAAGGTCATCGACTCCAGCACGACCGGCTTGTCGATATCGGACAGGGTGTCACCGGTGGTGGTGCCCTTCAGGCCGATGGCGGCGTAGATGTGGCCGGCCAGCGCGTCCTCGACCGGGTTCTCCTTGTTGGCGTGCATCTGGAAGAGCTTGCCGACGCGCTCCTTCTTGACCTTGGTCGAGTTGAGCACCTGCGTGCCGGCGTGGATGCGGCCGGAGTAGACGCGGATGAAGGTCAGCGTCCCGAAGAAGGGGTGCGAGGCCACCTTGAACGCGAGCGCCGAGAAGGGCTCGTCGGTGGACGGGTGACGCTCGATCTTCTCGTCCTCGTTGCCGGGGGCGTGGCCCTCCATGGCGGGCACGTCGAGCGGGGTCGGCAGATAGGAGATGACCGCGTCGAGCATCGGCTGAACACCGCGGTTCTTGAACGCCGAACCGCACAGCACCGGGTAGAGCTCGGAGTTGACGGTCAGCTTGCGGATGCCCCTCTTGAGCTCCTCGACGGTCAGCTCGCCCTCTTCGAGGTACTTCTCCATGAGCTCGTCGTCGGACTCGGCGACCCGCTCGACCAGGGCGTGACGGTATTCCTCCGCCTGCTCCTGCAGGTCGGCCGGGATCTCCTGGACCTCGTACTTCGCGCCCATCGTGACGTCGCCCTTGGCGTCGCCGGGCCACACCAGGGCCCGCATCTCGAGCAGGTCGACGATGCCGACGAAGGTCGACTCGGCACCGATCGGCAGCTGCAGCACGAGCGGCTCGGCGCCGAGGCGGTCCTTGATGGTCTGGACGGTGAAGTAGAAGTCGGCGCCCAGCTTGTCCATCTTGTTGACGAAGCAGATGCGGGGCACGTTGTACTTGTCGGCCTGGCGCCACACGGTCTCGGACTGGGGCTCGACGCCCTCCTTGCCGTCGAACACGGCGACGGCGCCGTCGAGGACGCGCAGCGAGCGCTCCACCTCGACGGTGAAGTCGACGTGGCCGGGGGTGTCGATGATGTTGATCTGGTTGTTGTCCCAGAAGCAGGTGACAGCGGCCGACGTGATCGTGATGCCGCGCTCCTTCTCCTGCTCCATCCAGTCGGTCGTGGAGGCGCCGTCGTGCGTCTCACCGATCTTGCGGTTGACACCGGTGTAGAAGAGGATGCGCTCGGTCACCGTCGTCTTGCCGGCGTCGATGTGCGCCATGATGCCGATATTCCGGACCTTGTTCAGGTCGGTCAGGACGTCCTGTGCCACTTGGGTTTTCTCATCTCAGTTCGTTGCAAACACAGCATGTTGCGTTACGTGCGGGGTGGCGCCGCAGCGCCGGCGGTATGCCGCTTCGCCCACCTGAGCTGGGCGGCATACCGCAGGCTGGGGTCACCAGCGGTAGTGCGCGAAGGCCTTGTTGGACTCGGCCATCTTGTGGGTGTCCTCACGACGCTTCACCGCGGCACCGAGGCCGTTGGAGGCGTCGAGGATCTCGTTCATGAGGCGCTCGGTCATCGTCTTCTCGCGGCGCTGGCGGGAGTAACCGACCAGCCAGCGCAGCGACAAGGTCGTGGCGCGGCCGGGCTTGACCTCGACCGGGACCTGGTAGGTCGCGCCACCGACACGGCGGGACTTGACCTCGAGGCTCGGGCGGACGTTGTCGAGCGCGCGCTTGAGGGTGGCGACCGGGTCGGTGCCCGTCTTGTCGCGCACGCCCTCGAGGGCGCCGTAGACGATGTTTTCGGCGATCGACTTCTTGCCGTCGAGCAGGATCTTGTTGACCAGCTGGGTCACCAGGGTGCTGTTGTAGACGGGGTCGACGACGAGGGGACGCTTGGGTGCGGGGCCTTTACGGGGCATTCAGATCACTTCCCCTTCTTGGCGCCGTAGCGGCTGCGGGCCTGCTGGCGGTTCTTGACGCCCTGGGTGTCGAGGGCGCCGCGGATGATCTTGTAGCGGACGCCGGGGAGGTCCTTCACACGGCCACCACGCACGAGCACCATCGAGTGCTCCTGCAGGTTGTGGCCGACGCCCGGGATGTAGGCGGTGACCTCGATGCCGCTGGTCAGGCGCACACGGGCGACCTTGCGCAGCGCCGAGTTCGGCTTCTTGGGGGTGGTGGTGTAGACGCGGGTGCAGACACCGCGGCGCTGGGGAGAGCCCTTCAGGGCAGGGGTCTTGACCTTGGAGGCCTTGTCCTGCCGGCCCTTGCGCACCAGCTGGTTGATGGTAGGCAAACCGTTTCCTTCAATTCGTCGTCTCGCCCGCCGTGTGACGGGCGCTCCTTGCCATGTCCGCCGCTCGACCCCCGTGGTCGGGTGTGTCGCGCCGAATGCTCTCCCCTGCACTCCCCGCTCCCCACACACAGCGGCTTGCGGTGGCGAAGATCGGATTGCCCGGCGAGAGGGGTGGGGCACATCAGTCACCAAGGACTGCTGCCGGCGTGCCCATGCGCGACTTCGCGCACGAGACACAGCGCTCCATCGTACCCGGGCCCGTCGGAGGCGGCCAAATCGCGTAGGAGGGGCTCTCGTCGAGTGGGGAGTGCCGGCACGCTTTCCGGCGATTTCCGTGCCGAGAATCCCCTCTCGACGTCAGTTCGTGTGGACGTCAGTTCGTGTGGACGTCAGTTCTTGTGGCCGTCATAAAGTTCGGGGGCGGATGAGGAGGGACTGCGCCGAGAAGGCGACGATGCCGCGGGCGTCGCTGACGGTGGCACGGCATACGCCCATCCCCGCGCCGGCGGCGGTGGTGACGGCGTCGACGCACAGCCACTCCCCCTCCGGCGGCCGGACGACGTGCACGGTCAGGTCGGTGTTGCGGAAATCCCACTCCCGGATGTCCAACTCCGCGCTGATGCCGGAGCCGGAGTCGACGCAGGTCAGCACACGCTGCAACGGACTGAGCGGCTCGTCCTCGAGCAGCGGCAGGTGAGGGCGCATCCATACCGTCCCCGGGCCGGGCACGCCCACCCGCCCGCGCACCCAGCGCCAGTCGATGGAGTCGATATAGCCGCGCACCCAGCCGGGCGGCGGCGGATAGGCCGCCCCGTCGTCGGGAGTGGAGGTGGGCGCCATGTCGTTGACGGCCGGACCGGGGGCGTCGGGCACTGCCCACGCCCGGGCCTGCGCGACGGCCCGGCCGGAGTCGACGTCGGTGAGGACCGCCTCGGCGAGGTGCACCGCCCGCCCGCTGCGCAGGACGCTCGCCGCCACCTCGACCTGCCCGACGGGGATCGGGCCGAGGATGTCGATGGTCAGCCGGCTGATCGCGAACCCCTCCGGCAGGGCCGTGGCCTCGATCTCGCGCGTCAGCAGCGCCGACGGCGGCCCGCCGTGCTGGTGGGTCTCGGTCCACGGGCCGCCGGTGTGCCACGTCGCGAGGAAGACATCGGCCTCATCCCGCACCCCACCCATTTCGTAATAGGCGCCCGCGTCCGCACTCACCCGTCCACCGTAGCCCGCAGGACCGGACGGGGTGGGCGTGCCCTCACGCGCCCACCCCGTCCGAGTGCCGATCAGCTGATCGTGTTGCCGCCTCGGATCAGCGCCCCGACCGGGGCGTTCAGCACGGTGACCCCATTGCGGACGACCTTGGCGCCGAAGGCGTCCGGGGTCCCGTCGACGATCTTGATCGTCGCGGTCGCCCCCACCTTGCCGCCCCACGTGCCCCTCGCCACGATGGTCGCCGTCGTGCCCGAGATGTTCACCGTGACGATGCGCGTGCTGCGGAAATAGACACCGGCGCGGTTGCGGATACGCGCCATGCCCGAGACAGCACCGGCACTCGTCTTGGTCACGTTGACGGTGTAGGTCGTGCAGGGCGGCTTGACGTATCCGCTACCGGTGACGGTCCGTGACGTGACGGGCGGCGCCGTCAAGGTCAGGGTCATCGAATCGGAGACCGCCGGGTTGGCCGAGTCGGTCGCCGTGAGAGTGAGGGTCCAGGTGCCGACGCCGGTGCACACCACGGTGGTGTCCACGGCGGCGGGGTTCGCAAAGGTGCACGAGTCACCCGAGCCGATGCCCGCGCCCGGCGTGGCCGTCCACACGGTCGTCAGCGGCTCGGAGTCGGTAGCGGTGCCGTCGAGGGTGACGGTCGTGCCCGTTTGCGCGCTCTGGGCCGGCCCGGCGTCGACGACCGGCGGCGGATTGGTCGCGGCGGCGATCCGAACCGTGTAGCCGCGGGACGTGGCGCCCAGGCCCAACTGGTCCGTCGCAGTCGCGGTCAGGGGGTAGTCGCCCGGCGTCGTGGGGGTGCCGGAATAGCTGCCCCCCGCGGGGTTGCCCGGCGTTCCGCTGAATGCGAGCCCGGGCACCGAACCCAGGACCCCGATCGTGACGGTGTCGGCGTTGTCCGGGTCGGTAGCGGCCAGGTCAATCGTCAGCGGCGATCCGACGGTGCCCGCGATGACCGCGCCGTCGGCGGGCGTCGGCGGCACGAAGACGGGCGGACGATTGGTCGTGTTGTTGGACAGGCGAATGAAGAAGTCGACAGCCGTCTGGCTGATCACATTGCCGCCCACGACATTTTCGATCATTACTTGGGTCGAATAGAACGTTTGCCCCGACCCCGAGGTGTTGAGCACGGCGCCCGTCGTATCCCAGCGATACAGGCCGTTCCCCGCATTGATCGTGGCGCCGGCCGGCTGATCGAGCAGCCCTTCGGCCTGCGTGGACAAGCGCCAACGTAGCTCCTGCCCGTCCTGGTCCGTCGCCGGCACGGTGAACTGGCATACCGCGTCGATGGGGCAATCCACGATCGGGGCGACGAGCCCCACCGGGGAGGCCGTCGTCGCGGCGAAGTCCACAACCGTTTCGAAGCGAATGCTGCCGTCCGGGTTGTTGATGTGCTGCGGCCCGCTCAGCCGGCAACAGGAGGACGAGTATGCGGTGAACGGTCCGTCGGAGGGGTAGACGTAGCTGTCGTGCGCTTCGGCGGTGATGACGTCATTGGCCGCGTCGACATCGGTGACCGTCATCGTGGGCGTGAAGCTGTCACCGTCGCCGGTGACGATCACCGGTTCGGTGAAGGTGTCTCCCACGGCGGCATCGCACGGATCGGCGAAGAAGTAGGTGCAGCGCCACGAGCCCGAGAAGTGGAACTCCGCTTCGCGGGGGGCGCTGCCCTTGTGCCAGTTGAGCTGGTTGGCGCGATAGTGCGACGCCGAGGCGCTGGTGGCGCTCACCAGGCTCGCGGCGAACATGGCGGCCACCATCGCGACTACGGCCGTCACGGCCGTGACGAGTCGCCGAACAGATCTCATTTCTTCTCTCCTGTCCCCCGGATCTCCTCGGATCCGTTGCGGAACAGGTCTAGCAGCGGTCAGGCCAGTTGTCCTGAAAACCGCGAAAGCTACGCATCGGGTTTCCTGCTGCGAGGCTCAGGGCCGCCACGACAGGGCCGCATGGTCGGTCAGGCCACGCACGCGCGGCGCCTGGTCGATCGCCGGCGGCCGGCCGGTCACGTCCAGATCCGCGCTCGCCAGCACGTAGTCGTAGCGGCAGCCCACACCGGAGTGGTCGACCCACGTCGGCTCGACAACGCCCGCGGCGAGGTCGCGATAGCCCAGACCGCTGGTGAGCACGTCGTATGCCGTGCGCTCCTCGGCCAGCACGTAGGGCAGCTTGTCGGGATGGCCGGGAGCGACGACGTTGAGGTCGCCCACGATGAGCGTCGGCGCTTCCGGCAGCAGGTTGAGCCAGGTGACGAAGGCTAACAGCCAGTCTCGTTTACGTTGGCGCTGAACGGAACTCGCGTATCGCACCGGGTCGCTCGCCGCGCCGTAGACAGCGATGAGGCGCACGGGTCCAGCAGGTCCCGGCATCTCGGTGACGAGCACGCGCTCGGGCATGAGCGGCACGTCGAGGCCGTCCGCCCGCGTCAGTTCCGGACCCCGGCTGACGACGAGCACACCGTAGGGCGCCCTGTCTCCCGACGCCAGCCGGCGACGCCGGCCCGACCCGTCATGGAGGGAGGATTGGACGCTGTAGCCCGCCCCGCGGCATACGGAGGCAACGAGATCGGACCCGGCACCCCACCCGGTCTCGGTCAGGACGAGCACCTCCTCCGCGCGCAGCCACAGGTACTCCAGCAGCGCCTTGGCGCGCCCCACCGGGGGGCGGGAGAGATTCAGCGTGAGGATCGAGGGCAGCCCGGCCCCCGGCGCACGCCCGGTCAAAGCCGTTGGCTCGCAGTGCGATAGGCCACCCACCCAAGGCCCACGCCGACGACGATGAGCACGGCCGTGAGGCGTTTGGGGTCGGTGCGGTTGAGGTAGAACGCCCCGGCCGCGAGGAAGAGGAGGGACAGCAGCCGGGCGGGGCCGACGACCCGCAGCAGGATCAACCCGCCGATGCCGATGAGGGCGCCCCCGGTGACGGCGTTGGGGGTGCTCGGCTGGCGTTCGCTCACGGGGCCCAGCGTAAGTCCGGATCGGCATTGGATAGCGTGAGGAGCGAGCGCGAAGGAGCGAGAACCGATGACGGACAGCACCGCTGGTGAGCACCCGGTCGTGGAGCAACGCGGCCTCTGGTTCGAGGAGTTCGAGGTCGGCACGGTCTACCGGCACCGGCCCGGCCGCACGGTCACCGAGGCCGACAACGTCTTGTTCACCACGTTGACGATGAACACCCAGCCCCTGCACCTCGACGAGGCGGACAGCGCGGCCCGGCCGCCCTTCCACGCGCGCCTCGTGAACTCGATGTTCACGCTGTCGACGCTCGTCGGGCTGTCGGTCTCGCAGCTGACGCTCGGCACGATTGTCGCCAACCTCGGGTTCAGCCAAATCGCTTTCCCCGCACCGGTTTTCCACGGGGACACGCTCTATGGCGAGACCCTCGTCGTCGACAAACGGCCCTCGAAGTCCCGTCCGGGAGAGGGGATGGTGACGCTGCGGCATACGGCCCGCAACCAGGACGGCGTGGTGGTCGCCACGGCGACCCGCGCCACGCTGGTGCGGATGCGGCCGGAGGAGGAGCGATGAGCGAGTCCACGGCGGTATGGACGCCCGGCCCGGCCTGGCTCTTCTGCCCGGCCGACCGGCCCGACCGCTATGCGAAGGCGGCGGAACGGTCCGATGTGGCGATCATCGACCTCGAGGATGCCGTTGCGCCGCAGGACAAACCGGCGGCGCGGGAGGCGCTGGCGGCGGCATACGGCGGGCTCGACCCCGAGCGGACCCTGGTGCGGATCAACCCGGCGGCCACGGCCGATCATGCGCTCGACGTCGACCTCGTGCAGCGGGCCGGCATCCGGCGGGTCATGCTCGCCAAGACCGAGTCCGCAGCCGACCTGGCCGCCTTGGGCGCCTGCGAGGTCGTCGTCCTCCTCGAGACCCCCCGCGGCGTCGTCGCCGCGCGCGAGATCCTCGAGGCCGAACCGGTCGTCGGCGCGATGTGGGGGGCGGAGGATCTCGTGGCCGGGCTCGGCGGCACCTCGAGCCGCGACGCGGCGGGCGCCTACCGTCCGGTGGCGGTGCAGGCCCAGTGCACCGCCCTGCTCGCGGCCAAGGCGGCCGGCAAACTGGCCGTCGATGCGGTGCATCTGGCCATCACCGACCACGACGGATTGCGGGTCGAGTCCGAGGCGGCGGTGGCGAGCGGGTTCGACGCGAAGGCGCTCATCCACCCCACGCACGTCGACATCGTCCGGGCAGCCTTCCGGCCCGACCCGGCCCAGGTGGCCTGGGCAGAGCGGGTCCTCGAGGGCGAGAAGCAACATGGCAGTGGGGTGTTCGCGCTCGACGGCGCCATGGTGGACGGCCCCGTGCTCGCCCAGGCCCGGCGGGTCCTGGCCCGGTCCTAAAGGGCCACCACACCGCGCCGGCATGCCGGCCATCAGGCGTCGGGCTCCTGCGGACCCCGGCGCAGCAGCCCCCCGAGGCTGACGAAGGCCGGCCGCCGGGACTCGATCAGCCGCACGTCGACGACGCCGGGCACCGCCCGCCGGATGGCGGCAGCGAGCGTGGTCGAGATGGTCAAGCCCGAGGCGGGGCAGCCGTCGCAGGCGCCGGACAACTCGAGGTCGACGACACCCGCGTGCACCCCGGCCACCCACACCGCTCCCCCGTGCGCCCGCACGACGTCGCCGGCCGGGCCGGCCAACACCGCGGTGATCTCCTCCACCGACACCTCGGCCGATCCGGCCCGCCAGGCCTGCGGCTGCTCCAGTGCGGAGTGCAACGCGCTGCGCACGCGCGCCCCCTCGGCCCGCCAGCTGCGTCCCGGCCCGAGCGTGACGAGCACCGCCCCGGGTAACAGCTGCAGCGCCGTGATCGTCCCGTCGGCGACGAGCCCGGCGAGCGGCTCGGGCACGGCGGTGACGGGGCCGTTGCCTGCGGGGGCCTGGGCGACGACCCACCGCACGCTGGCCGGATCGCCGGCAACGGCCTCGGGATGCATCGCGATCATGGCCACCACGCTCAGGTCACGGCCGCGGTGATGGTGCGGGCGAGGAATGCTGCGACCCAGGCCAGCGTGAACATATAGGCGAAGGCGAGCAGCGGCCAGCGCCAGCTGCCGCTCTCGCGCCGCAGCACTCCGATCGTCGAGACGCATTGCAGCGCATAGACGAAGAAGGCCAACAAGGCGGCGATCGTCGGCGGGGTGAAGAGCCGTTCGCCGGCGCGTGGGCCGTCGGCCACTCGCATCGCCCGCAACGCCTGCCCGGGGTTCTCCGGGTCCTCCGCCGCCGCCACCTGCCCCATGGTCGCGACGAACACCTCGCGGGCCGCGAGGGAGGAGACGACGCCGACGTTGATGCGCCAGTCGAACCCGAGCGGCGCGAACACCGGGCCTACGGCGCGGCCGATGTCCGCCGCGAAGCTGTTGTCCAGGACGTATGCCGCGCTGGCGGCCGGGTCGGCGGGGTCGACCCCGGCGGCGCGCATGTCGTCCGCGCTGCGCGCCGGCAGGTTGAGCAGGAGGAACAGGAGCAAGGTGGTGGCCAGGATGATGTGGGTGACCTTGCGCAGGAACGAGCGGCAGGCGTCCCACACGGAGAAGAGCACCACTCGCAGGCTGGGAATGCGATATGGCGGCAGTTCCATATAGAAGGGCAGCGCCTGCCCGGTCCCGCGGCCGACCCGCGTGAACAGCGCGGCGGTGAGCAGCGCGGAGAGCGCGCCCACGACATACAGCGCGAACAGCACCACCCCACGCGCCCCGAACGGCCCCACCTGCTCCGACGCCGGGATGAGCATCGACACCAGCAGCACGAAGACCGGCAGCCGCGCCGAACAGGTCATCAGCGGCGCCGACATCATCGTCGCCAGCCGGTCGCGCGCCGAGGGCAGGGTGCGCGTGGCCATGATCCCCGGGATCGCGCACGCCACCGACGACAGCAGGCTGACAAAGGCCCGACCCTCCAGCCCGAACCGGGCCATGAACCGGTCCATGATGAACGCCGCCCGAGACAGGTAGCCGACGCCTTCGAGCAGCGACACCATCAAGAACAGCAGCGCGATCTGGGGCAGGAAGACCAGCACCCCGCCGATGCCGCCGAGCAGCGCCGTGCCGACGAACTCCCCCGCCCACCCGTGCCCGAGGCGGGCCGCGGCGAGCGCGCCGAGCCAGCCGAAGAACTGCTCGATCCAGCCCTGCAGCGGCGCGGCGACGGTGAAGATGATCTGGAAGAAGGCGAACATGACGGCGAAGAAGATGAGCCCGCCGAGCAGCGGGTGAAGCAGCACGGCGTCCAATTTCTGGGTGCGCCGGTCCGCCCCGGCCGGCCGGTAGTCCGCCGCGGCCAGCACCGAGTCGATCCAGGCCGCCCCCTCCGGGCCTTCGACCGGCGGCGGCAGCGGTGGCCGTGGCCAGGAGCCGATCTCGGCGGCGGCGTCCTTCAGGGCCGCCAGCCCGGCCGGGTCGCCGGCCGTCACGGGTATGACGCGCAGGCCCAGCGCCCGCTGCAGCTTGCCGACGTCGACGTGCCCGCCGCGGGCGGCCAGTTCGTCGCCGAAGGTCAAGATAACGCAGAGCGGCTGTTCGCTCACCTGCACCTGCGCGAGCAGCGCCAGGCTGCGCCGCAGCGTCGTGACGTCGAGCAGCACGAGCAGGCCGTCGGGGGTGGGGCTGGCCGCCACCTCCGGGTCGAGCGCGTCGATGACCACCTGCTCGTCGAGGCTGATCGGGTCGAGGCTGTAGGTGCCCGGCAGGTCTTCGACGATCAGCGGTATGCCGTGCGCTCGCGCCGGCCCCTCATAGCGGGCGACCGTCACGCCGGGGTAGTTGCCGGTCTTGCCGTGCAGGCCCGTGAGCGCGTTGAAGAGGGTCGTCTTGCCGCAGTTGGGGCTGCCGATCAGGGCCAGGCGCAGGCCACTGAGGGCCGAGGCCCCACCGCCTTGCCCGTGGTGCTGATGCGCGCTCATCGGGCCTCCGAGACCACGATCCGGCGGGCCTCGCCGACGCGCAGCGCGATCTCGTAGCCGGCGATGTCGACGATGACCGGCCCGCTGAAGGGTGCGCGCCGCACCACGGTCACGGGGGCGCCGACGACGAAGCCGAGGTCTCCGAGCCGGCGTCCGATCTCGGGCGCCACATCGGCCCGGAACCCGCTCACCGTCACTCCGGCCTCCCCGATCGCCACGCTGTCGAGGGTGCGGGGCACGCGCGCGGCGACCGGCACTCGGCGTTTGCCGAGCCGACGGGCCACCCGGGACAAATCCTTCACCTCATCATCGCGACCGTTGCCGATCAGGCGAGGCTACCCTGACCTGCTGGACCCCGCCGCACCGCCCGCCGGCTCGATGACCGGACGGCAACGGTCACGGCGCGGTCGTGAGCGACTGGAGAATGTCGGGGGCACCGGTCAGCGGCCACCACAGTGGCAGGTCGGCGGACATCCCGGCCCACACCGCGAGCCCGATCGCCGCCGCCAGCAGCACCCCGGTGACGCCTCGGGCGAAAACGTCGCCGGGGGCGAGTCCGCGGGCGAGGCTGCGGCTGCCGCGGCGCAGACCGGCGCCGCCGGGCCCCCACCACGACATCATGACGGCGAGCGCCATCCCGACGGCGAGGGCAACGGCATACGTGAGCCGCTCCGGGCCGGCGACGTCCGCCATCCGCGCGGCGAGCACCGTCGCGAAGACACCCGCCAGCCCCACCGCAAGCGGGATGAGGGCGCCCGCGAGGGTCGCGACGAGGCCGATCAGCAGGTGCACCGGGCTGCTGAGCACCGACATCGCCAGGTCGCTCGGACGCTCCCCCTTGTGGTGGCGGCGCAGGACGAGTGAGGTGACGCTGCGGTCCGCCGTGCGCGCGAGCACCGACCACCCCAGCCCCACCACGAGGGCGAGCGCCGGATGACCCGCGGCACCGGCGACCAGGGCCGCGCCGAGCGCCAGCAGCACCCCGCCGCGGGAGGCCCGCCCGATGCGCGGGTCGCCGGCCATCGCCGGTCGCGGCGGGAGCGGACGCTGCGGGTATGCCGCCCCCTGCCCCTCCGGCTGCGGGTCGCCCTCCCACGAGGACGGGGTGAGCGCCGACGCGCCGGCGAGGGTGGGCCGCTCGTCCGGGCCCGGGTTGCGCCACGCGGGTTCCGGGCCGCCCGGTGCGGCCCAGGGTGCGGGCCGGCCGGGTGTGTCGCTGCGGCCGGGTGGCGCCGCCGGGGCTGCGGCGTGAGCCCGCGGGTCGTATGCCGGGGCGCCGGCGTGAGCGCGCGGGTCGTATGCCGGGGCTCGGGTGTACGCCGGTCGCGGCTGGGGCGAGCCGTCGTAGGCCGTCCCGCCGGCGTATGCCGTCCCGCGGTCGTATGCCGTCCCGCCTGCGTAGGACGGCTGGGCCGCCGGTTCGCGCGCGGGCGCCGGTTCGCGCGCGGGCGCCGGGGCCGGCGCGACGACCCGGGGCGGGGGCGGCGCCACGGGCGGCAACACGGCGGTGGCGGGTCCGGACAGCAACTCGGTCACTGGCGTTGCGGCAGCCGAGGTGCCGGGAGCCTCCCGGTGGGGCACGACCCGCAGCACGTCCGTGACCTGCCCGCCCGCGGCATACCGCTCCAGGGCGCGCAGCACCTCGGTGTCGGTGGGCCGGTCCTCCGGATAGGGCGAGAGGGCGGCCTCGAGCAGCGGCACGAGATCGGGGTCGACACCGGCGAGATCGGCCTCGCCGCGCACGACCCGCGACAGGATCGTCTCCATCGAGCCGCGGCCGAACGGCGGGCGGCCCTGGGCGGCGAAGCCCAAGGTGGCCGCCCAGCCCCACCAGTCGGTGGAGGCGGTGACGGCGGCGCCCTCGACGATCTCGGGTGACAGGTAGCCCGGGGTGCCCATGACCAGGCCCGTGCGGGTCAGACGGACGTCGTCGGCGACGTGGGCGATGCCGAAGTCGATGAGGATCGGCTCGCCGTCGAGAAGCAGGATGTTGCCGGGTTTGACGTCGCGGTGGATGACGCCGGCCTCGTGGATGGCGTGCAGGGCGCCGGCCAGGCCGCGGCCGACCTGCAACAGGGCCGCCCCGCGAAGGGGGCCGGCGTCGTCGACGACCTCGTCCAGGCCCGGCCCGGCGATATAGCGGGTGACGATATAGGGGCGTTCCCCCTCGACGTCGTGGTCGATGATCGGGGCGACATTGGGATGACGGATGCGGCTGAGGGTGTCGACCTCCCGGGCCAGCCGCGTGCGTGCCGCCGGGTCCGCCGCGACGTGCGCACGCAGCACCTTGATGGCCACCGCGCGCCCGGCCCGGTCGAGCGCGAGGTGCACCACGCCCATACCGCCCTCGCCGAGCTGTTGCAGCAGCCGATAAGGCCCGATCCGCGTGAACTCGGGCAGCTCCCCCGCCGGCTGCTCACTCATACGGACAGGTTAAAGGACGGACCTGGCGCCCGCGGTCAGCGTCCCCGAGGTCGAGTCAGGACTGGATGTAGCCGATGAGCTGCTCGCGCTCGGCCTGCAGGTTGCTGATCCGGTTTTTGACGACGTCGCCGATGCTGACGATGGCGGCGAGCCGGCCGTCGACCAGGATCGGGACGTGCCGGATGCGGTGCTCGGTCATCGTCGACTCGAGCTCGTCCAGGTCGGAGTCGGGGCCGGCGGTGCGCACATCGGAGGTCATGATCGCCGAGACGGGACCGGAGAGGATGTCGGCGCCGGCGGAGTGCAGGTGGCGCACGACGTCACGCTCGGAGACGATGCCGTGGACGGTAGACCCGTCGCCGCTGACGACGACCGCGCCGATCCGGTGCTCGGCCAGGAGCGCCAAGAGGTCCCCGACGCTCGCATCGGGTGCGATGGTGATGACGCCGTCGCCCTTGCCACGAACCACTTCAGAGATCTTCATGGCAGGACCGTAGTCGGTCCGGCCCCTCCACGCTAGGGAGACACCCCAATGTCGGCGATGTCAGGCGGGGGCGCGGCCGGTGGAGCCGCGGACGACGAGTTCGGGCTCGAAGACCATGTGGGGCCGGGCGTGGCGGCCGGCGGAGTTGACGCCGTCGAGGAGGGCGATCACGATCGCGTCCGACATCTTGGCCACCGCCTGCCGGATCGTCGTGAGCGGCGGGTCGGTGAAGGCCATCAGGGGCGAGTCGTCGTAGCCGACGATCGACAGGTCGCGCGGCACCTGCAGACCGAGCCGGCGGGCCTGCCGCATACCGCCGAGGGCCATGATGTCCGAGCCGTAGACGATCGCCGTCGCGCCCCGCTCGATCAGGGCCGAGGTGGTCAGGGCACCACCTTCGACGGTGAACAGCCCGTAGGCGACCAGGTCCGCGGCGCCGGGCCCCATCAGCCGCGTGAACGCCGCCACCTTGTCCTGCACCGGCACGTACTGCCGCTGGCCCACGGCCAGGCCGATGCGTTCGTGGCCGAGCTCGCGCAGGTGGGTGATCGACTCCTCCATCGCGACCTGGTCGTCGGTGGAGATGAAGGCGGCGTCGACGCCCTCGCGATAACCGTTGACCAGCACCAGCGGCACGCCATGGTTCAGCAGCGAGACATACCGTTCCACGCTCTCGAGGGTGTCCGCGTGCTGGCCGGAGACGCAGATGATGCCGGCGACGCCCCGGTCGAGGAGCATCTGCACATAGACGTCCTCGTGCACCCCGCCCGGGGTCTGCGTGCACAGCACCGGGGTGAACCCCCGCACCGCCAGCCCCGACTCGATGGTCTGGGCGAACGCGGGGAAGATCGGATTCGTCAGCTCGGGCGTGATCAGCCCGACGAGCGCCCCGGCGCGCGGGCGCAGGCGCTCCGGCACCTCATACCCGAGCACGTCGATGGCGGTGAGCACGGCGGCGCGGGTCGTTTCGGAGACACCCGGCCGGTCGTTGAGGACCCGGCTCACCGTCGACTCGCTGACCTCCGCCTGGCGGGCGATCTGCGCCAGGCGCAGCTTCACTCCGCGCGGGGGGACCATGTCCACACTCCCACGTGCGGTCCGCCGGCGGACAGGACGATCTCGTCGCCGTCGACGACGAGCCCCGGACCGTATGCCGCGCACCCGCTCTCGATGCCGTCCAGCGCCGCCGCGGGGAGCCGCACGGGGTCATGGGCGAGCCGGGCCAGGTGCACCAGGGCCGTCTGCTGCGGGTGTTCGCGCAGGTAGACCAGAACGTCGTCGTCGGCGTACACCCACCGCAGCCCGCCGGCGTGCAGGGCCGGGGAGGCGCGCCGCATCGCGATCAGGTCGCGATAGACGGTATGCAGTCGCTCGTCCCACAGCGGCGGCTCGCCTGCGGGGGTGGTGGCGGGCGGCGCACCGCCGGGAGTGGTGGCGGGCGGCTCGCCGCCGGGGGTGGCGGCTGGGTCGCTGCCGCCTCGGCCGCCCCGGCCCGGTGCGGCGTCCCAGGGCATCGGCCGGCGCCCGTCCTCGCCGAACTCACCGAGCATCCCGATCTCGTCGCCATAGGTGATCATCGGGATGCTCGGCATCGTCAGCAGCATCCCCGCGGCGACGTCCACCTGCCCGGCGTCGTCACCGACGAGGGTGCGCACCCGGGTCGTGTCGTGGGAGCCGACCTGGTTGAAGCTGTGCGTCAACGTGACCCACGGCATCTGCGCGGCGAACTCGCGCATCGTCTCCATGACGGCGCGGCCGCCGAGGCGGGGCACGATGACGGGCAGGCCGAGGAAGTCTGGCGCATACTCGCGGTGGCGCAACCACGTCCACAGCGGCCGGGTGAACCCGGCGTAGTTCATCACCCCGTGCCAACCGTCGCCGAGCGCGTCGCGGGAGGTGTCGTGGCAGTGCTCGGCGACGAGCAGCGCGTCGGGGCGGGCGGTCGTCGCGGCCTCCCGCATCCGCCGCGCCACGTCGTGATAGCGATCCTGGGCGCCGTAGCGGCCGGTCATGTTGGCGACGTCGATGCGCCAGCCGTCGAGTCCGTCGGGACCGGTCAGCCATTTGCGGACCACGCCCTGCGGGTCCTCGAAGACCCGCCGGATCAGCTCGGCCGAGTCGTAGTTGAGCTTCGGAAGCGACTTGACGTCGAGCCATGCGACATAGCGGTCACCGTCGAAGAAGTAGTAATCCCGTTCCGGCGCAGCCGGATCGGCCTGGGCGGCGCGGAACCACTCATGGCCGGCTCCAGTGTGGTTGGTTGTGAAGTCGCCGAGGATGCGCATGCCGCGCGCGTGCACCGCCGCCGCGAGCTTGGTCAGTGCCTCGTCGCCGCCCAGGATCGGGTCGACACGGTCGAAAGTCGTTGCGTCGTAACGGTGATTGGAGCGGCTGGGGAAGACCGGCGTCAGATAGACGACGGTGGCGCCGAGGGTCTCGATGTGGTCGAGGTGCTCGGCGATCCCCTCGAGATCGCCGCCATACAGCTGCCGTCCGGTGCGGCGGCCGCGGCCGGCGACCGGGGTGTCCCACGAGACGGGTTCGGCCCAGTCGGGCGTGGGCCGGGCGTCGGCGGACGCCGAGCGGGCGAAGCGATCGGGGAAGATCTGGTAGACGACGGCGTCGTCGCTCCACGGTGGCGGCGACTCGTAAGTCGTGATCCGGAAGTCCGCGGCGTCGGGCACGTCGCGCTCGTGCAGGCCGGTGCCGTTGAGCCACTGGTAGCCGAGTTCGCCGCCTTGGAGCAGGAAGCGGTAGTGCGCGACGGGGTTGTGCACGACGAGCGGCACTCGCCACCACGTGTCGCTGGCGGTATGCCGATCCACCACTCCCGCAGTGAATTTCGGCTCGGCGTCGTGCGTGGTCCGCACGTGCAGGCTGGTGACCGACGCCGCGTGCGGCACCCGCACGTAGAGGTCGACGGTCTCTCCCAGCCGCGGGTGCGGCTGGGAGAGGTACCGAAGGGAACCGTCGTGGTGCGGGGTGTCGAGGAGGTGAGCCGCGGGGCTCACTTCACCGAACCCTGCGTCATACCGCCGATCAGGAACTTCTGGAAGCCGAGGTAGAGCAGCACCACCGGCAGCGACGCGAGCAGCGCGCCCGCAGCGAACTGCCCGAAGAGGCGGTTCTTCTCGTTGCCGATCGACATGCTGTAGAGCCCGACACCCAGCGTCTGGGAATCGACGTCCTGCAAGAAGATGCTCGCGAGGAGGAACTCGCTGAACAGGCCGACGAAGCTGAGCATGAAGACGGTCACGAGGATCGGCATGACCAGACGCAATGTCATCGTGAAGAAGATCCGCGCGTGGCTGGCGCCGTCGACCTTGGCGGCCTCGTCGAGTTCCTTGGGGATCGTGTCGAAGTAGCCCTTGAGGAGCCAGACGTTGGCACCCATCGCCCCGCCGAGATAGGCGAGGATGAGCGCCCAGATCGAGTTCAGGCCGAGCGCCGGGATGATGTCGCCGAGCTTGGCGAAGGTGAGATAGAGCGCCGGGAAGGTCAGCATCGCCGGGAACATCTGCAGCAACAGCAGGGCGAGCAGGCCGGGACGGCGGCCGGCGAAGCGCAGCCGCGAGAAGGCGTATGCCGCGCAGGCCCCGATGAAGACCGAGCCCAGCGACCCCACCAGGCTGATGATCATAGAGTTCTTGTACCAGCTGGTGTAGGGCCGGGAGGCGTCGTTGAACAGGGTGTCGAAGTTGCCCATCGACATCTCTTTAGGGATCAGCGAACTGGTCTGCAGCGAACCGGCGGGGTTGAGCGCCGCCGAGACGAGGAAGACGATCGGGAAGAGCGCCCAGATCAGGGCGAGGACGCCCAGCAGGTGGCGCCACCAGGTGCTCCCCCCCACACCACGCGGGGCCTTGGACGTGGCTGCTCGACCCTCGGGGATCGCGACGGCAGCGGCATCGGTGACATTCGACATGGTCAGTTGACCTCTTCCAGTTGCGCGGTGCGCCGGAAGCCCGAGTAGCTCATGAGCGCGACGATGAAGAAGATGAAGATGCAGACCGCGGAGGCCAGGCCGATGTTCGGGCTGGCGCCGGAGAACGCGAGCCGGAAGGCGTAGGTGATCAGCAGGTCGGTGGAGCCGATGCTCGTATCACCGGACTGGAACGGCCCGCCCTGGGTGAGCAGGTAGATCAGGCTGAAGTTGTTGAAGTTGAACGCGAAGGAGGCGATCAGCAGCGGGCCGACCGCGACCAGCAGCAACGGCATCGTGATCGAGCGCAGGGTCCGGAAGGGACCGGCACCGTCGATCTTCGCGGCCTCCTTGACATCGCTCGGGATCGACTGCAGCGCGCCGGTGCACACCAGGAACATGTACGGGAAGCCCAGCCACAGGTTCGTGATGAGGATGGCCGCCTTGGCCGCCCAGGCGTTGCCGAGCCAGTCCACATTCAGGTGGGTGAGGGTGTTGACCAGGCCGAACTCCTGGTTGAACATCGAGGCCCACACGAGCGCGGTGACGAAGCCGGGGATGGCGTAGGGCAGGATCAGCAGCGAGCGATAGAAGCCCTTGCCCTTCAGCTTCGGGTCGTTGAACAGCAGCGCCAACAGCATGCCGAGCAGGAAGGTCGACAGCACCGAGATCGCGGCGAAGGCGACATTCCACAAGAAGATCTTCAAGAAGCCGGCGCGGATCGTCTCGTTGGTCAGCAGGGTCTTGAAGTTCTTGGTGCCGACGTTCTCCTTCCATCCGGTCGCGAGGGTCTTGCCGTCCGGAGCGGTGAAGTAGGCGTTCTTCGGGGAGTAGACGACATTCGGTGTCACGGAGGTGTCGGTCATGGTGTCGGCGGCCGCGTCGTACTTCAGCGTCGGGGCACCCTGGAAGGCGGCGCTGATACCGACCGATTTGATGCCCGCAGTGTCCGACACCGGCACCGCGAACGCCTTCAGGTCCGCGCTGCGCTTGTTGGCCTCGCGGGCGTTGAGGATCGTGTAGCCGGGAGCCTTGGTGATCTTGCCGGTGTCGGTCTTCTCGACCCCGTCGGCGGGCAGCGGCTCAAGGCCCTTCTTGGTGCCGACATAGGTCGAACCGTCCGGCTTCGTCAGCAGGAAGGCGAGATCGGCGGTCGCGACGTCACCACCCTCGGGGACGGCGATGGACAGCTTGAAGCGTTCGCTGCCCTTGACCTCCTTCACCGAGTTGGCCACGTTGATGTCGATGGCCTCCTGCTTGCTCAGCGTGTGGCCCTGGCCGTAGTTGGTGAACGCGGTGGCGACCGTGTAGACGATGGGCCAGATCTGCAAGCTGACCAAAAGGATCAGACCGGGGAGCAGGTACTTCATCGGGATCGCCCGGCGGGTCGCATAGACCGCGAGGATGCACAACAGGATGAAGGCGGTGATCACCACCCCCAACCACGACCCGTTGGCGACCAGGCGTTGCACGACGTAAGCGGCAAGGGCCAGGGCGGCGGCGATCAGGCCCCATTTGAGGGCACTAGCCCACCAGGGTGTGTTGTAACCCGAGCCGAGCTTGACGGGCTCCAGGGTTTGGGGGACAGCGGCCATGGTTCAACTCCCGGGACGGGCGCCTCACGAACGAGGCGGGGACAGCGGCATACGGGCCAGCGACGGTGGTGGCGCCGGGGGAGTCGGCGCGCTGGAAAGCAGAGGGGGACAGCGGGGACCGGGCGTACGCCGGCGCCTTCTGTCGGCGCGGGATCCGCGCCGGGTGATCCCACGAGATGTTCGTGGGGCCACCCGGCGCCGGGTTTCCGTCGGCTCGTGAGCGGCTGTGGCCGTCAACGAGCCGACAAGGCTGAGATCAGCTCGCCTTCTTGATGTTGGCGACGATCTCCTTCTGGGCGGCGTCGAAACGCGCCTTCGGCTCGGCCTTGCCTGCGATGACGTCGGCCGCGGCCTGACCCAGCGGACCCCAGACGGAGTTCATCGCGGGGATGTTCGGCATCGGCTTGCCGTCCTTGCCGGCCTCGTACCACGCCTTGACGTCCGGGTCCGCCGCGGCGACCTCGTCGTAGGCCTCGGTCAGGGCCGGCGGGCGGCCACCGGCCTCGAACATGGCCAGCTGGAATTCCTTGGTCGGGACGTAGTTGGTCACGAACTCCTGCGCCAGGGTGGCGTTCTTGGCCTTGGAGGAGACGTAGAACAGCTGGATGCCGAGGAAGGGCTGCATCGCGTCGCCACCGGTCAGGCTGGGCAGCGGGGAGATGCCGTAGTTGATGCCGGCCTTCTTGATGTTCGGGATCGACCACGGGCCGGTGATGAAGAACGGGGCCTTGCCACCGGTGAAGATGCCCTCGGAGTTGTCGTCACCGACGTTGGTGGACAAGACCTTGTCCTTGCCCATCTTGGCCAACTGCTCGGCGCCCTTGATGGCCTCCGGAGAGTTGACGATGACCTTGTCGGCGTCGTAGTCCCCGTTGTCCTTGAGCGCGAAGATGCCGCCGCCGAAGGCCGACAGCCACGGGTAGGTGTAGTAGGCGTTGCCGGTCTTGCCGACGGGCTGGTCGAGCAGGACCGAGATCTTGGAGTCCTTGGCCTTGGCAGCCTTGGCGGCCTTGAGCAGGTCGTCCATCGTGGCCGGGGCGTCGGGCGCCATGTCGGTGTTACGGACCAGCGCGATGTTCTCGACGGAGAACGGCACGCCGTAGTTCTGGCCGTCGAACTTGCTCGCGGTCACCGCGGCGGGGGCGAACTTGGCGGCGGTCGCATCGTCGAGCTGGATCGGGGCGACAGTGCCGTTCTGGACGAGCTCACCGAGCCAGTCGTGCGCACCGACGACGATGTCCGGGCCCTTGCCGACCTTGGTGGCGTCACCGAACTGCTTGCGCGTCTCGGCGGCGATCTGGACGGCGACCGTGACGCCGTTCTCGTCGGCGAACTGCTGGGCGTACGTGGTCAGGATGGGCGCACGGTTGGCGTCGGCCCAGATGACGAGGTCGGCGTCCGCACGGGACGGGTCCTTGGCGTCGACCTCTTCGGGAGCGGCGGTCTCGCTGGCGCTGGCCGATTCGGACGCAGATGCGGACTCCGAGGCGGACGCGGTGTTTCCCGCGGAGGCGCTCGACGAGGTGGTCGAACCGCTGCTGCCGCAGCCGGCCAGGACGAGAGCGGCGGCACTGGTTAGAGCGGCCGCGCCCAACGCACGCTTGTGCATGTGGTTCTCCTACGAACTCTGCAGGGCGCCACGATGCAACCCTGACGATGGTGGAGCCAGCCTACACCCGACTTGGCAGTTCTGTCGATGATCTGCAAGAAATTTCATTCTCTGCGCAAAAGATCTCGAAAGGGTAACGGCTATACCGGCGGAATTTGAACGGACAAACGCTGGCGTCCCGGGGCGTCATACGGCAGACTAGTCAGGTCCGGGACACCGATGTCCCGTGGCGTTCCACCTTTACAACGGATCGTCCGGCACGTTCCTGCCGGTGAAGGAGTACTGCCTCATGGCAACCGTCAAGTTCGACCAGGCCACCCGGGTCTACCCCGGCGCCACCCGCCCCTCCGTCGACAAGCTCGACATCGACATCGCCGACGGCGAGTTCCTCGTCCTCGTCGGCCCCTCGGGCTGTGGCAAGTCCACCTCCCTGCGCATGCTGGCCGGCCTCGAAGAGGTCAACGGGGGCAAGATCTGGATCGGTGACCGCGATGTCACCAACCTCTCCCCCAAGGACCGCGACGTCGCGATGGTCTTCCAGAACTACGCGCTCTACCCGCACATGACGGTCGCCGACAACATGGGCTTCGCCCTCAAGATCGCCGGGGTCAACAAGTCCGAGATCGACACCCGCGTCAAGGAAGCGGCCAAGATCCTCGACCTGACCCCCTACCTCGAGCGCAAGCCGAAGGCCCTCTCCGGTGGCCAGCGCCAGCGTGTCGCCATGGGCCGCGCGATCGTGCGTTCCCCGCAGGTCTTCCTCATGGACGAGCCGCTGTCCAACCTCGACGCCAAGCTGCGCGTGCAGACCCGCACCCAGATCGCCTCGCTGCAGCGCCGCCTCGGCGTCACAACCGTCTACGTCACCCACGACCAGGTCGAGGCCATGACGATGGGCGACCGGATCGCCCTGCTCAAGGACGGCATCCTGCAGCAGTGCGCCACACCGCGCGAGATGTACGACCGCCCGGCCAACCTCTTCGTCGCCGGCTTCATCGGCTCCCCCGCCATGAACCTCGTCTCGGTGCCGGTCACCGGTGACGGCCAGGTCAAGTTCGGCAGCCACGTGCTCCCCGTCGACCGCGCCGCCCTGGCGTCGGCCGGCAAGGAGGTCATGGTCGGTGTCCGTCCCGAGGACGTCGAGGTCACGACCAACGACGACGGTATGCCGCTGACCGTCGAGCTCGTCGAGGAACTCGGCGCCGACGCCTACGTCCACGCCGTCCCGAAGGACTCCGCCATGAAGATGTACGGCGAGGAGGAGGGCGTCTCCAAGCCCTTCGTCGCCCGCGTCGACGGCCGCAGGGTCCCGCAGAAGGGCGAGACGATCTATGTCTACCCCAACGCGGACCACGTCCACGTCTTCAACGCCGAGTCCGGTCAGCGCCTCGGCTGACAGCCCCTTAAGAGCGCGGTCCTCGCTTGCCGAGGACCGCGCTTTTCGCTGCCCGCAGGGGCCGTCAATCCTCGGGGAGGAGGCGGTGTGCCTCCTCCCCCATGAGGTGCTCGCGGACCGCGGCCCCGAGGAAGCGGAACGTCCACTCCTGGGCCAGCTTGCGGTTCTCGGCGAAGACGATCGGCACGCTGGGCCAGCGGACCTGGCACTCGCCGAGCATGTCGGCGACGAGAGCCGGGCGCACGTGCCCCAGCTTGAAGATCGACGAGTACCGGTCTTCGACGACGACGGAGGCACGCGGCATACCGGCAAGATCGGCGAGCCGATAGGCGAGGCGACCGGAGGTGAGCGAATTTGCCAAGTCCTCCAACGATTTTCGCTCGACCACCGCGACCAGCATGTCGTCGACGAAGCTGGCATAGTCCCCCACCGGCAACGCCCGCTTGGTCGTCGTGGCCTGCTGGTGGGTGAACTTCCAGGCATAGCGCTCGCGGGTGTCGACGACGATCTCGAGGTGCTCCAGGCCCCCGGCGCGAGCCGTGGGGAGGTCGACATTCGGGCGCGCGGCCTTGGCCACCCGGGCGGTCTGCCAGAAGATCATCTCCCGGCCGCGGGCCCGGGTCAGCACGAACTGCGAGCGCGCCTCGCGGGTGCGGTCGGCTTCGATGTCGATCGCGGGGCCGCGGCGCGAGATCGACCGCAGCTCAATGGTTTCCACGATGTCCGGGTCGTCGGGCCAGGCCGCGTCGTGGCGGTGGCAATAGACCTTCGCCGTCCGCGGCCAGGTCTCACGGGTCCGCAAGACGATCCCCGCGCCGAGGGGGATCCGCACGATGAAGGGCAGGCTGGAGTCCGGATCGGGGTTGCGAGCGATGAGCAGCGGCTCCGGCACAGATCCCACCGTATTGGACTCGGTGGGGGAGAATCTGGCCGTGGCCCTCGACATCACCGCGGCACGCCCCGACCCGGCGCTGCTCGACCTGCCCTGGCGACTGCCCCTGGAGGAGTGGCCGGAGGAGATCCTGGCCGCGCTCCCCCGCGGCATCTCCCGGCACGTCGTGCGGTTCGTCAAACTCGGCGGGCGGGTGCTTGCCATCAAGGAGATCAAGCCCGAGCTGGCCATCCGCGAATATCACATGCTGCGCAACCTGGGCCGGCTCGGGCTGCCGTGCGTGGAGCCGTTCGCGGTGGTCCAGGGCCGCCTGGCCCGGGACGGCACCCCGCTCGATGCCTGCCTGGTCACGCGTCATCTGCAGTTCTCACTGCCCTACCGGGCGCTCTACAGCCAGGCCCTGCGGCCCGACACCGCCCACCGGCTCATCGACGCACTCGCCGTGCTGCTCGTGCGGCTGCACCTGGCCGGCTTCTGGTGGGGGGATGTCTCGCTCTCCAACACCCTGTTCGTCCGCGACGCCGGGGCGTTCGCGGCATACCTCGTCGACGCCGAGACCGGCGAGTTGCGCGAATGGCTCTCGGACGGGCAACGCGAACACGATCTCGACATCGCCCGGGTCAATATCGCCGGCGAACTCTTCGACCTGGAGGCCGGTGAACTCCTCGACGGCGAGGACCCGATCGAGACCTCCGAACGACTGGTCACCCGCTATCAGGAACTGTGGGCCGAGCTGACCGAGGTCGAGCAGTTCACCCTCAACGAGCGGTGGCGCGTCGATGAGCGGATCCGCCGGCTCAACGACATCGGCTTCGATGTCGACGAACTCGCGATGACGACCGACATCGACGGCACGACCATCAGCATCCAGCCCAAGGTCGTCGACGCGGGACATCATTCGCGCCGGTTGCTGCGCCTGACGGGGCTGGACGTGGAGGAGGGACAGGCCCGCCGCCTGCTCAACGACCTGGACGCCTATCGCGTCGCGACCGACCAGGTCGACACCGACGAAGAACTGGCCGCCCACGACTGGCTGACCACGATCTACGAGCCCATCACGCGGGCGATCCCGCCGAACCTGCGCGGCAAGCTCGAGCCGGCGGAGTTCTTCCACGAGATCCTCGAACACCGGTGGTACATGGCCGAGGTGGCCGGCCACGACTTCCGCATCGAGGACGCGGCGATCGACTACGTCGCCAACGTCCTGCCGAACAAGCCGGACGAGAAATCGGTCCTCGGCGCCGACACCGGCGCCATCCCGATCCTCGCGACCGACACCGCACCCCTGCCGATCGTCACGCGTTCCCGCAATCGCTGAACACGACAGCGGCCGCCACCCACGAAGGGTGGCGGCCGCCGCTTCCTCAAGCGTTCAGGAGTGGATCCGGACAGCTCAGGCAGCACCGTCCAGCTGGTCCGAGACCAGTTTCTTGGCGCCGGTCATGATCGCCACGCCCTCACCCATGTCGTGCGACTGCGGGGTGATGACCCCGGCACAGCCGCCAAGACGTTGGATGTGGATGCGGTCCGCCGCCTCCCAAACGTGCGGCATGTTGTGGGAGATCAAGATGATGCCCAGGCCGCTCTCGCGCAGCTGCTTGATCATGTCGAGCACCATGCCGGACTCCTTGACCCCGAGGGCGGCGGTCGGCTCGTCGAGGACGACGACCTTGCTCCCGAAGGCGGCGGCCCGGGCCACAGCGACGGCCTGCCGTTGGCCACCGGAGAGGTTCTCGACGGCCTGACCCATGTTCTGGATGGTCTGGATGCCGAGGTTCTGCACCGATTCGCCGGCCCGCCTGGCCATGCCCCTCTTGTCGAGCATCCGGAACACCGACCCTAAGGGGCCGGCCCGGCGCTCTTCACGCGCGAGGTAGAGGTTGCTCGCGATGTCGAGGGCAGGAATGACGGCCAGCTGCTGATAGACCGTCTCGATGCCTGCCTCGCGGGCATCCTGAGGGCGCTTGAAGTGCACTTCCTGACCGTCGAGGTAGACCGTGCCGCCGGTCGGCTCATAGGCGCCCGTGAGGCACTTGATCAGGGTGGACTTGCCGGCGCCGTTGTCGCCGATGACCGCGAGGACCTCGCCCTTGTACAGGTCGATGTCCACGCCGTCCAAGCCGACGACGTGACCCCACTGGATCCGCATGCCGCGGCCAGAGAGCACCGGCTCGGCGTCATAGATCGATCGCTTCTCCTCGGGGATGTGGTCGATCGACAGCGGAAGTCTTGCGACTGCCATTTACTTCACCTTCCTGATCCACTGGTCGATGGAGACCGCGATGATGACGAGCAGGCCGATGGCCAGCAGCCGCCACTGTTGGTTGACGCCCGCCAGCGAGAGGCCGAAGGCGAACGTCTGGACGATGATGGCCCCGATCAGGGTGCCGATCAGCCGGCCGCGGCCGCCGAACAGGCTGGTGCCGCCGATGACCACGGCGGTGATCGAGTCCAGGTTGGCGGTCGGGATGGCGTTGGGGGTGGCCGCCCCGGACCGGCCGATCAAGGCCCAGGCCGCGATGCCGTAGATGAAGCCGGCCACGGTGTAGACCTGCAGCAGCACCCGTCGCGACGGCACACCGGACAGGCGCGCCGCTTCCGGCTCGTCACCCACGGCATACACGTGCCGGCCCCAGGCGGTCTGGGACAGAACGAAGCCGACCACGGCATACAGCAGGATCACCAGCAGCACGCCATAGGTCAGCCGCAGCCCACCGATCGAAAAGCCCTTGCCCAGCCAGTTGAGGAAGGCCGGCAGGTGCGAGGCCTGGATGCTCGAGCCGCCCGAATACAGCAGCGCGATGGCGGTGAAGATCGACAAGGTGCCGAGGGTCACGATGAACGGTGGCAGTTTCATCCGGGTCACGAGGATCCCGTTGAGCAGGCCGGCGAGCGTGGCGAGCCCGACGCCGATGATCAAGGCGAGCAGGCCCGGCATACCGCCGTCCTTGGCCAATGTGGCCATGACCATCATCGCCAGCACCGTGATCGCGCCCACGGACAGATCGATGCCGGCCGTCAGGATCACCAGCGTCTGGCCGATGGCCAATGCGGCCACGATCGCCATCTGCTGGATCAGCAGGCCCATCGAGCCGGCGGTCGCGAACCGGGGGTTGAGGATCGTGAAGGCGATGAAGGAGAGGATCAGGATGACGAGCGGGCTGATCCACGGATAGAGGTGCAGGGCGTTCTGCACCCGCTGCAGCGCGGACTGCTGCCGCCCAGAGAACTGGGCGGCAGCATCAGAGGAGGCAGTCGACATCGATCAGCCTCAGTTGCCCCAGCAGATCTTGGCGCCCTCGTCCGCGGTGATGCTCTCGACACCGTCCGCGGGCGTGTCGGTCACCAGCGCCACGCCGGTGTTGTAGAAGTCCAGGCCCTCGGTGACGGCCGGCTTCTCGCCGCCGCGGGCGATCTTGGCGATCGCCTCCATGCCGAGGGTGGCCATCTTGAGCGGGTACTGCTGGGCGGTTGCGCCGATGACGCCGTCCTTGACCGACTGCACGCCGGCGCAGCCACCGTCGATGGAGACGATCATGGCCTTCTTGCCCTCGGCCTGCAGCGCGGCGTTGGCGCCGACGGCCGTCGGTTCGTTGATCGTGTAGACGACGTTGACATTGGGGTTCTTGGCGAGGCACTTCTCCATCGCGGTGCGGCCGCCGTCCTCGGCGCCGTTGCCGGGCTCGTTGCAGACGATCTCGTAGTCGCCGCCGGAGTACTTGCCGGTCGGTGCCTCGTCGCCGTTCTTCTTGCCGTCGGCGACGTCGATGCCCATGCCCTCGAGGAAGCCCTGGTCGCGGTTGTAGTCGACGGAGACGATCTTGTCGTTGAAGAGGTCGAGCAAGGCGATGGTGGCCTTCTCGCCCTTCAGCTGCGCGGCCGCCCACTTGCCGATCAGCTGGCCGGCGAGGCGGTTGTCGGTGGCGAAGGTGATGTCGACGGTGTCGGCCGGGTCCGGCGGGGTGTCGAGCGCGATGACGTAGAGCCCCGCGTCGCGGGCGTTCTTGATCGCGGCGTTCACGCCCTCCGACATGGGGGTGATCAGGATGCCCTTGTCGCCGCGGGCGATGGCCTGCTCGATGGCCTCGATCTGGCCCTGGTCGTCGCCCTCCTGCTTGCCGGAGGCAATGGTCAGCTCGACGTTGTTCTTGGCGGCGTCGGCCTGCGCACCCTTCTGCATGGCGACGAAGAAGGGGTTGGTGGAGTCCTTGGTGATGAGCGCGACGCCGACCTTCTCGCCGGAGCTGCCGCCACCGGTGGCCGAGCCGGAGCCCGAGGCGGCTGCCGAGCTGGTGGGGTCGGATCCGCCGCCGCAGGCGGCGAGCGCTAGTCCTAGACCGAGGGCTCCGACGGTGGCGGTGATGCGGCGCGCGGCCTGCTGGGAACGGACCATCTTCATTGATGCGACCTCTCAGTTGGGCGCGGTGACCGCGCCTTCCGGTGACGCGAACCCCTGTGCCCGCGCCTGACAACGTTGTCGAGACGTTTTCTACCGCGTGCTCTTGCACGGCGTCAACCGATCGAGTACAAAATGTGATGTGGACGTGACAACGTTGTCAGGTGGCCAGGGGTGAATGAAGCACCTCGGCCCCTGCGCGCAGCCCCGGGACGCTCGACCATGCGGGATGTCGCGGCGGCCGCGGGGGTCAGCCTCAAGACGGTCTCCCGCGTCGTCAACAACGAGCCGGGCGTCACCGGGGCGGTGCGCGAGCGGGTCCAGGCCGCGGCGGAGCGTCTCGACTATCGTCACAACCTCGCGGCGAGCAATCTGCGCAGGTCCGGTTCACGCACCGGGGTGATCGGGGTGCTGGTCCAAGACGTCGCCAACAGCTATTCCGCCGGCCTGCTGCGAGCCCTCGAGGATGCCATGCGTGTCCACGACGTGATGCTCGTCGCCGGCAGCCTCGACGAGACCACGGCCCGCGAGCGAGCCATGGTCACGAACCTGATCAGCCGCCGCGTCGACGGGCTCGTGATCGTGCCGGCCAGTCCCCGTCAGGACTACCTCGAACCAGAGATCCGCGCCGGTTTGCCCATCATCTTCGCCGACCGGGCGCCACGCGGGATCGACACCGACTCGGTGATCGTCGACAACGCCCTGGGCGCCTACCAGGCGGTCGACCATCTGCTGGCACGCGGCCACCGGCGGATCGCCGTGCTGACCGATTCGGCGAGCATCGCGACCGCCGACGAACGCGTCCGCGGAGCCCGCGCCGCGTTCGCGAAACACGGCCTGGAACTCCCGGGCGACCTGCTCGTGCGTGGCCACGCGGACCAGCAGGGCGCCGCCGCGACCGTGCACCGGCTGCGCGAACTGCCCGACCCGCCGACGGCGATCTTCGCCGGGCGCAACGCGATCAGCAAGGGCACGCTGCAGGCGTTGTCCGAGCGGGGGGAGCGCGAGAGCGTCGCCGTCGTCGGCTTCGACGACTTCCCGATGGCCGACCTGCTCCAGGTCACGGTGATCCGCCAGGATGTCGCCAAGCTCGGTGCGCTCGTGGCGGCCCGGCTGCTGGAGCGCATCGCCGGCGACACGACACCGCCGATCCGCATCGTCCTGCCCCCCACCCTGATCCCCCGCGGCTCGGGGGAGATCCCCCCGCCCGCTGCGTAAGAACGCCGAAGGGCCACCCCCTGCACGGGAGTGGCCCTCGGCGTCGAAGCGGCCTCAGTACTTCGGGGCGCTCATGGAGTTGTAGTAGGCGGAGGATTCCTTCTTCCACATCATTGCCATCGCGGCGGCACCGATGAGGATGCTCAGGACGCTGAGCACGCGCGAGATCAGCGGCTGCGTCTGGGAGAAGGAGAAGAGGAAGCTCAGCAGTGAGATGACGAAAAAGACCGTCGCGACGATGCGCGCCCACGACTTGCCCTTGCCGTTGGCCGACGCCATCCAGAACCACAGACCGGCACCGAGCAGGCCGAAGAGGATGCCGACGCCGAGGCCGACGTTGACGGCAGCATCGATCGTGGACTGCGACACCCCGGCGTCGTTCTCTTTCATCTGCTTGGTCACCTCGTCGCGGAGGGTGTCCATCATCAGGAACGTGGCCAGCAGGCTGAGGATCGAGAGCACACCGCCGGCCTGCATGAGCTTGACCGCCGTGTCCATCGCACTCGGTCGGGCCATGGGCGCCGGCGGGGTGTAGCCGGAGCCGGGCATCGCGTTCATACCGCCGTATGCCGGGGGCACCGGCGCCTGCCCCTGCGGGTAGGCGCCCTGATTGCCATACGCCGGCGGGGGCGGCGGCATACCACCCTGCTCCTGCGGGTTGTTCGGGTCGTAGTTCGACATCGCGTTTCCTTGCGTTCTGCCGGCCCCCAAGGTGGCGACCGTTCGGACGTGACGCATCGATCGTATGCCGACCGGCGTGGCGAATCCGGGAACCGTGGCGGCTCGCGCCGTCAGGCCGGTCGTCGGGAGCGGGCGATCTCGTACAGGGTCACGCCCACGGCCATCCCCGCATTGAGCGACTCGACGGCGCTCGTCATCGGGATGGAGACGATCTGATCGCAGGTCTCGCGGACCAGCCGCGAGAGGCCCTTGCCCTCGGAACCGACGACGATGACCAGCGGCTCGCTGGCGAGCGCCAGCTCGGGCAGGTCGACGTCGCCGTCCATGTCGAGGCCGACGACGAAGAAGCCCTGCTTGCGATAGTCCTGTAGCGCCCGGGTCAGGTTGGTCGCCTGGGCGACGGGGATGCGGGCGGCCGCGCCGGCGCTGGTCTTCCAGGCCGAGGCGGTCATCCCGACCGAACGGCGCGACGGCACGAGGACTCCGTGCCCTCCGAATGCCGCGACGGAGCGGATGATCGCGCCGAGGTTGCGCGGGTCGGTGATGCCGTCGAGGGCGACGATGACCGGCACGCCCGGCTTTTCGGGGTCGATCAGGTCGCCGGGGTGGGCGTAGCTGTATGCCGGGACCTGCAGTGCCAGCCCCTGGTGGACGGCATCGTCGGTGATCCGGTCGAGTTCGGTGCGCGGGGTCTCGAGCATGGGTATGCCGCGCTCCCCCGCGATCTTGATGACCTCGCGAACGCGGTCGTCGGAGTCGATGCGGCTGGCGACGTAGAGGGTCGAGGCCGGGATGTCGGTGCGCAGCGCCTCGAGCACCGAGTTGCGGCCCGCCACGATCTCGGTGCCGCCCTTGGCTTTTCGCTGCGGGGAGCGGGATCCGCCGGCGGGTCGGGTGCCGGTGCCCGGGCGCGCTGCCCCGGCCCTCTGCGCGGCCTTGTGGGCCTTGTGGTTGGGCCGGTCGGCGGCCTTGGGCGTGGGGCCTTTGCCTTCGAGGCCCTTGCGGCGCTGCCCGCCGGAGCCGACGAGGGCGCCCTTCTTGGACCCTGGCTTGCGGGTGGCGCCGCGTCGGGAACTGTTGCCGGGCATCAGTTCTCGCCCCCGTGCTTGACCAGGCTCCACCGGGCCCCGGTCGGGGTGTCGTCGATCTGGATGCCGACGGCGTGCAGCTGGTCGCGGATCGCATCGGCGGTGGCGTAGTCGCGGGCGGCCCGGGCGCCGGCGCGGGCGGCGAGCTGGGCCTGCACGAGGGCGTCGAGAGCATCGGCGGCCTCGCCCTGGCCGGCGGTGTCCGAGCCGGACCAGTTCGGCGCCAGCGGATTGACACCGAGGATGTCGGTCATGGCGATGACGAGCCGTGCCTCCTGGGCGGCGACCTCCGCCTCGTCCTCGTCCAGCGCGATATTGCCGGTGCGCACGTGCTCGTGGACGACCGCGAGGGCCCCGGAGACGCCGAGGTCGTCATCCATGGCAGCGACGAAATCCTCCGGCAGGATCTCCGTGCCCGTCGGCTGTGCGGTGTGCTCGCCGGGCAGCGCGCGGCGCAGGAATCCCTCGATCCGGTCGACCGCCGCCTCGGCCTCGGCGAGGGAGCCCGCGTGGAACTCGATGGTCGAGCGGTAGTGGGCGGCGGTGAGGTAGTAGCGCACGGCGAGCGGGCGGGCGTGCTTGGTCACCTCGGCGATCAGGAGCGAGTTGCCGAGCGACTTGCTCATCTTCTCGCCGCTGATCGTCACCCACGCGTTGTGTAGCCAGTAGTTGGCGAAACCCATTCCGGCGGCACGGGATTGGGCCTGCTCGTTCTCGTGGTGCGGGAAGCGCAGGTCGACGCCGCCGCCGTGGATGTCGAAGGTGTCGCCGAGATATTTGCGCGCCATCGCCGAGCACTCCAGGTGCCAGCCGGGGCGGCCCACCCCGTAGGGCGTCGGCCAGCTCGCGCTCTCCGGCTCGGTCGGCTTGCTGCCCTTCCAGAGGGCGAAGTCGCGGGGGTCGTGCTTGCCGCGGGGGTCGGCGTCCTCCGCCGCCGCCATGTCCTCGACCTTCTGCCGCGTCAGTTCGCCGTATGCCGGCCAGCTGCGCACGTCGAAGTAGACGTCCCCGCTGCCGTCCGGGGCCGGATAGGCATGCCCCTTCTCGATCAGCACCCGCATCAGCTCGATCATCTCGGGAACGTGGCCCGTGGCGCGGGGCTCGTAGGACGCCGGCAGCACCCCGAGGAGCTCCAGCGCCTCGCTCGTGAGTCGCTCGTTGCGGTAGGACAGCGCGAACCAGTCCTCGCCGGCCTCGGCGGACTTGGCGAGGATCTTGTCGTCGATGTCGGTGACATTGCGGATCAACGTCACGTCGTAGCCGTGCCCGCGCATCAGCCAGCGGCGCAGCACGTCGAAGGCCACGGCGAAGCGAACGTGCCCGATGTGCGGCGGCGCCTGCGTCGTCAGGCCACAGATGTAGATGCCGACCTGGCCGGGGGTCACCGGGACGAAATCCCGGATCTCGCGGGCGGCGGAGTCGAACAGGCGCAACGTCACCGGTCAAGGCTACCTGCGCCCCGTCCCTCCCCGCCTCCGCCTATTCATGCGTAGCCCGGGCGGACGATTACATTCTGGACACTCGTCCAGTTTCTTGCCCGTTGAAGATGCGCAATCCGCCCCGAGGTGGGACGCTGAGCCGATCGGGCAGTACTCCCGCGCGGAATGGGGATTCCTATGAGTGATGTCAGCCGTCCGTCCAGTCTGGACGCGGAGCAGGTGGGCTACAAGCAGACCCTCGGACGCCGGCACGTCCAGATGATCGCCATCGGCGGCGCAATCGGGACCGGCCTCTTCCTCGGGTCTGCCTCCCGGCTCAACAGCACCGGTCCGGCCCTGCTCTTCAGCTACGCCTTCGTCGGCGTCATCGCCTACTTCCTCATGCGCGCCCTCGGTGAACTCGTGCTGCACCGCGCCACCTCTGGCGCCTTCGTCTCCTATATGCGCGAGTTCTATGGCGAGTTCTGGGCCTACCTGACCGGCTGGATGTACTGGATCAACTGGGCCCTGACCGGCATCGCCGAACTGTCCGCCGTCGGCCTCTACATCCAGCACTGGTGGCCGGACTTCGCGACGTGGAAGACCGTGCTGATCTCCCTGGCCGTGGTGCTCATCATCAACCTGCTCTCGGCCCGGGCGTTCGGGGAGTTCGAGTTCTGGGCATCGGTGGCCAAGGTCGCCGCGATCCTGGTCTTCCTCGCCGTCGGTCTCGTCGTCGTGATCGGCCGGATGGACATCGGTGACCACAGGGCGGGTTTCTCCAACTTGTGGTCCAACCCCGGCGGCTTCTGGCCGCATACCGACGGCTTCAACTGGTACGGCCCGATCATGGTGATGTCCGGTGTCGTCTTCGCGTATGCCGCGATCGAGATGGTCGCCGTCGCCGCGGGCGAGATGGAGGATGCCGAGCGCGAGGTGCCCAAGGCCGTCAACGCCGTCATCATGCGGATCGCCGTCTTCTACTGCGGCTCGATCCTGCTCCTGGTCTCCATGCTGCCGACGAGTGACTACAAGGCGGGCATCAGCCCGTTCGTCACCGTCTTCGGCCGGATGGGCCTGGACTGGATGGGCAGCGTCATCCAAGCGGTGCTGATCGTCGCCGCGATGTCGTCGCTGAACTCCGGGCTCTACTCGACCGGCCGGGTGCTGCGCAGCCTCGGCGTCGCCAAGCAGGCACCGGCCTTCACGTTGAAGATGAGCAAGTCCGGTGTCCCGTGGGCCGGCATCGTCATGACCTCGATCGTCTACCTGTTCGGTGCCATCCTGAACGCCCTCACCCCGCACGCCTTCGAGATCGCGCTGGAGGCGGCCGCGCTCGGCGTGCTGTTCACGTGGGGGACGATCTTCGCCTGCCAACTGCGGCTGCGCAAACTCGTCAACAAAGGGGTCATCCCACCGAGTCCCTTCCAGGCGCCCGGCTATCCATGGACGAGCTATGTCGGCCTGGCCTTCCTCGTGTACGTCGTCCTCGCGATGGCGATCAGCGGATGGCAGTCCAGTCCCTACTTCTGGGGCAAGACCAACTTCATCGTCGTTGTCATCGGCATCCCGCTCATCGGTGCGCTGCTCCTCCTCGGGTGGATGTTCGTGCGCCCCAAGGTGGTTGCCAATACCGGCAACCGGCTCGGCCCCGTTTGGTCCGACGACGGCCCGACGTATTCGGATGCCCGCCCCGTCGAACCCGCCCAACACCCCTGAGCGAGAAGGGAAACCGACATGAACTCCTGGAACCGACGCACCGTCACCCTCCTCGCGGGGCTAGCGGTCGTTGCCGGCGCGGGCGCCTGCGACTCCGGCTCGTCCCCGACCACATCCACGACGCCCACGGCCAGCGGCACCGGGACGATCAAGATCGGCGTCTCGACCGACGAGCCGGGTGTCTCGCTGAAGGAGGGCAACACCTACAGCGGGTTCGACATCAAGACCGCCGAGTATGTCGCCGGCAAGCTCGGCCTGACGCCCCAATGGGTGCCGATCGCCCAGGCAGACCGCGTCAGTGCGCTGCAGAGCGGTGAGGTCGAGATGGTCGTCGCGACGTTCTCGATCACCGACGAGCGCAAACAGCAGGTCGACTTCGCCGGTCCCTACTTCGTCGCCCACCAGGACCTGCTGATCCGGCTCAACGATCAAACGATCACCCGGCCCGAGCGCCTCGACGGCAAGATCTTGTGCTCGGTCACGGGGACGACCTCGGCCGCATACGTCCAGTCACACTATGACAAGGCCAAGATCACGCTGCGCGAAGTGCCGTCCTTCTCCGAGTGCGTACGCAACCTGGCCAATGGCGACGTGGACGCGGTGACCACCGACGACCTCATCCTCGCGGGCTTCGCCGCCACCCCTGAATACAAGGGCATCTTGAAGGTGCTCGGCTTCGGCTTCACCGACGAGACCTACGGCATCGGCATCAAGAAGGGCAACACCGACCTGGTCACCAAGGTCAACGGGGCACTGAAGGAGTACATCTCCTCCGGCGCGTGGAAGCAGGCGCTCGAGGAGACGGTCGCCCCGTCCGGGTACAAGATCCCCAATCCGCCTACGGTGGGCTAGTGCACGACCGCGACGACCTGAGGGCAGTTCTCGAGACGCACGAGCCGTTCAGTTCGGCCTCGCCCGAGGTCCGCGAGCGTGTGATCGCCAGTGCCGAGATTGCACAGTATGCCGCTGGCACGCTCGTCCTCGACGCGTTCTCCGACCCGTCCTCGGCGGTGTATCTCATCCTCGACGGGCAGGTGGGCCTGTGGAATGACGCCCGCAAACGACCCCTCGAACCGGACGAAATCCTCGGCCCGGGAAGGGTTTTCGGCTTCTCGGCGATGATCACCGAACGATCGGTGGGACCGAAGGCCATCGCGTTGACGCAGGCGCGGGTGGCACGGTTGCCGGGCGAGCACGCCGCCGCCGCTTTCGTCACCCGGCAAGGTGCTCGCTTCCTCGCGGACAACCTGCTGCCGCATCACGAGGACACCTTGCCGACGCGGGCGACGGGGTACCAGCGCCTCGGCGACCTGATCGTCGAGTCGCCCCTGCAGGTCCCCGCCTCGGCGTCGATCGCGCAGGTGGCCAAGGCGATGACCGATCAGGGCCGCACCTGCGCCGTCGTGACCCTCGACGACGGCTTCGGCCTGGTCACCGACGCCTCGCTGCGTGAACGGGTCCTCGTCGACGGCCTGCCGCCGACTGCTCCGGCGCGCGACGCTCTGGACCGGACCGCGCTGCATACCCCCGAGGACACCTCGGCCGCCGAGTCACTCGTCGGCCTGATCGAGGCGGACGCCGAGGCGATCGTTGTCACTACCCAGGACGGCCGGCTCGCAGGGGTCGTCACGATGCGCGAATTCGCGTTGTCTCCTGCTGCCGCGGATCTGGCTGTGCACCAACAGCTTCGGCGGGCACCGACGAGCGCGGACCTGACCCGCCACGCCCAGGAGATCCCGTCGCTGCTGCGCCATCTGCTGCGCCGCGGGCTCGGCTCCGGGCGCGTGATCGCGGTCTATTCGAGCCTGATCGACGCGATCATCCACCGGGCCATCGAGATCGAACTCGTCAAGCGCCCCGACCTGCCTGCTGACGGCTTCACGTGGTACGCCCTGGGCAGCAACGGCCGCCGCGAAGCGGTGTTGTCCTCGGACGTCGATTCCGGGGTGGCCTTCGCCGACGGCACGAGCCCGGAGTTGATGTCGGCCTATCGCGAGGTCTTTGCCCAGGTCGACGTCGTGCTCATGGACGCTGGCTTCACCGGAGACGCCCATGGCGTGAGCGCCCGACACGAGATCCTGTCGCGCACGGACTCGGAGTGGCTGGCCGCGGCGCGTGGCTGGCTCGCCGACCCGGTCGCCGACAAGGGGGCGATCATGACCTCCTTGCTCGTCGACAGCCGGCCCATCACGGGGGCCCAGCGGCGGGTGGCGGCCGAGTTCGTTGCGAGCGAGCTGCGGTCGCATCCGGGCACGATGCGGCTGCTGCTGCTGGATGCCCTCGACCGGCGGGCGAAGTGGCGCTCGATGCTGGAGGGCTGGCGCGGGCCGGTGCGCTACGACCTGAAGGATCACGCGATTCTGCCGCTGGTGAACTTGGCGAGGTGGGGCGCGTTGGCGGTCCGCTCGACGGCCCTGTCGACGCCGGATCGGCTGCGAGCCTGCGGCGGGACCTCGATTCTGCCTCAGGCTCAAGCGAATTCGCTGATCGAGGTTTTCGAGGTGCTGCAACGGCTGCGGCTGCGCTATCAGTTGTTGCAGGTCGCCGACGGCGCGCGGGCGAGCGACGCGGTGCTCATCGACCAGCTCTCCCCGATCGATCGCAGCGTCGTCGCGCAGGCCGTGCGGGAGATCGCGACCGCGCAGAAGCGGCTGGCGAACTTCTCCGCCTACGTCGACACCGACGAGTGGACCCGCCCAGCCCAGGGGTGAGCCCGATGACGATCGAGCGCCGGTATGCCGTCATCGGCGATGTCGCGGGGCATTATGCGGACCTCACGCAGGAGTTGCGCCGGCTCGGCGCCGACCCGGAGGCGGGGACCCTGCCCCCCGATCTGATCGTCGTCCAGGTCGGCGATCTGATCCACCGCGGGCCGCAGTCGGACGCCGTGGTGGCGCTGGTCGACCACTTCATACGCACCGCGCCGCAACAGTGGATCCAACTCATCGGCAATCACGAGGCGCACTATGCGCGCGCCCAGGTCTTCGAGTGGCACGAGCAGATCTCGGCACGCGCTATCTCCGCAATGCGCGCCTGGTGGCACGAGGGCATCATGCAGGTTGCGACGGTCGTGCCGAGCGCGACGGGAGACCTGCTCGTCACCCACGCCGGGGTGACCGAGCCGTTCTGGCGGGAGGACCTCGGTGCTCTTCCCGACCCGTATGCCGTGGCCGAGCGCCTCAACCAGATGGGGCGCTTGGGCCGGAAGGCGGTCTCCCGGCCCGGCGAGATGCTCACCGACCGCGTTGTGCCACGGGTCGGTCCGCTGTGGGCCTCCGCGGGCAGCGAACTGGTGGCCAGCTGGGTCGGCCACCGCCTCCCCTTCGGCCAGGTGCACGGCCACTCATCCTGTTACGACTGGCAGCGCAGCGCCTGGCGCCCGTCCGTGCCCTCCGGTGCCCACATCCACCTCGACCACGACGCCGGCCACGAAACCGTCACCCTCGACGGCGGCGTCATCATCGGCGTCGACCCCGGCCACGGCGCCCGCGCCCACACCGCCTGGCGCGCCTGGGTGAGCCAAGGAACCTCTGCTAGCAGAGGCTAGTCACATCAGCAGACCTTGCTAGGTGTGCGGATTTGAGCAACCTCTGCTGAGTTGGCGCTCTGCTGAGTCGGCGCCGATCGCCGTGCGCGACAGCGCCGTTGGCCCGCGCCACATTTCAACGACAGCCCTTTCTTGGCCCAGCCAATCCGGCGGACCACTCACAGGCCGCGCCCCGCGGCGCTTCCCGGCGCAGGCCGACGGCGGCGGCCCTCGGCGCTACTTCTCGACGACCACCGTGACCCGGCGGTTGAGAGCCTGGCCCGCCTTGGTCTCGTTGCTGGCGACCGGGTTCTGCTCGCCATGGCCGGCCGAGGTCACGGTGACCTTGCCGCCGAGCGCCGCCTCGAGGCGGTCGCGGACGGCGTCGGCCCGGCGCTGCGAGAGCCGCAGGTTGTATGCCGTCTCTCCCACGTCGTCGGTGTAGCCGTCGATCCGCACGCGCGTCGCCTTGGCCGCCTCGAGCTTGCCGACCAATTCGGCGAGCGCCGCCTCGCCTTTGGGCGTGATGTCGGACTCGTCGAACGGGAACAGGACGTTGGCGTCGAGCCGGAACCGCTTGCCGTCGAAGTCGGTCAGCGAGCCGTCGAGAATGGCCGTCGGCAGCACCAGCGTCTGGACCTCGGCGGTGATGTCGAGGACGGGCAGTTGCGCGGGCGTGCCCTCCGCGGGGACGACCACCGGCGGTGCGGTCGGGGCGCCGGATGCGGGCGCCGTCAGCCCGGTCGCCAGCGCCGCAACCAGGATTCGCGCCCTCATGCGCGCGTCACCGGCACCTTGGCAAACGTGCCCACGTTGGGGATGGACACGTCGACCGTGGTGGTGCTGTCCGGCGGGGCCGCGAAGACCGCCTCCAGCACGACGTCGCTGCCGGCCCCGATTACCTGTGCCCCAAGGGAGCTGCACACGCAGTGGCCGTCCTTGTCTCGCGCCGGCAGGTAGCGCTTCTTGGCGGCGGCATCGAGCACATAGACGCCGTCGACGATTCCTGCTCCCGCTTCCAGCGTCTTGTCCAGCTTGCCCTCGTCGGGATTGCCGGCGTAGAAGTAGTTCCCCAACATCCAGCTCTCCGCGGAGTCGCTGCGTGCGGAGAATGTGACGGTCATCAGGTCGGCGTTGACCGTCACCGAGTTCAACGACACCTCCATCCCGTTGCCGTTGCCATCCTTCGCGCCCTTGCGGGTGCCGATGACGGGCAGGGGTTCGGCAGCCGGCCCGGTGGCCGAGGCGGATTGGCTCGCCGGCTGGGGGACGCTCACATCGCCCTTGGCCGCGCTGCCGGTCGACGCCGTGTCGGCCGCCGCGGAGCCCTGGTCGGTCGCGGTGACGGTCACCGGTGCGGTGGCCGTGTCCGATGATCCGGTGCACGCCGACATACCGGCGATGGCACCCAACGCTGCCACGACGGTCACGGTTCGAGATGTGCGGGAACGGGTTGCGAGAGAAGAGGAACGGTTCACGAGGCGACCTCCGGTGCGGGCGCGGCGAGCACCCCCTGCGGTGCCGCCGTCGCCTCGAACCTAGGGCGGATTCGCCGATCCCGCACCCGGAACGCAGCCGGTGTGTGGATAACTCGGGTCAGGCGAAGTCGGAGCCGGTGGCTTCGGCGCCGATCGTGCTCGAATCGCCGTGACCGGTCAGCACGACCGTTTCCGGCGGCAGCACCAGGAGGCTGTCGCGGATGGAGGCGAGGATCGTCGGCTTGTCGCTGTAGGAGCGGCCCGTCGCGCCCGGCCCACCCTGGAAGAGGGTGTCGCCGGTGAAGACCAGGCCGAGCGAGGCGGCATACAGGCAGACCGCGCCGGGCGCGTGACCGGGCGTATGCAGCACCTCCAGCTCCACGTCCCCGATCGAGAGGCTCTCGCCGTCGGCGAGCTGTTCGTCGGGCTCGGTTCCCGGATAGGTCAGCTCCCAGAGCACCTGATCGGCCGGGTGCAGCGCGATCGGGGCGCCGGTGGCCTCGCGCACGGCCGGGGCGGCCGTGATGTGGTCATTGTGGGCGTGCGTGCACAAGACCGCCCGCACCGACCGATCGCCTACTGCCGCAAGGATCGCTGCGGCATCGTGGGCGGCGTCGATGACGAAACACTCGGCATCGTCACCGACGATCCAGACATTGTTGTCGACCTCCCACTCCCCGCCGTCCAGGGCGAAGATGCCGGAGGTGATCACCCGCTCGACCCGCACTCCGCCGGGCGAGGTGGCCACGACCTCGGCCCTGCCCGCCTCCGAACTCATAGCTCCACCACCGAGCGCAGCACCTCGCCCTTGTGCATCTTGTTGAACGCAGACTCGATGTCCCCCAACCCGATTCGCTCGCTGACGAAGGCGTCGAGCGGGAAGCGGCCCTGCTGATAGAGGCTGACGAGGGTCGGGAAGTCACGCGTCGGGAGGCAGTCGCCATACCAGCTGCTCTTGAGCGACCCGCCGCGCCCGAACATCTCGATGAGGGGCAGCTCGAGCTTCAGGTCAGGGGTCGGCACCCCGACGAGCACCACCGTGCCGGCCAGATCGCGGGCGAAGAACGCCTGCTGGTAGGTCTCCGGCCGGCCGACGGCCTCGACGACGACGTCCGCGCCATACGACCCGGTCAGCTCGCGGATCTTCTCGACCGCGTCCTCACTCGTGGAGTTGATCGTGTGCGTGGCGCCGAATTCCTTGGCCCACTGCAGTTTTCGGTCGTCCACGTCGACGGCGATGATGGTCGTCGCGCCCACGACCTTGGCCCCCGCGATGGCGGCATTGCCCACCCCGCCGCAGCCGATGACGGCGATCGAATCGCCCAGCCCGACGCCTCCGGTGTTGACCGCCGCGCCGAAGCCGGCCATCACGCCGCACCCGAGCAGGCCGACGACCGCCGGGTCGGAGGGGGCGACCTTGGTGCACTGACCGGCGGCGACGAGGGTCTTCTCCGCGAAGGCGCCGATGCCGAGGGCCGGCGAGAGCACGGTGCCGTCGGTGAGCGTCATCTTCTGGGCGGCGTTGTGGGTGTTGAAGCAGTACTGCGGCTTGCCCTTGTGGCACGCGCGGCACTCACCGCATACGGCCCGCCAGTTGAGGATGACAAAATCCCCCGCTGCCACCTCGGTCACTCCCTCACCGACCGCCTCGACGATGCCGGCGGCCTCGTGACCGAGGAGGAAGGGGAAATCGTCGTTGATGCCGCCCTCGCGATAGTGCAGGTCGGTGTGGCAGACGCCGCAGGCCTGCACCTGCACCACCGCCTCGCCGGGACCCGGGTCGGGGATGACGATGTCGGTGACCTCGACGGGTGCGCCCTTGGCGCGGGCGATGACGCCTTTGACGGTCTGCGGCATGTGCGTACTCCTTCGGTCGGCTCCCGCCTACTCTCGCCGCGACCGGGCCCGCGTGCAAGGGACGGTGGGTGACGGCATACCAAAATCGTTGCGGGAGTGGGGAAACCCGACTTTCCGCAGCGGAAAGACTCGTCGTATGCTGACGTGGTGCCCCATCCCGTCTTCGACCCGCTCATCCACGAGCCGACGCGCCTGCAGTTGTGCGGGCTGCTCGCGCGGGTCGAGGAGAGCGACTTCGCGACGCTGCGGGAGGAGTTGGACGTCGCCGACTCGGTGCTCAGCAAGCACCTGTCGGCCCTCAAGGCCGCCGGATATGTCGCCGTCGAGCGGCGGTTCGGGGCGGGTCACGGCCGCGGGTATGCCGTGCTGACCGACGCCGGGCGGCACGCCTTCTGCGGGCATATCGCCGAGTTGCAGCGGCTCGCGCGGGTCGCCTCACCGCGCGGGCGCCGGGACCGGGTTAGATCAGTCCCGTGACGATCATTGCGGCGGCCGACGGCTCGGCCCTGGGCAACCCCGGTCCGGCGGGCTGGGGCTGGTTCATCGACAAGGACACCTGGGCCAGCGGGGGGTGGCGGCACGGGACCAACAACATCGGCGAGCTGACCGCTGTGCTCGACCTGTTGCAGCAGACGGCCGGCACCGACGAGGACCTGATGATCTGGTGCGACTCGACCTATGTCATCAACTCGATCACCAAGTGGATGCCCGGCTGGAAGGCCAAGGGGTGGGTCAAGAAGGACGGAAAACCCGTCCAGAACCTCGAGATCATGAAGGCGCTCGATGCGGCCATGGCCGGGCGGCGGGTGCAGTTCAAGTGGGTCAAGGGGCACACCGGTCACGAGCTGAACGAAGAGGCCGACCGGCTCGCGACCGCCGCCGCGCTGGCGTGCCAGCAGGGGCGCACTCCCGACGCCGGGCCTGGATTCACCGTGCATCCGGGGCGGAAGTGGGCGCACGCCCAGGAGACCCTCGACGCCCCGGACACTCCGGCGGTGACGGGTGACGCTCCCACCAGCCCCGAGGCAGAGGTGATCGAACTCGAACGCGCCCTGCTGACCCCGGCCGTGCGCTCCAACGCCAAGGCCATGAGCTCGCTGCTGCACCCGCAGTGGAGCGAGGTCGGTTCGTCCGGACGGCACTGGACCCGCGAGGAGGCGCTCACCATGGGGCCGCTGCCCGGGCCGGTGTCGCTGGACGTCATCTCCGCCGAGCGGCTCAGCGACGAGTTGATCCTGCTGATCTGGCGCAGCACGAGCGAATCCGGTTCGCGGCTACGCAGCTCCCTGTGGCAGCGCACCCCCGCCGGCTGGCAGCAGCGCTTCCATCAGGGCACCCCCGAGCCGCAGGAGTGATCGAGGCGAACTCCGTCGGTTAGCGCGAAGTCCTTCGGTTAGCGCGAACAGCGTCGGTTAGCGCGAACTCCGGCAGATATTTCTGACGCCGTTCGCGGTTTCCCACGCCGTTCGCGGTTTCTCACGCAGTTCGCGTCTTCCCCAGGTGGGCACCGCGGTGCGCCACGAGGACGAGAGCGGCGAGGGCGAGGGCCCACGCGGCATACCCGGAAAGCGCGAGCAGCGCGACGCCCGAGCCGAAGACGACGACCTTCGTGGCCAGGGCCAGAGCCGGCGGGGCCGCGGCTCGCGGCGCGGCCCAGCGTCCCCACGCCAGAATGGCGAGTGCCGCGGCGGCAGCGCCGGCGAGCGCGCCCGGCCAGCCACCGCCGGCCAGGTGGTGGACGACGACGCCGATCGCGGCCCACGCCGCCAGTTCCGCCCCGAAGACCAACGCGAGGAAGGCCATCCCCATGTCCACGATCATGCGCTTGACCCTCACGCGACGTCAGCCCGCAGAGTAGACACGTGACCGAGACGACACAGGACCTGCTCACGGTCGGGCAGGTGGCCGAGACCTTCGCCGTGACGGTGCGCACGCTGCACCATTACGACGAGATCGGGTTGCTCACTCCCCGTGAGCGGTCCTATGCCGGCTACCGGCTTTACACCGCGAGCGACCTGGAGCGGCTGGCGACCATCGTGGTCTATCGCCGCCTCGGGTTCGGGCTCGAAGAGATCGCCGAACTCCTTGCCGGAGAAGGCGATCTGGTCGAGCACCTGCGTCGACAACGCGCAGCGGTCACCACCCGCCTGACGGAGTTGCGCGAACTCGTGACGGCACTCGACCATGCATTGGAGGCAGAGATGGGCAACCGGCCCGCAACCACGGAAGAACTCAAAGACCTCTTCGGCGACGGCTTCGACGAGTCGTATGCCGCTGAGGCCCAGGAGCGCTGGGGCGACACCCCGGCGTGGACCCAGTCGCAGGCGCGCACCGCCACATACACCAAGGCCGACTGGGAGTCAGTGAAGGCAGAGATGGACGCGGTGAACGCCGCGTTCGTCGCCGCCCTGGAGTCCGGTGAGCCGCCGACAAGCGCGGCGGCGATGGACGCCGCGGAGGCGCACCGCCGGCACATCAACGACCGGTTCTACGACGTGTCCTATGCGATGCATCAAGGGCTGGGTGAGATGTACGTGACCGACCCGCGGTTCACCAGGACCTATGAGGACCTGGCCCCCGGGCTCGCGGCCTATGTCAAGGCCGCCATCGACGCGAACGCCGCTCGTCAGCAGTGACGTCTCGCCTCAGTCGGCCGTCGGCCACACCAGGGCCGTGGCGAGGGCAGCGATGCCCTCGCCACGGCCGGTGAGGCCGAGGCCGTCGGTGGTGGTGCCGCTGACGGACACGGGCGCGCCGGCGGCGGCGGAGAGGGCGGTCTGGGCCTCGTCGCGGCGGGTGCCGATCTTGGGGCGGTTGCCGATGACCTGGACGGCGATATTGCCGATCTCGTAGCCGGCCTCGCGGACCAGCCGCGCCGCCTCGGCGAGCAGGGTCACCCCGGAGGCGCCGGCGAACTCGGGACGCGAGGTGCCGAAGTGGGCGCCGAGGTCGCCGATCCCGGCGGCGGAGAAGAGCGCGTCGCACGCGGCATGGGCCGCGACGTCGGCGTCGGAGTGGCCGTCGAGGCCGCGCTCCCCCGGCCAGTGCAGCCCGGCCACCCACAGCGGACGGTCGCTGCCCTCGGGCGCGAACGCGTGCACGTCCACCCCGATCCCGACGCGCGGTATGCCGGTCATCCGCGCCCCTCCGGCACGCGACCGCGGATCTGGCGCACGATCGCTTCCACGTCCAGGCCCGCCGTGTCGATCGTGACCGACTCCGGCCACGCCTCGAACTGCCGCGCCTCGACGTCGGCCCAGGTGGGCAATCGGTGCCCGGGGATGTCGGCTGCGCGGTTCTCGACCCGGCGGCGATGCTCGGCGGCGTCTGAGCAGACGAGCTGAATCTCGCGGATACTCGCGCCGGCATCGCGGGCGACCGCCCGCAGGGCCTCGCGGGTCAGCGGGATGGGATTGACGAGGTCGGCGACCACCGACCCACCGAGGCGCAACTGGTCGCGAGCCACGGCATACAGCGCCGCGTAGCCCTCGCTCGTCACTTCGTCGACCCCCGCACCGAGTAGGGCGACCTCGATCGAGTCCACGCGCAGGTGCGTCGCCCCCTCCTCGGCAGCGAGCACCCGGCCGGCCGTCGTCTTGCCGGTCCCCGGCAGGCCGCCGATCACCCACAGCGTCGGGGCCGAGGCCAGCAGCGTGTGGGCCTGGTCAAGATCGGCGGGGGTGGTCACCTTGAAGGCGAGCGGGTCGCCGTCGACGACGCGCACCGGTATGCCGCATTCCTCGGCGAGCATCGCATCGTCGCTGGCGTGCACACCGCTGGCGTGTGCCTGCTCCAGCGCCACCCGCGCGAACCCCTGCGGGGTCTGGATGGCCCGCACCCGCGACCGGTCGGGGGTGTAGACGACCAGCCCGTCCGGACCGACCACTTTCATCGTGTCGACCACCGCCAGGCCGGGGACGACGGCGCGATCCCCTGCGACGACGGCCGCGATGACCCGCTCATAGACCGCGGCGGGGGTGAAGCAGCGGGCGGCGTCGTGGACGAGGACGATGTCGATATCGGTGCCGAGCGCGGCCAGGCCCGCGCGGACGGAGTCCGAGCGCTCGGCTCCCCCGGCGACGACGGTGACCGGCACCCGATCGGCCGCCGCACCGGCATACAGCGCCTCGGTCAGCTCCGGATCGGGCTCGACATCGACATCTCGACGGGGCGGAATCGGCATCTCGACGTAGGCCGGGGGGACGACGACGACGACGTGGACGACTCCCGGGACGGCCCGGGCACCATCGACCGCCCAGTCGACGATGCGCCGGCCGCCGACGTCGACGAACGCCTTGGGGATCCCCGCGCCCAGCCGGGTGCCGGAGCCGGCCGCAACGACGACGACGCCGACACCGCGGGGAGCGGTGCCGGCGTCGGACACGTTGGATGGTGCGGGAGGAATCAGGAGGCGAGCACGCCGTCGAGAATCGACTCGGCCTCGACCTCGTCGGTCTTCTCGGCCAGCGCGAGTTCGGAGACCAGGATCTGGCGGGCCTTGGCGAGCATGCGCTTCTCGCCGGCGGACAGGCCCCGCTCCTTGTCGCGGCGCCACAGGTCGCGCACGACCTCGGCGACCTTGATGACATCGCCCGAGGCGAGCTTCTCGAGGTTGGCCTTGTAGCGGCGCGACCAGTTGGTCGGCTCCTCGGTGTAGGGGGCCCGCAGCACCTCGAACACCCGGTCGAGGCCCTCCTGGCCGACCACATCGCGAACGCCGACGAGATCACAGTTCTCGGCCGGCACCTCGATGGTCAGATCGCCTTGCGCGACCTTGAGCTTGAGGTAGAGCTTCTCCTCGCCCTTGATGACCCGGGTCTTGATCTCTTCGATGAGTGCGGCCCCGTGGTGGGGGTACACGACCGTCTCGCCGACCTTGAAAACCATATGTATTTGGCCCCTTTCGCGACCTCAAGAATAACACGGGGTCCGTCGGCGTGTCTGGCTCGTCACGCTGGAGGGCATTGGTCGGCGAAGCGGTGCCATCAGACGTGTCCGGCGAGGTCGTGAGGCAATTGTGCCGCCTGCCGCGACGAGGCACCGGCGGCAACGCTACGCTGGTTCGCGTGAACTCACCCTCCACCTCGCGCCGCGGGCGCGCCATGCTCGCCACCGTGGCCGTCGTCGCCGGCACGGGTCTGCTCGGCGGGTGCCAGTTGATCTCCCCCCGCCAGACCGACGAGATGTATGACGCCGCCGACGGGGTTTCCGTCGACGCCGGCGATGTCCAGGTCCGCAACCTGGTCGTCGTCCGCGACCGCGGGGCCGCCAGCGGGGTCCTGAGCGGTGCCATCGGCAACCCGGGTGCCGAGCCGGTCAGCGTGACGTTCGCGACCGCCGACGGCGGCAGCGCCAAGGTGGATGTCCCGGCCTACACCACCCTCGACATGTCGACCGGCGACAGCGCCAAGGTGTCGCTGCCGGTCAAGGACGAGCCGGGTTCGATGACCGCGTTGACGGTCTCCACGCCGGCCGCGGGCAACTCACCCGTGTCCGTGCCGGTCCTGCCGGCCACCGGCTGGTACGCCGACTACAAAGCCTCGTAGGGCAGGCCGCCCTGGCGCTCGGGCAGCTGTCTGTCCGGGAGCCCGAACTCGCATCGTTCGACGGCTTGCCTGGTCAGGCCTCGAATTTGTAGCCGAGGCCGCGCACGGTCAGGATGTGCACCGGCTCCTTCGGCGTGAACTCCACCTTCTTGCGGAGCCGCTTGATGTGGACATCGAGAGTCTTGGTGTCGCCGACATAGTCGCTGCCCCAGATCCGGTCGATCAACTGGCCTCGCGTCAGCACCCGGCCGTTGTTGCGCACCAAGAACTCCAACAGCTCGAACTCCTTGAGCGGCAGCGAGATCCGGTCGCCGCGGATGGAGACCACGTGGCGTTCGACGTCGATCGACACCGGGCCTGCGCTGACCGTGCTCGGCAGGAGCTCCTCCGGTTCGGCGCCCCGCCGCAGCACCGCCTTGATGCGCGCGAGCAGCTCGCGTGAGCTGTAGGGCTTGGTGACATAGTCGTCGGCGCCGAGCTCGAGGCCGACGACCTTGTCGATCTCGCTGTCCTTGGCCGTCAGCATGATGACCGGGACATTGGACTTGGCGCGCAGGTTGCGGCAGACGTCGATGCCGCTCATCCCGGGCAACATGACGTCGAGGAGGACCAGGTCCGCGCCCGTACGGTCGAAGGCGGCCAGCCCCTCCGTGCCGGTCTCGGCGACCTGGACCTGGTAGCCCTCCTTGCGCAACAGATAGGTCAGCGGTTCCGAATAGGACGGCTCGTCCTCGACGACGAGGATCCGGGCGGGGGTCACGCGGCGCTCCCTTCAGCGGAGGTGGAGGCGGAGGCCGGCGGGTGCGGCAGCCGGATGGTGAAGGTCGATCCTTCACCCTCGCGACTCCATACCGTCACCGAACCACCATGGTTGGCGCAGATGTGCTTGACGATAGCGAGCCCCAGGCCCGTCCCGCCGGTGCTGCGGGAGCGGGCGGAGTCGACGCGATAGAAGCGTTCGAAGATGCGTTCCTGTTCCGCTACCGGTATGCCGAGGCCCCGGTCGGCGACGGTGATGGTCACCCCTTCGGCGCTCACCTGGGCGCCGACCCCCACCTCGGTCTGCGCCGGCGAGTAGGCGATGGCATTGCCGATGAGGTTGCGCACGGCCGTCACGAGGAGACCATGGTCGCCGTAGGCGATCGCCGCCGGGTCGGCCCGCTGGACGATGCGGATCTGCTTCGCGTCGGCCTCGACCAGGCTGAGGTCCACGGCCTCCCGGATCACCTCGGCCAGCCGGACGCGTTTGGGCTCTTGCAGGGCGTCGCTGGCCTGCAGACGGGAGAGGTCGACGATCTCTTTGATGAGCTTGCCCAGCCGCGCCGACTCCAGCTGCATCCGGGACGCGAAGCGTTCGACGGCCTCCGAATCGTCCTTGGCGTCCGCGATGGCCTCGGCCAGCAGCGACAGCCCGCCCACGGGTGTCTTCAGTTCGTGCGAGACGTTCACGACGAAGTCCCGGCGCACCTCTTCGACGCGGTGGGCCGAAGTGCGGTCGTCGACGAGCAGCAGGACGTGCGCATCCATCAGGGGCGCCGCCCGCACGTGCAGCCACGCGGGCGGCCGCCCGCGCCCCGCCCCGATCGACAGCTCGGTCTCGCGGATCTCCCCGTCGCGATGCACCTGGCGCACCAGCTCCAGCAGCTGGGGCTGGACCAGGCGGTCCTCATCGACCAGCCCCATCGCCACCGCGCTCGGGCTGGTGTTGACGACGCGCTCGGCCGTGTCGAGGACCAGCGCACTCGAGCGGAGCACCGCGAGCACGGCGGAGGCTCCGGGAGGGATGCGCGGCGCGACCGGCACCTGCGTCATCCGGACCTCGGATTTCTCGGAGGCCCGGACGGCGAAAACGGACATGGATCCGATGACCACCCCGGCGAGGCCGCCGAGCAGGGCAGCGTTCGTCGGGTCCACGGCACCCAAGCGTACGGTGCTACTCGGACCTGTTCGGGACCGCGGACAAGGATCGCCGATTCGGCTCCCGCCGTTCACCTGAGAGACGGAATACGTTCACCGGTGCCTGATCAGATGCTCATCGCGGGCGCTGGCCGTCCGCTCGTCGACGCCAAAGGACACCGATGCGCACCGCATACCACGAGGATCTTGACCGCATCAGCGAGCAGCTGGTGGAGATGACGCGTCTCGCCGGCTCCGCCATGTCGCGAGCCAGCAGGGCGCTGCTCGACGCCGACGTGCAGATCGCCGAGACGGTCATCTCCGCCGACCAGGAGATCGACCAGGCCCGCGAGGACCTCGACACCCTCGCGATCGATCTGCTGGCGCGGCAGGCGCCGGTGGCGACCGAGTTGCGTCAGGTCGTCACGGCCATGCGGATGAGCTCCGACCTGGAGCGGATGGGCGATCTGGCCCGGCACGTGGCCAAGGTGGCGCGGCTGCGCTATCCCGAGTCCGCCGTGCCCGCTCAAGCCCGCGCCATCATCATGCAGATGAGCCAGGTCGCCGAACGTATCGTCGCCAAGGCCGGCTCGGTCATCGCCTCGCACGACCTCAAGGAGGCCGCCAGCCTCGAGCGCGACGACGACGCGATGGACGAATTGCACCGGCAGTTGTTCAGCCTGTTGGCGGACCCGGCATGGGAGCACAGCACCCCGGTCGCCGTCGACCTGACGCTGCTCGGCCGCTATTACGAGCGGTTCGCCGACCACGCCGTCTCGGTTGCCCGGCGGGTGACCTTCCTCGTGACGGGTGAGTACGACACGGCCACCGACCGCCAAGAGGACGAGGACGCGGCCATCGTCGGCGCGGCGCAGCAGCCGTAACCGAGCCACCCCGGCGACGGGGTTGGAGGGGAAACGGGGGACAGCGGCCCCGGTCGGAGAGATCCGGCCGGGGCCACGTTGTTTTCTCCTTCCCGGATGTGGAGAAAGTCCGACGGCGTGTCAACCTGCTGCCGGCCCCGGCACCTCTCGTAGATGAAGATCTCACCGGGAGGAGGCCGCGATGGATCAGCACCACGAGGCGCAGTTCCGTGAGTTCGTCGAGGCGCGCTGGCAGACGTTGCTGCGCACCGCGATCCTGCTCACCGGCGATCAGGGCCGTGCCGAGGATCTGGTGCAACAGACGCTGGTCATCGTGCACCGAAAGTGGCGCATCATCGGACCCGGCAACGCCACGGTATACGCCCGGGCGGTGCTCGCCAATGAGTCCGCCTCGTGGTGGCGCCGCATGCGGTATGCCGAGGTCTCCCTCAGCACGCCGGCGGGCGAATCCGCGGCTCAGGTGCATGCCGACCCCGCGGCACCGGACTGCAGGGCGAGTCAGGCGGGGCCGCCACGAAGATCCCTGCGGTCGCACTCGACGCCAAGACCGTGACATGGTCGATGGGCGATCTGCACGGCATCGTGGACGTCACGGCCGACGGCCTCGTCGTCATCGGCGCCCGAGCGGACGCCGAGGTCGCCTCCTTGCGCCTGGTGAGTTCGGACGCGAACGGCAACACCCTCGCGGACTACTCCGCCAAGACCGCCCCCGATGCCGCGGACCCCTTCGACCTGCACCCCTGACCGCTTCCGGGCAGAGCGCCACTTCCCGGTGGGCTGTCATCGGGGGTTGTCGTCGGGGGTTGTCATCGGGGGTGCACGGGGGCGGAGCCCCCGTGGGTTACTTCTTGCCCTGGTTGGCGACGGCCGCGGCGGCCGCGGCGGCGGCTTCGGGGTCGAGGTAGCGGCTCGGGCCGGTGGGCATCATGTCGTCGCCGATCTCGTAGACGAGCGGCATGCCGGTGGGGATGTTCAGGCCGGCGATCTCCTCGTCGGAGATGCCGTCGAGGTGCTTGACGAGCGCGCGCAGGGAGTTGCCGTGCGCGACGACGAGGACGGTCTGACCGGACTTCAGGTCGTCGGTGATCTCGTCCTCCCAGTAGGGCATCATCCGCGGGATGACGTCCTTGAGGCACTCGGTCAGGGGCACCTCGACGCCGACATAGCGCGGGTCACCGGTCTGGTCGAACTCGCTGCCCTGCTCGATCGGGGGTGGCGGGGTGTCGAAGCTGCGCCGCCACAGCATGAACTGCTCGTCGCCGTACTTCTCGCGGGTGGCCGCCTTGTCCAGTCCTTGCAGCGCGCCGTAGTGACGCTCGTTGAGCCGCCAGCTGCGGTGCACCGGGATCCAGTGCCGGTCGCACGCGTCGAGGGCGAGGTTGGCCGTCGTGATGGCCCGGCGCAGCACCGAGGTGTGCACGACGTCGGGCAGGAGGCCGGCCTCCTTCATCAACTCGCCGCCGCGCGCGGCCTCGGCGCGGCCCTTGTCGGTCAGGTCGACGTCGACCCAGCCGGTGAAGAGGTTCTTCTGGTTCCACTCGGATTCGCCGTGGCGCAGCAGGATGAGCGTGTACGTCATACCCGCCACCCTATCGAGGCTCCCCCGCTGTCGTTGTGGCCTCGGTCTCCTCGCCGGGGTCGTCGCGCACGGCATACCGTGGATCGTTCTCGCTGCCCTCCAGCAGCGGCCGGAAGGCCTCGAGATTGCGCAGCGACTCCCCCCGCGCCACCCGCCAGGCCCACTCCCTCTTCATCGAGGTGAGGAAGCCGAGGACGAGCAGTTCGTTGAAGGGTGCGTCGGCGGCCTCGAGAACGACCCCGAGGAGCTGGTCGAGGTACCCCAGGTCGACCACGGCGACGGGCACGCGTCCGACGACATAGACATCGCCCGTGGCGTCGATGGCGTAGGCGAGACCGGGCAGCCGCAGATTGCGGCGCAGCAGATGCCGGTAAACCTCGCCGTGGTTTTCGTCGGGGTTGCGGACGACGAAGGCGCGCGTCACCAGCGTTTCGCCCGAGATCAACAGCGAGACAATCGTTTTGAGCTTCTTCTCCCCGGGTAGGGTGACGACCCATTCATGGTCGGACACCCCCGGCTCCCATTCCACGTCGAGTTCGTCGAGGGCCGAAGGGATGAGCTCACGGGTCGGCGTCATGCCCTTCACCCTCCCACGATTCGTATGCTGACCGGCGTGAGTCGTTCCGTCGTCGGCGCCGTCACGCGGGGCACGACGAACCCCAACCGGCTGCGCCGGTGCGACCGGTGGCTCGCCGGGCCGCAGGCGTGGCGGCTGCGGCGGGCGGCGCGGCCGATCGTCGTCGATCTCGGCTACGGCGCCTCACCCGTGACAGCCGTGGAGCTGCGGGACCGGCTGCGCCGGGTCCGCCCGGATGTCGAGGTGGTGGGCATCGAGATCGACCCGGCCCGGGTGGCGGCCGCCGCCCCGCTCGCCGGGCCGGGACTGTCGTTTCGCTTGGGAGGCTTCGAGATTCCCCTTGACGGGGATGCCCGTCCCGTGGTCGTCCGGGCGTTCAACGTGCTGCGGCAGTATGACGAGGCTCAGGTCGTCGCATATTGGGACTTGGTGCGCTCCCGGCTGGCGCCGGACGGGCTTTTCGTCGATGGCACGTGCGATGAGATCGGGCGCCGGGCGGCGTGGGTCGCGCTCGATGATGCAGGGCCCCAAACCCTGACGCTGTCCTGGCGGCTGGCCGGTCTCGAGCGGCCGTCGCAGATCGCCGAGCGCCTGCCGAAAGCCCTCATCCACCGCAATGTCTCGGGCGAGCCGATCCATGACCTGCTCACCGAGCTCGACCAGCATTGGCAGTATGCCGCCGGGCTGGCTCCCTATGGCGCGCGGCAGCGTTTCGTCGCCGCGGCGCAGTCGCTCGCCGACGGCGGGTGGCCCTTGCGTTTCCCGGAGCGCTGGCGGATCGGGGAGATCACGATCGACTGGCCCGCGGTGGCGCCGCGCGGGAGCCGGTCGTGAAGGAAACACCTGACGCGACGGATATCGATTCTGCGGCAATGGATTTCGCGTGCCTGATCGTCGCCGGCGGGCGCTCCAGCCGGATGGGCGAGGACAAGATCACCGCGACCGTCGGCGCCGACCGAGTGCTCGACCGGGTGCTCGCGGCGTGTGCCCCGGCGCCGGTGACCGTCGCCGGGCCGCCGCATCTGGCGGCCGTGCTGCCCGCCGGTGGCGTGCTGGTCCGTGAGGACCCGCCGTTCGGCGGCCCGGTGGCCGGCCTGCGCGCTGCCGTCGCCGCCCTGCCCCAGGGCGTGCCGGTGGTGGCGGTGCTCGCGGGCGACCAGCCCTTCGTCGACGCGGCCGCGCTCGCCGAGTTGCGCGCTGCCCTGACCGCGGAGCCCGGCGCGGACGCGGCGGCCTATGTCACCGATGACGGTGTGCTGCAGTTCCTTTGCTCCGTATGGCGCGCGCCCGCCCTGCGCGCTCAGCTCGCGTCCGCCCGGGATTCGATGCGCTCGGTGTATGCCGGCGCGCGGGTCGTCCAGGTCCCCGACCAGCGGGCGGTGAGCGCCGATATCGACACGCCGGAGGATCTCGCCACGGCGCGCGCGCGGATCACGACGGCGGGCGAAGACGCTCCCCACCGACATACACATTGACGCTCTCGCCGCGCGCGAAGGCAAGCAACGTCATCCCGAGATCCCGGGCCGCCTCGACGGCCAGCGAAGACGGTGCCGACAGCGCAATGACGATCGGCACGCCGGCCATCGCGGCCTTCTGGACGATCTCGAAGGAGGCGCGGGAGGAGACGAGAAGGATGCCGCCGAACGGCACCTCGGCGCCGGCGCGCAGGGCCGCGCCGATGACCTTGTCGACGGCGTTGTGGCGTCCGACATCCTCTGCCGCAGAACGCAATTCGCCACCGGCGCCATAGAGCGCCGCCGCGTGGGTGCCGCCGGTCTTGGCGAAGGTGCGCTGCGCGGCGCCCAACCCCTCGACCAGCTCCGGGATGGTGGCGATATCGAGCGTGGTGTCGACGTCCGCGAGGCCGCCGCCGGGCAGCTTGGCGGCGAGCACCTCGATGGAGGCCGAGCCGCAGACCCCACACGCACTGGACGTCAGCCCGAGGCGCTGCGCGGCGGGCACGGCGGCGAGCGCCTCCGGGGCCAGGTCGACGTCGAGGACGTTGTAGGTGTTCTGCGGCGTGCCGTCCGGGCCGGTCTCCACGGCGCCGGCGCAATAGCGCGCGGTGCGCAGGTCCTCGGCCCGGCGCAGCACGCCTTCGGCGAGCAGCCAGCCGTGGACCAGGTCGAGATCGTCCCCGGGCGTGCGCATGGTGACGGTGAGCACCTGCCCGCCCGCCCGGACCTCGAGCGGCTCCTCCACCGCGACGACGTCCGCGCGCCGACGCGCACCGGGGGGGTCGGCATACCGCACCTTGGTGACCGGCAGGCGAGCGGTGACCCGGCCCATCAGCTCGTCACCAAGGGCCGTAGGGCCCCATCCGCTGCCCGCCCTTGCCCTGCACCTGATCGAGGGCCGGGCGGACATCGGCGAGATAGACGGCGCCGGCGACGACGGCGAGCAGGCCGAAGATGTTGAGCGGGCTGAACAGCGTGACGAACCCGATCGCGGCGGCGACGCCGAGCAGGATCGTCCAGAACTGCTTGGTCCGCTTCCCCGCGGCGACGAAGGCGTCGGGGCGGCGGCGCAGCGCGTCGACGACGGCGAAGGCCTCCAGGCCGAGGGCGCCGGCACCGAGGATCAGCAGCACCCAGGACTGGACGGTGTGGAACATGCGCCAACGATAAGCGACCGACCTGCACGTGGCCTAGATCACGACACCCGAGTTTGCATTTTGCTAACTACAGCAAGCACAATGGACGGGTGAAGACGAATCCGCTCGGCGACCTGGGCCAAACCCTGGGCGAGTACCTGCGCGAGCAGCGCCAGGCCGCGCGGCTGTCCGTCCGCCAGCTCTCGGAGCTCGCCGGCGTCTCCAACCCCTATCTGTCGCAGATCGAGCGGGGTCTGAAGAAGCCGAGCGCCGAGATCCTCAACCAGCTCGCCAAGGGTCTGCAGGTCTCCTCGGAGTCCTTGTACATCCGCGCCGGCCTTCTCGACGCCCACGAGGGCTCCGCCCCCGCTCGTCCGGAAACCCGTGCGGTCATCAAGTCCGACCCTCGCCTGACCAGCCGCCAGAAGAGCACCCTGCTCGCCGTCTACGACAGCTTCGTCGACGCCGAGTCCACCCCCACTCCCCCCGAGATCCCCGCTTCCGAGCCGGCGCAGGCCCCGCGTCCGGCTCGGAAGCGTGCGGCCGCCAAGGCTCCCGCCGAGGCCGCCGCCCAGGCGTCGCACACCGCCTGACCCCACGCCCCGGCTTTCGCGAGCCGGCAACCGAAAGAAGGAAGATCGTGGCCAAGACCACCAAGAAGTTCGACCTCCGCAAGGCGGTCACCGAAACCACCGCGCCGGTCTACGCCTACATCGGCATGACCGACCTGCTCATCGAGCGGTTCCGCGAGGCCACCATCAAGGCCGGCGAGACCGCCGAGAAGAACCGCGCCGAGTTCGCTGCCCTGCCCACCAAGGTGCAGGAGAACGCCGCCGAGCTCATGGAGGAGCTGCAGAACGCGCCCGTCAAGGCTCGCGAGATGGCCGAGAAGGCGCAGGAGCAGTACGAAGAGCTCGTCACCCGTGGCGAGAAGCTCGTCGACCGCATCCGCAACCAGCAGTCCACCAAGGACCTCGTCGCCCAGGCCAAGCACACCGTCGAGATGACCGAGGACGCCGTCGAGACGGCCCGCAAGTCCTTCATGGACGTCGAGAAGTCCGCCAAGGCCACCTTCACCACCGGCCGCAAGGAGGCCGCGAAGTTCGTCGGCTCCGTCAGCGACACCGTGGCCCAGGACGCCAAGGAGGTCGCCGCCGCGGCCGAGGGCGCCGTCAAGCGCACCCGCACCGCGGCCAAGCGCACCACCACCACGGCCAAGAACCGCACCACCAAGACGCGCGCCGCCGCCGAGACCGCCGGCACCAACGTCCGCAAGACGGCCACCGCCACCCGCAAGGCCACCAAGAAGGCCGCCGAGAAGGTCGGCGACTGAGCCCCACGGGGCTGACCCCATCGTGAAGGGGGTCCGGAGGAGTAGTCCCCGGGCCCCCTTCGCCGTGCCCGGGTATGCCCCGGTGGGCTACTCTCGCCAGGCGTGAGCACCCCCGACGCCCCCGCCGTCCTGACCGAAGCGCCCGTGCTGGCCCACATGCTGCGGGGCGGCTTCGTCGAATCCGTGCACCGCGCGAGCGTCGCCGTCACGGCCGCGGACGGCTCGATCGAGCGGGTGCTCGGCGATGGCGTGAGCCCGATCTTCCCGCGGTCGGCCAACAAGCCGCTGCAGGCCCTGGCGATGGTCCGTCTCGGGCTCGACCTGCCCGACCACCTGCTGGCGCTGGCCTGCTCGAGCCACTCGGGCCTGCCCTATCACCTGGCCGGCACCCGGGAGATCCTCGCCGTCGCGAGCCTGGACGAGAGCGCCCTGCAGAACACTCCCGACTATCCCTACGATGCCGCCGAGCGGGACCGGGTGATCGCCGGCGGCGAGCCGAAACGCGCTGTCTACCAGAACTGTTCGGGCAAGCACGCCGGGATGGTCGTCACCTGCGCCGGCCAGGGCTGGCCGCTGGAGACCTACCGCGACGTCGACCATCCCCTGCAGGTGGCGATGGCCGACACGCTTGCCGAGCTTGCCGGCGAGCCCGTCGCGGCGATGGCCGTCGACGGCTGCGGCGCGCCGGTCATGGCCGTTTCGCTCGGCGGCCTGGCGCGGGCCTTCGGCCGGCTGGCCGCGGCGGATCCGAGCACCGCCGAGGGGCGGGTAGCGGCCGCCATGCGCGCGCACCCGGAGTATGTCGGCGGCGAGGGCCGCGATGTCACCGCGCTGATCGCGGGGACACCGGGCCTGATCGCCAAGGACGGCGCCGAGGCGGTGTATGCCGTGGGGCTGGCCGACGGCCGCGGCATCGCCCTGAAGGTCGCCGACGGCGGGCAGCGCGCGCGGCCGGTCATCCTCGCGGCGGTGCTGCGTGCGCTCGGGGTGGAGTCCGCGGCATACGAAACGCTGGAGGACGCGCCCGTGCTCGGGCATGGTGAGCCGGTCGGCGCGGTCGTCGCCGTCGGCGTGTGACGCTGCCGTGAGAGCTGTCGTCCAGCGCGCGCACGGCGCGAGCGTTTCGGTTGCGGGAGAGCGCATCTCGGGCTTCGACGGGCCGGGGCTCGTGGTGCTTGCCGGGGTCACCCACGACGACGGACCGGATCAGGTGGAGTGGCTGGCGCGCAAGATCGCCCAGCTGCGGATCCTGCGAGACGAGCGCTCGGCGCAGGACGAAGGTGCGCCGGTGCTGCTCATCAGCCAGTTCACGCTCTATGCCGACACCCGCAAGGGCCGGCGCCCGTCGTGGAACGGCGCCGCCCCCGGCCCGGTCGCCGAGCCCCTCGTCGCTGACCTCGGGCGCGCGCTCGCGGCATACGGCCTGCCGGTGCACGCGGGCGTCTTCGGTGCCGACATGGCCGTGCAGTTCACCAACGACGGCCCCGTCACCATCATCCTCGACACGGCCACCCCCTGAGCCGGATCTCCCTGCCGCTCAAGGCACTTCGGCGTGCCCACGTAACCTCTGCTAGTAGCAGAGGTTACGTGGGGAGCCGGGGCCTCAGCGCGCCTTGATGCCGAGGAAGGCGCGGGCCTCGGTGGTGGTCATCGGGGGGCGCTGGAGTTCGGTCGCGAGGCGGGCGGCGCGGGCGACGAGCTCCGAATTGTCTTGCACGAGTTGACCTTTGGCGTAGACGATATTGTCCTCCATCCCGACCCGGGCGTGGCCGCCCGCGGCGAGTGCCGTCGCGAGGATCGGCAGGTGAGTGCGGCCGATGCCGGTGGCCGACCAGCTCGTCACCTCCGGCGGCAGCATCGCGACCCCCGCCATCAGCGCCGCCGGCGTGCCCGGCATCGCGCCGGGGACGCCGGTCACGAAGTCGACGTGCACCGTGCCGCCATAGGGCAGCCCGTGCGCGTTGATCAGCCGCGACAGCGCCGCCACATGCCCCAGTTCGAAGAGCTCGAACTCCGGCACCACCTCACGCTCCTGCGCCAGGACATAGAGCTCACTCATGAAGCCATGCGGGTTCATGAACACGTCATCGCCGAAATTCGTTGTCCCACAGGTCAAACTGCACGAGTCCGGAGCGGCGTCGAGGACCTTGAGCCGGTTCTCCAGCGGGTCATGCACCGAGCCGCCCGTCGACAGCTGCACGATCAGGTCCGTCGCCTCCCGCACCGCGTCGACCGCCGCGGTGAGCAGCCCGACGTCAAGCGTCGGCCGGTGCTCGGCGTCGCGGATGTGCAGGTGGATCATGGCCGCGCCCGCGGCCTCGCACGAGCGCGCCGTCTCGACCAGCTCCTCGAGGGTGGTGGGCAGCTGGGGGACGTCGGCCTTGGCATGCTCGGCGCCGGTGGGCGCCACGGTGATCAGGGTGCTCATGCCCCCATCATGGCGGGTCGTCAGGGGGTGACGATCACGGTCTGGGCGGCGCTGATGTCGCCGGCATGCAGGACGGCGTCGACCGGGGTGTTGCGCTTGATCATCCCGAGGGCGATCGGCCCGTCCTCGTAGTGCCGGGCGACGCTGGTCAGGTGCCCCACCGGCCGGCCGTCCAGCTCGATCGCCGCCCCGCGCTCGGGCAGCGTGTGCCCGGAGCCGTCGAGGTGGAGGAAGACCAGCCGCCGCGGCGGGCGGCCCAGGTTGTGCACCCGGGCGATCGTCTCCTGACCCCGATAACACCCCTTGTGCAGGTGCACCGCGGTGCGCAGCCAGTCCACCTCGTGCGCGATGGTGCGGTGGTCGGTCTCGAAGCCGAGCCGCGGCCGCCACGCCGCCACCCGCAGCGCCTCGGCCGCCCACATCCCCGCCAGCGGCCGGTCCCCGACCGCCGCCTCCAGATCCTCGCGGGCCACGATCAGCTCGCGCCACGCACGGCCCGTCGCCGGGTGCTCCACGGGACCGTATGCCGCGGTGTCCCCCACCAGGTCCGGCCACGGATCGCGCCAGGCCGCCACGCCGGCCGGGTCTCCTGGGGCGAACTCGCGCCCGATGGGCTCGCCGAGCACGGCATACCGCTCGGTGACCAGCTCGGGTTCGACCCGCAGCATGAACCGCATCTTCGCCAGCCACTCGACCAGGGCCGCGCCGGTGCCGGGCTCGAGCGTGATCCACGTCGTCTCGCCGTCGTCGACCAGGTGCAGATCGTGCTCGATATGCCCCTTCGGCGAGAGCACCAGGGACTCCCGAGAGGTCCAGGCCGCCAGGCCGGCCAGGTGTTGTGTCGTCATCGAATGCAGCCAGGAGAGCCGGTCCGGGCCGGTGACGGTCACGACATCCCGGTGGGATAGATCGACGACCGCGAGGCCCTCGACCAGCAGCCGCTGCTCCCGCAACGGATCGCCGTAATGAATGGCGACGCCACCCTCGACCCCGTCGCCGGCGACCGCCCCGGCGCGGGCCAGCAGCGGTGAGGTGGCAGGAGGCGGGGCAGGCACGGTCATACGTCCATGATCCCAGGTCGAAAGCGGGCCTACCCCGGCTCGGCGTCTGCTCGTACACTGCAGCGGTGTCGCACAGCCTCCCCGATCAGGCATCCCCGCCGCGCACGAGACGCCGAGGGCGGCGCATCCTCGCGGTTCTCCTCGGCCTGGCACTGCTCGCCGTGGGCGCCATGGGTGGGTTCGTCCTCTATCTCAACAACCGGATCTCCCATATCGCCGTCGACGACACCCTCCTGCCGCCCGACGCGGCCCAGGGCAACGACAACCCGGGCACCGACCCCGCGGACGGGGAGAGCGAACCCCTGGTCGAGTCACCGGGCACGAACTATCTGATCATCGGCTCCGACGCCCGTCCCGGCGACGCCGGCCGCAGCGACGTCATCATCCTCGGCCACGTCACGGAGAAGAGGGACAAGGTCTACCTGATCCACTTCCCCCGCGACCTCTACGTCGACATCCCGGGGCGGGGCAAGGACAAGATCAACGCGGCATACGCCTACGGAGGCGGCGCCCTGCTCGCCAAGACGCTGCAGAACCTCACCCACGTCAAGATCGACCATGCCGCCAAGATCGACTTCACCGGGTTCCAGCGGATGACCGACGCCGTCGGCGGGGTCCGGGTGTATGCCGAGGAGGCGAGCAAGGAGTCCGGCTTCACCATCCAGAAGGGCTGGAACAACCTCAACGGCGAGCAGGCCCTGCAGTTCGTCCGCGAGCGCTACCAGCTCAAGGAGGGCGACATCTCCCGCGGCCGGCGCCAGATGGCTTTCGTCAAGGCGCTGATGGTCAAGACCCTCAGCCCCGGCGTCGTGCTGAATCCGGTCAAGCTCACCTCGTTCATCAACGCCGCGACGGACAATGCCGTCGTCTCGAAGGGCCTGACCGGCAAGTTCCTGCGCTCCGAGGCGATAGCGATGCGCGATCTGCGCGGCGACGACATCGTCTTCATCACCGCCCCGTTCTCCGGCTATGGCACCGCGCCCAATGGCGGCGCCATCGACATCCTCGACCAGCCCCGGATGGAGAGCCTCGCGCTCGCCCTGCAGGACGACAAGGTCGAGGAGTACCTCGCCGACAAGTGACGCACCCGCACGCGTGGCCCTATTCGACGCGCTTGAGCTCCGCCGAGGCGTGGCTGGTCAGCGGCGTGCCGACCGCGGCCATGTCCATCGCCCACATCAGGTTGGAGTTGACCAGCCCATAGAGCCGCGTCGCCGCGTTGTACTCTTTGGCGTGTGCGCTGCGCAGCACCCCATCGGTCTTCAGGCTGATCCGGGCCGGCTCGACCGGCCCGAAATACAGCTCGAGGATGCCCGTGGGGTGGGCGAGCAGCAGCTCGGCCTCATCGCCGGCCATCCGCCAAAAACCCATCTCCGTCGACGCCGGCCGGTCGATGGCGCCGTCCTCGTTCAGCAGCCAACTGCGCGTCTGCCAGCGCAGGAAGGGCCGCCCGTCGTGCTCGACGACGATCTCCTGCCCGAAATTGCGCGACTCCATCGTCGGATAGCCGACGACCCCCGCGCCCTCCCAACGCCCGATCAGCCAGGCCAGCGGGCGGACCTGCTCGTGAATGCTCTCGTCGAGGGTGAACACGGTATCGATCGTAGTCTGGCGCTATGACATCGCCAGCCCCCCACCTGCTCGTCAAGCTCACCTGCGGGGAGGAGGCGTTGGAGCGCGCCAACCAGGCCCTGACCGTCGCCGCCACCGCCGTGGCGAGCGGTGCCGAGGTCAGCCTGTGGCTCACCGGGGAGGCGAGCTGGCTCGCCGTGCCGGGTCGGGCCGAAGCCCTCACCCTCCCGCACGCCGCGAATCCCGCCGAGCTGCTCGAGGCGGTGCTCGCGGCCGGCCAGGTGACGGTGTGCAGTCAGTGCGCCGCCCGCCGCGACCTCACCGCGGAGGCGCTACGGCCAGGCGTGGCGATCCGCGGCGCCGCCGCGTTCGTCGAGGAGGCCCTGACGGAGGGCACGCAGGCCTTGGTGTACTGAGGGGCCTTGGTGTACTGAGGGCCCCGCACATTGCCCGCTCGCGGGCCGGCCGCGAGGCGCGGTGGCTAGCCGAGCAGCAGCCGGGCGAAGGTGTAGACCAGCAGGCCAGGCGCCAAGAGCGAGGCCGCCGCGATGACCGGGGGTGCGCTGTGGAGCCGCGCGCCCGGCAGCTCGCCGAGAGTGATGCGCACGGCGAGCGAGACCACCCCCGCGGCCAGCCCCAGCAACCCGGCGACGAGCAGGTCCGCGCCCGGGACCAGCAATCCCCCGGCCACCGCGCCACCGGCCGCACCCAGCAAACACGCGGCGAGCAGCCGCAGCCCACGCATCCGGGCCGGCAGCAGATCGACGACCACGCTCGCCACGATGCCCGCCATGGCCGCGGCGACGGGGCGATCGGCATACCGGCTCTCCGGCAGCGGCGCGTAGGCGAGCCCGGCGGCCACCAGAGCGATGCCGGCGCCCCCAGCGGTCAGGGCCGCCACCACGCCGGCGTGGATGTCGCCGCGGACGAGTTGGGCGAGGAAGCCGGCCACCAGCCCGGCGGCGATGGCCACGGGCAGCTGGCGCACCTCGAGGCCGGCCGGATCCAGGGCCCCCGACAGGTATGCCGCCGCGGCGGCGACCGCGATGGCCAGCCGGGTGCCCGCCGGTTCGGGCGAGCCGACGACGGCCGGCCAGCCCCACAGCAGGACGAAGACGCCGAGCGCGACGGCGGCGGCGACGAAGACCGACCCCGCGGCCTCGCAGAGCAACAGCAGCGCCGCCCCGGAGACCGTCCCCGACAGGACCGGGTATGCGGTGGCGTCGCGCCGTCCCTCCTCATCCTCCGGCGCGGTGGGCAGCGGCGCGCTGGGCAGCGGCGCGGGGGGAACGCTCACCGGGGCGGGCTCGGGCACGGCCGTCATCCTCCCATGCCCCGGGGCCGCCCTGGATGACGTGACATCTCGACGGGGTCGAATCGACCTCAGCCGCCGGCGAAGGGCGGCAGGAACTCGACGGTGGCGGCCGCGGGCACCACGGCGACGGGGTCGGCGGCGAGCCCGTCGACGAGGACGGCGCACACGGCCAGCACGGCCTCGGCCTGCGGGTGGCGGGCGACGGCGGCTGCGCGGATCGCGGCCACGGTGGCCCCGGCCGCGAAATCCCCGGTCAGGGCCTCCTCCGCGACACCGGTGGCGGCCTTGGCCCCCGCCCAATAACGCACGCTCACGACGTCGCGGCCGCCGCCGGCAGCGCCGGGCAGGGAGGGGTCCGCGACCTGGTCGGAAAGGACTGGATCGTTCATCAACACCTATCCTGCCTCGTATGGCAAGGCTGTTGCTGCTCACCAACGCGCTCGCCCCGAGCGCCGAGGTGCTGCCCGCCCTTGCGCTGCTCAGCCACCAGGTGCGAATCCTGCCGGCCGAGGCGGCCGTTCTGGTCGACGCCCCACCCGCCGACGCCCTCCTCGTCGACGCCCGCCGCGAACTCGCCCAGGCCCGCTCGCTCACCCGCATCCTGCGGACCACCGGCACCTCCGTGCCGGTCATCGCCGTCCTCACCGAGGGCGGGCTGGCCGGCGTCACCGCGGACTGGGGTGTCGACGACGTCCTGCTCGACACCGCCGGCCCGGCCGAGGTCGAGGCGCGGCTGCGCCTGACCGTCGGCCGGCTGAGCGCGCTCGCCGCCCCGGAGGAGGAAGCCCCGATCACCGCGGGCGAACTCGTCATCGACGAGGGCAGCTATTCAGCCCGGATCGGCGGCCGGCACCTCGACCTGACCTACAAGGAGTTCGAACTCCTCAAGTACCTCGCCCAGCACCCCGGCCGGGTCTTCACCCGCGCCCAACTGCTGCAGGAGGTCTGGGGCTACGACTACTTTGGTGGCACCCGGACCGTCGATGTCCACGTCCGGCGGCTGCGCGCCAAGCTCGGCGGGGACTACGAACTGCTCATCGGCACCGTCCGCAACGTCGGCTACCGCTTCGTCCCCGAGGAGCCGGCGGGCGCCGGTTCGCGCGCCTGAGCCGGTCGTATGCCGCCGCACCCGCTCCCCGCGCCGACCCCGGTCGTCGCGTTGACCCCCGAGGACCAGGCGGCCGTGCGGGCACTGGCGCGGGCCGCCCAGGAGGCGGACGGCATACGGCCGCTGGGGGAACGCTTCCTCCTCGGTCTCGACGAGGCGGACCCGGCGAGCCCGCACCTCCTCATGCGGGCGGAGGGGGGCGAGCCCACGGCATACGGCCGGGTCCTCGACGGCGCCGGCGAACTGTTCGTCGCCCCCGTCGCGCGGCGTCAGGGCATCGGCACCCGCCTCCTCGCCGCCCTCGCCGAGCAGGGCACCCCGGCCGTCTGGGCGCACGGGGACCTGCCGCGCACCCGCGCCTTCGCCCGGGCCAACGGCTGGCGCCGGGTTCGCCTGCTGCACAAGATGTCCCGGCCGCTCCTTCCCGATGACGACGCCGAAATCGCTCTCCCCCAAGGCTTCTCACTCCGCAGTTTCACCCCCGGCGACGAGGACGCCTGGCTCGCGGTCAACGGCCGCGCCTTCGCCGACCACCCCGAGCAGGGACGCGTCACCCGCGCCGATCTCGACCGGCTGCTGGCGCAGCCCTGGTTCGATCCGGCGGGCCTGCTGCTGCTCGTCGACGACGCGACGGGCGACCTCGCGGGCTCGCACTGGACCAAGGTGGATCCGCAGGAGCGGGCGCCCGGGACCGACGGGCGCGCCACCGCCGCGGGTGAGGTGTATGTGGTGGCGGTCGACCCGGCATATCACGGGCGCGGCCTGGCGGTGCCGCTGACCGCTGCCGGCCTGGCCCATCTGGCCCGGCGCGGCCTGCGGGCCGTCGTCCTCTATGTCGACGGCGACAACGACCGCGCGCTGCGCACCTACCGGCGGCTCGGGTTCACCGACCTGGAAGTGCACGCGCAGTACCGACGCGTTCCGGCGGCTGCCAAGATGGAGCCATGACCGCGCCCGCTGAGCATCCGACGATCGGGGAACCGGCCGGCACCGGGCCCGAGATCGACGGCGGCCCGCTACGAGACATCACCGTCGCCGCCACCGCCCACACCCGCATGCCCCGGCGCGCCCCGAACGGCCGCTTCATCCGCATGCCGGGCGGCTTCCCAAGCGACACCGGGTTACCGGACGACCGGTTCCTCGACCGCGAGGTGTCGTGGCTGCAGTTCAACGAGCGCGTCCTGCAGCTGGCCGCCGACCCCGACATCCCCCTGCTCGAGCGGGCCCGCTTCCTCGCGATCTTCTCCTCCAATCTCGACGAGTTCTTCATGGTGCGGGTGGCCGGGCTCAAGCGCCGCATCGCCACCGGCATCGCGGTGCGCTCGGCATCGGGGCTGGAGCCGCGGGAGGTCCTCGAGAAGGTCTCGAGCGTCAGCACCGACCTGCTGGCGGCGCAGTCGCGGATCTTCCACGACCACGTCCGCCCCGACCTGGAGGCCGAGGGCATCTCGATCGTGCGGTGGGATCAGCTGTCCGAGCCCGAGCACGACCGCCTGGCGGACCTGTTCACCGCCAACATCTTTCCCGTCCTGACGCCGCTGGCCGTCGACCCGGCGCACCCGTTCCCCTATATCTCCGGGCTCTCCCTCAACCTCGCCGTCGTCCTGGTCAACCCCAAGACCGGCAAGGAGCACTTCGCCCGCGTCAAGGTGCCCGAGATGCTGCCCCGGCTGGTGCAGGTCGAGGCCGGCGACGAAGTCACCGTCGACGAGCTCTTCCACACCCGGTTCGTGCCGCTCGAGGACCTCATCTCGGCGCATCTCGAGCAACTCTTCCCCGGCATGGACGTCGTCGCGAGCTTCACCTTCCGCGTCACCCGCAACGAGGACCTGGAGGTCGAGGAGGACGACGCCGAGAACCTCCTCACAGCTCTGGAGAAGGAACTCACCCGCCGCCGCTTCGGCCCGCCCGTGCGGCTCGAGGTCGACGAGACGATGGACGGACACGTCCTCGAACTGCTCGTGCGCGAGCTCGGCGTCCACCCCAGCGAGGTCTATCAGCTGCCGGCGCCCCTCGACCTGCGCGCCCTGCACATCATCGCCGACGTCGACCGTTCCGACCTGCACTACTCCCGCTTCGTGCCCCGCACCAACGCCGAACTGGCGCCGACCGAGTCGGCCAAACCCCGGGACGTCTTCGCGAGCATCCGCAAGCAGGACATCCTGCTGCACCACCCCTACGACAGCTTCTCCACGTCCGTCCAGAGCTTCATCGAGCAGGCCGCCGCCGACCCGCAGGTGCTCGCGATCAAGCAGACGCTCTATCGCACCTCGGGTGACTCCCCCATCATCGACGCCCTCATCGACGCCGCCGACGCCGGCAAGCAGGTCCTCGCGCTGGTGGAGATCAAGGCCCGCTTCGACGAGGAGAACAACATCTCCTGGGCCCGCAAACTCGAGCAGGCCGGGGTGCACGTCGTCTATGGCATCGTCGGACTGAAGACCCACTGCAAGCTCTCGCTCGTCGTCCGCCAGGAGACCGAGGGGCTGCGCCGCTACTGCCATATCGGCACCGGCAACTACAACCCCAAGACCGCTCGGCTGTATGAGGATTTGGGCCTGCTCACGTGCGACCCCGCGGTCGGTGAAGACCTGACCCGGCTGTTCAACCAGTTGTCGGGGCTGGCACCGCGCAGCCGCTTCACGCGTCTGCTCGTCGCCCCCCGCACCGTCCGCAGCGGGCTGATCGACCTCATCGAGGCCGAGATCGACCACGCTGAGGAGGGCCGCGGCGGCCGCATCGGCATCAAGGTCAACTCGATCGTCGACGAGCAGTTGATCGACGCCCTCTACCGGGCCTCGCAGGCGGGTGTGCAGGTGCAGGTCTGGGTCCGCGGCATCTGCGCCCTGCGCCCCGGTGTCGAGGGGCTGTCGGAGAACATCGAGGTCCGCTCGATCCTCGGCCGCTTCCTCGAACACTCCCGCGTGTTCACCTTCGGCGGCGGCGGCGAACCGGTGACCTTCATCGGCAGCGCCGACATGATGCACCGCAACCTCGACCGCCGGGTCGAGGCGCTCGTCGAGCTCGGGCCGCGGCACAGCCAGGAGGTCCGGGCGCTTTTCGACCGCGGCATGAGCGACCGCTACGCGCACTGGAAGCTCGGCGCCGACGGCCGGTGGGTGCGCCATCACCGCGGCCCCGACGGCACCCCCCTCGATGACCTACAGAGCGACCTGATCGCGTTCTATGCCAAGCGGCGCCGCAAGGCGAGCCGATAGGAGCCCCCATGCCAGCCCTCCGGGCGGTCCCAGCGGCAGGGACGATCCCCTGGCGCGTCGTCGACGGCGAACTCCAGGTGCTGCTCGTCCACCGGCCACGCTATGACGACTGGTCGTGGGCGAAGGGCAAGCTCGACCCGGGCGAGGAGGCGGCCGTCGCGGCCGCCCGTGAGACGCACGAGGAGTCGGCCCACACCGTCCGCCTCGGCCGGCCACTGCCCGAGGCGCGCTACCAGATCTTCGATCGCGACCACACCTATGCCACCAAGGAGGTGAGCTACTGGGCGGCGACCGTGACCGATGCGACGGGGACCCTTGTCAACGAGATCGACGAGATCGCGTGGCTCGGGCCGACCGAGGCGCACAACCGCCTCGACTACGCCCGCGACCAGGACCAGCTGCTCGCCCTCGTGGCGATGCACCGCGCCGGCGAGCTCGACACCTGGCCGCTGATCATCGTGCGGCACGCCACCGCCTTGCCCCGCTCCAAGTGGGCGCAGAAGGACTGGTTGCGTCCCCTCGACGCGCGCGGGCGGGCCCGCGCGCAGGCGCTCGTGCCGCTGCTCGCAGCATACGGACCGCTGCGCGTGGTGAGCAGTTCCAGCACCCGCTGCCGCGACACCCTCGCGCCGTATGCCCGCGCCACCGCCACCTCGGTGAAGCTGCGGGAGGCGCTGACGGAGGAGAAGTTCGAAAAGGCGCCCAAGAAAGCGATTGCGTTGGTGGACAAGGAGATCCGCCGCGGCAAACCGGCGGCGATCTGCACCCACCGGCCGCTCCTGCCCGCCCTGCTGGAGCGGCTGCGCGACCACGGCGCCACCCCCGACGTGCGGGCGATGTATGACGAGGCCGCCGCCAACGGGATGGAGAAGGGCGAAATGATCGTCGCCCATGTCAGCGGCACCGGCCAGGCCGCCCGCATCGTCGCCGCCGAGCGCTACGCCCCCCTGAACCCCAAGGAACCTCTGCTAGCAGAGGCTTAGCCGAAGCGGCCGGAGATGTAGTCCTCGGTCGCCTTCTCGGACGGGTTGTTGAAGATCTTGTGGGTGGTGTCGACCTCGATGAGGTGACCCGGCTGGCCGGTGGCCTTGAGGTTGAAGAAGGCCGTCTGGTCCGAGACCCGGGCTGCCTGCTGCATGTTGTGGGTCACGATGACGATCGTGTACTTCTCCTTGAGCTCGTTGATCAGATCCTCGATCGCGAGCGTGGAGATGGGGTCCAGGGCCGAGCACGGCTCGTCCATCAGGAGCACCTGCGGCGAGACGGCGATGGCGCGGGCGATGCACAACCGCTGCTGCTGGCCGCCGGACAGGCCGGCACCGGGCTTGTCGAGCCGGTCCTTGACCTCGTTCCAGAGGTTGGCGCCCTTGAGCGACTTCTCGACGACCTCGTCCAGCTTCTTCTTGTCCTTGAGACCGTTGAGCTTCAGACCGGCCGCGACATTGTCGCGGATCGTCATCGTCGGGAACGGGTTGGGCCGCTGGAAGACCATGCCGACCGTGCGCCGCACCCCGACGGGGTCGACGCCGGCGCCATAGAGGTCCTGACCGTCGAGGAGCACCTTGCCCTCCACCCGGCCGCCGGGGATGACCTCGTGCATGCGGTTGAGCGTGCGCAGCACGGTCGATTTGCCGCAGCCGGACGGGCCGATGAAGGCAGTGACCGCACGGGGTTCGACGGTCATGTTCACGCCTTCGACGGCTTTGAAGTTGCCGTAGAAGATGTCCAGATCGCTGAGATCGATGCGCTTGGCCATGTGGTTTCAGATGCCTGTCTGGCTTGTCGGGATTGGGGTCAGACCTTGCTGAACCGGCTGGCGAACCGACCAAGCAGGTTGAGCAGGAGGATGAGGAGGATGAGGGTGAGCGCCGCGGCCCAGATCCGTTCGTGCGCCGGGAGCGTGATGGCCTCGCCGCGGTCCTGGTTGATCATCGTCGGCAGGGTCGCCATATTGCCCGAGAACAGGTTCGAGGCGATGGCCTTGGTGTAGGGCCCGAGGATGAGCAAGGGTGCGGTCTCGCCCATGACGCGCGCCAAGCCGAGCAGGATGCCGGTGACGATGCCGGAGAAGGCCGTGGGCAGCACGACGCTGAAGATCGTCTTCCACTTCGGCACCCCGAGCGCGTAAGACGCCTCCCGCAGTTCGTTGGGCACGAGCTTGAGCATCTCCTCCGTCGAACGCACGATGGTGGGAATCATCAACAGCGTCAGCGCGAGACAGACGAAGATGGCGGCGCGTGTCATGCCAAAGGTCGTCATGAAGACGGCATAGATGAACAGGCCCGCCACGATGGAGGGCACACCGGTGAGGATGTCGACCATGAAGCTGACGGCCTTGGCGAATTTGCCGCGCCCGTATTCGACGAGATAGACGGCGGTGAGTACACCGATCGGGACCGAGATCAGCGCGGTGACCAGACCTTGGAGCAGCGTGCCCTGGATGGCGTGGATGGCGCCGCCGCCCTCCTTGCGCACGGTGATTCCCGACTGCGAGTGGGTCCACCAGGCGGAGTCGAGGAGTAGGTCGCCGCCCTTGGCGATCACGCTGACGAGAATCCAGACCAACGGGATGACGGCGATTGCGAAGGCGAGGTACATCACCACGGTGGCGATGTTGTTCTTCAGGGACCGGCCACCGGATCGACCCGAGAGGTCGATCTGTGGGGCGTCGTGCGGAGTGACGCTGTCCTGGACGGGCACGGCGGTCATTCGGTGAAGGCCTTCCTGCGCTCGATGACGACCCGGGCGATCGCGTTGACGATGAAGGTCAAGATGAAGAGCACCAGGCCGGCGGCGATGTAGGCGCCCGTCTTCTGCGGGGTGTCGAACTCGCCGGACCCTAGGGCGATCTTGGAGGCGAAGGTCTCGCCACCGGAGAAGAGGCTCCAGGACCAGTCAGTGCCCGCCGCGAGCGAGGACACGAGGATCATGACAGCGACGGTCTCGCCGAGAGCTCGGCCCAGGCCGAGCATGGACGCGGAGATGACGCCCGGCTTGCCGAAGGGCAGCACCGCGGTGCGGATCATTTCCCACTTGGTCGCGCCGAGCGCGAGGGCGCCTTCCTTGTGCGTGGTCGGCGTCTGGGCGAAGACCTCACGGGAGAGGGCGGTGATGATCGGCAGGATCATGATGGCCAGCACGATGCCGGCGAGGAAGATCGTCGTGAAGCTGGAGACGCTGGCCTCTTTGAACAGCGGGAACCAGCCGACGTTGTCGCGTAGGAAGTTCTGCAAACCATCCGTCGTCGGGCCCAAGGCCCGCAGGCCCCACAGGCCGTAGACGATCGACGGCACGGCGGCAAGCAGGTCGACCGTTGCCGCTGCCGGACGGGCGAGCCACTTCGGGGCGTACTGGGTCAAGAAGAGGGCCACGCAGATCCCCAGGGGCACAGCAATTGCCAGGGCCATCGCCGAACTCAGCACCGTGACCCACAGCATGCGGGCGATGCCGAACCTCGGGTGGTCGCCACTGACCGACCACTCCGTCGAGGTCAGGAAGTTCGCCTCGTTCTTGGCGAGAGCGGGAATGGCCTGCGAGAGCAGGAAGACCCCGATCAGGGTGACCAGCGCGACCACGATGGCTCCGGACCCGAGGGCGGCGCCACCGAAGAGCCGGTCCCCGAGTCGACCCGTGCTGGCACGGTCGCTCTCGAGTGGGCTGCGCCCGTCGACTGGAGTCTCGTCGACGGCGGAGACTCCGGTGATGCTCTGCATCAGCGTCCGTCCTTCCTCAGGTCCGGGGCAGGGGATGGGAACACGTCTGGAAGAGGGCGCACAGGCCGGTCACCCCGGACGCGGGGTGACCGGCCGGCGCCAGGGATCAGCTCAGGGCTGCAACTGCGGCAGCGACCTTCGTCTGGATCTCGGCGGGGAGCGGCGCGTAGCCGATCTCCTCGATGCTGGCCTGCGCCTCGGAGCCGGCGAAGTAGTTCAGGAAGCCCTTGATGGCCTCCGCCTTGGCGGCATCCTTGTTCTTGGAGCAGACGATCTCGTAGGTGACCAGCCCGATCGGGTAGGCGCCGGCCTCCTGGGTCGCGTAGTCCAGGCTGAGCGCGAGGTCGTTGCCCTCGCCCTGCTGCTCGGCGGTGGCGATCAGCTTGCCGATGGACTCGCTGGTCAGCTCGACCGGACCGGAACCGTTGTCGATCTGGGCCATCGCCAGGCTGTTGTCCTTGGCATAGGACATCTCGACGTAGGTGATGCCACCCGCGGTCGAGCCGACGGCGTCGGCGACACCAGCCGACTTCTCCTTGCCCTCGCCCTTGCCGGTCCAGGTCTTGGCCGGCTCGCCCTTCCAGGCGTCGCCACCGGCGGCCTTGAGGTACTTGGTGAAGTTCTCGGTGGTGCCGGACTCGTCGGAGCGGAAGAACGGCTTGATGGCGGTGTCCGGCAGGTCGACACCGGAGTTCAGAGCGGCGATCTTCCCGTCATTCCACGTGGTGATCTCACCCTGGAAGATGCCGGAGAGAACCTCGGCGTTGAGGACGAGCTTGTCGACGCCCTCGACGTTATAGGCCACCGCGATCGGGCCGATGACCATCGGGAGGTTCCAGGCGGGCGAACCGCACTGCTCCTCGGCCTTCTGCGACTCGATGACGCCGTCCTTCTCCTCGGTCTTGAGGGCGGAGTCGGAACCGGCGAAGTCGACCTGGCCGCTGTAGAACTGCTTGATGCCCGTGCCGGAGCCGCTCGGGTTGTAGTTGATGGTGACGTCCGGGCACTTTTCGTTGTAGGCAGCAACGACCGTCTCGAAAGCGTTCTTCTGCGCCGACGAGCCCTCGGCGTTGATGGTGCCGGAGCCGCACGCGGCCTCCCCGCCGGAGCTGGCGGATTCGCTCGAGGAAGAGCCCGCGCTATCGGACGCGCTCGAGGAGGAGCCGGCGGCCGAAGAGGACGAGGTCTCGGTGTTGTTGTCGGATCCGCACCCGGCGAGGGCAAGGCTTCCCGCCGCGGCGAGAAGCACGGCAGCGCGGCGACGGTGGGTGATCTTCACGGAAGTGACCCTCTCTAGGACTGCGTGGGGCGCCGTTCGCACCCACAGCCAGGACGCTAGAAAGCCTCGATGGCGCGGCGGCTCTGCCTCGTTGAACGGGAGGTGAACAGCATGCGGAGAATTGGGTTCGAGAGGTGTTGCACACCACTGCGGAGACTTATGGTGGACGACTCCCGGCCCCAGGGGGCGCCGGGTGCGCCTGAGTCAGGTCACCGCAGCCAGGACAAGGTATGCCGCTGCCGCCAGCAGCCCGGCGCCGGGGAAGGTCAGCAGCCACGCCCAGCCGATGTCGGCGGCGACGGCCCATCGGACGGCGCGCACGCGGCGGGTGGCGCCGGCGCCCATGATGGCCGAGGTGATCGCGTGCGTCGTCGAGATCGGCGCCCGCAACGCGGTCGCGACGAACAGGATGCTCGCCGCGGTGACCTCGGCGGCGAAACCCCGTGGTGGGTCCAGGTCGATGATCCGCGCCCCCAGCGTGCGCATGATGCGCCACCCGCCGGCATACGTCCCCAGGCTCATCACCACAGCGCTCAGGGCAAGGACCCACAGGGGTACGGACTCGTCCACGTTGTTGTGGAACCCCCCGACCGTCAACGCCAGGACGACGATGCCTGCGGTCTTGGCGGCATCCTGCATGCCGTGACCGAAGGCGACGGCGGACGCCGAAACCGTCTGCGCCAGACGAAAACCGCGGCCGATCCGGCCGGGTGCAGCATCGCGGAAGATCCACAGGATCGCGGTCATCACGGCATACCCGACAACCAACCCCAGGGCCGGGGAGACGAGCATGGGGATGACGACCCGTTCCAACACCACCGACCAATGCACACTGGCGCCAGCGGCGAGCGCGGCGCCGCCGAGGCCGCCGATCAGGGCGTGACTGGAGGATGAGGGCAGGCCGCGCCACCAGGTCATCAGGTTCCAGGAGACGGCACCGATCAGGGCGGCGGCACAGATGGTCAGGCCCGTGGTGCCGTGCGGTGCGTCGATGATCCCGCTGCCCACCGTCTGCGCGACCCTGGTGCCGAACAGGGCACCGATGAGGTTGGCGGCGGCCGCGAGGAGGAGGGCGACCCGCGGGGTCAGGGCCCGCGTCGAGACCGAGGTGGCCACCGAGTTGGCCGCGTCGTGGAAGCCGTTGGTGAAGTTGAAGCCCATCGCCAAGGCGATGACGATCGCCGTCGGCAGCCAGTCCACGCTCACGGCTCCTTGAGGCTGATGCCCTCGACGGTGTGGGCCACCCGTTCGAAGGCGTTGCAGGCGGCTTCGAGCTCCTGCACGATGTCGAGATTCTGCAGCATCCGCAGGACGTCCATCGGGTCGCCGTTGAGCAGCTCGGCCCGCAGCCGGCGGTAGCCGCGGTCCGCCTCGTTCTCGAGCCGGTTGACCTCGACGACGTAGTCGCGCACTCGGGCGGGGTCCCGCAACCCGGACATGACGGCGGCAGTCAGCTCCGCCATCCGGGCGATGATCTCGACCTGAGCGACCGCACGCGGCGGCAACTGGGCCAGCGCGTGCACGTCGATGAAGTCGACGGCCGCGTCCATGTGATCCATGCAGTCATCGAGCCCCGAGACGAGGCGGTGCAGATCTTCACGATCGAACGGGGTGATGAAGGAGGTGTCGACGCGCCGGATGAGAGCGTGGCTGATCTCGTCCGCCCGGTGCTCGACCTCGTGCATCCGGGCGATCATGTCCGCCCGGCCGGCGTCCCCATCGGCGCACAGCCCGCTCAGCAAGCGGGCACCGTCGACCAGCAGGCCGGACGCGGACACGAGGAGTTCGAAAAACATCTCGTCGTTGCGTGGCCTCAGGCGGAAAACCACAAGCGCGCTCCCGACGTAAGACTTGGACAACCCCGCCATCCTAGAGGCTGGCCGAAAGGCGCGACTCTCAACCGCCTCCGGGGCGCCTTGGCGTCCTAGGGTTAGGTCGCATGATGCCCGACGGCCGAGACCCCGACACAGCCGAGGACGATCTCCAGACGGAGTCGGAACTGCTCAAGGGCGTGCGCTTCGCCATCTCCGGCTCGGCCGGCGACCTGGACGAGGACGCCATCGACGAGGCCCTCGGCGTGACCCCCCTCATCTCGGAGGGATCGGACGACTCCGACACGGCTTGAAGCCGGATGGGCTCTCTCTCGGCCGGGCATGCTGGTGGTCCTCCGTAGGTGCTTCTCAAACCACAGCAAGCCCCTACGTTCGCTGATTTCCCGTGTCCACAAGGCATCTCGACCTCGTGGGGCAGGTCGCCCGGCGACCCGGCGGGCCGACGTACGAGGCCCGGTGGTCGAAGAATCGCGTCAGTCTCAAACTCGTTTGAATGCCTCGAATCGTGCGGCGCTGCTCTATTCCTACGCCGCAGAGGCGCCCGTGCAAGAGCTGGCCGACCGCTTCGGCGTGCATCGCTCGACCGTCAGTGAGCTGGTGCGCCGGGCAGGCGTACAAACCCGGAGTCCAGGGCTTCCTGAGAGCATCCGTCGTGAAGCGGCACAGCTCTACGAGGAAGGGCTGACCTTGCCGCAAGTCGCGGCCCGCCTCGGCATCAGCAACGACGGCGCTCGTGCAGGGATCGTCGCCTGTGGCGGCACGATCCATCAGCGCGGTCGTCAGCCGGTACGACGCTGAGTGGCCGACGTGCTCCATATCCTTGAAGGCATGAACTTCACTGCACTTCACCGCGCCGCCGGGGCCGGACCTGGACCGCTGACCGATGTGCTGCTGGACGCGGCCGTGGGCGTCGGTGCGGTGGAGACGAGCGACTTGGATTGGAAGTCTGAGTTGCCGCCGGCCAAGGGGCTGTCGCAGACGGACTTCCCCAAGGATGTCGCAGCGATGGCCAACAGCGGTGGCGGCGTGATCGTCTTCGGTGTGCGCGAGTCGCAGAAGGCAGCAACTGAGCGTGTCGATGTCGGCGAGTGCGACGAAGCCTACGAGCGAACCTTGCGCAGCGCTGCGATCACCGCCATCTCTCCGCCCGTGTTCGGGCTGAATGTCTACCGGCTCGGCGATGGCGCCAAGCGTGCAGTCGTCGTGGAGGTGCCAGCAAGCATCGACGGCCCGCACCTGATCTACCGCAACGACTTCTTCGGCGCGCCCATCCGCAACGACTCAGACACCGTGTGGATGAAGGAACGACAGATTGAGGCAATGTACCGGGCGCGGTTCGATGAACGTCGGCACGCTACTGAGGCGCTGGACAACCTGTTCACCGAGACAGCCAGTGGCCGCGACACCGACAAGCGAGCCTGGTTGATCGCTGCTGCTCATCCGCGCGTGCCGCGCTTCCGGGATCGGCTGACTCGCGATCAGGCCCGGGAGGTGCTGTCCCAGACAAAGGGGCTTGCTCTGACCTACGCCGGTCGAGGAGGGATTCACCCGCTGCCGAGCGTGGACAGGCACAACCCTCGCCCGGGCTTGAGGCGCTGGGTTGCGGTCAACACGGCGACTGGTGACCGCTCGACGTGGAACGAGGCGTGGCTGAGCATTCACCACGATGGCTCGGTCACTCTGGCAACCGCGGTCGGCGGGCACCGCATGAGTAGCGACGGCTACTTCGAGGGTTCACAGATTCAGTCGGCCGCGATCGAATGCGCCGTCGCCGACTTCATGGGACTTATCCGCGCCACTGCCGAAGCCACTGGGAACGACGAGTACGACCTGCGTGTAGGCATCGACTGGACCGGTAGCGAACCGCTGATGATCCTGACGACCGACAATCACGGATTCACGTATGACGGCGTATCAACGCCGCTGCGTCACTACACAGCCGTGGAAACGACCGTGAACGCGATGGAGCCAGCTCTTGACTTCTACTGGCATGTTCACGACCTTGCACAAGATTGCATCAACCAGGGTGGCGTCTCGAACGTGAGGATGATCCAGCCGCCGGATCGAGACTCGTAGACAGGATGCGGCGCGAAGTCACGCGCCCTTGGTGCCGCCGGGCTGAACCTTACGAGTCCCGGCAATCTCATCGCGGCGCTGCTGGGCTCGTGATTCCCCCATGTCTTGCAGCGTGAACCTGATGAGCAGTTGGCAGAGCTTGTCCGTGTCTGGCGGGTCGCGGTGCTCAGCTCGGACGGTGAGGTTCCGATCCTCCCGGCGGCGCCGCGTGGTCTTCTTCACGTACCGGCCCATCACATGACCCCGGTCTGCACTGACTCGGCGTGGTTGCGGCGGATGTCGGCGCGGCGGGCGCGGCGCTCGCTCGTCCTGGCTCGGAGTAGGTGGATCAGGCTGACGGGGCCGATCCACAGCATCTTCAAGCCGCTCCACACGCAGATCAGGACGACGAGGATGAGCCAGCCGGGGCCGCCGTTGCCGATGATCGTGGTGCACCAGTAGACGACGGCGAAGTACGGGATCGCCAACAGCATGGCGGGGATGCCCCATTTGAGGCCGCGACGGGTGCGGATGAGGTCGAGCAGGATGTTGCTCGGCATGTAGCGACGCATGAAGTCGCGGATGTGGATGCTGGCGATCATCAGTAGGCGGATCATCGGATGCTCCTCTTCTACGCAGGGGTGTCTCTGCGAGACGGTGCGTTGAAGAGTGGCCCGAGGGCCTGCCGCGAACGGCCCACTGTGACCTGACTCGTGCCACGTTGGCGTGATTCCGGGTCGGGCCGGATGTTTGTGCTGGTCAGCGGCTTGAAGGCTTCGAGGTTGACACACTAATCGGGCCGGTAGGGTCGGTGCTCGTGGTGTTTGTGCGG